>Ga0065720_1020691_pt1 | contig 13232 bp, 9 predicted proteins | sample Thericmetagenome_FD_59107 | JGI IMG/M metagenome (GOLD analysis project Ga0065720, IMG submission 59107) | Thermophilic microbial communities from the Joint Bioenergy Institute, California, USA of rice/straw/compost enrichment - eDNA_2 v2... | ecosystem: Engineered > Solid waste > Grass >... | reverse complement strand
GAGAGAGAGAGAGAGAGAAAGGGGCCTTACGAAATGCGGCGATGGTGTCGGGAATGGAATCGAATTGGGAGGGGTCGAGTTGTTCGGGGACAGATGGCATTGTTGCGGCTGTAGTTGTGATTGGGAGAAGTGTAGATAGAGGAGTGGTCGCGGGGTAGATTGGAGAGGAAAGGGGGAGAGGGGTTCAGGAGAGAAGAGTGGCCGAAATTTTTATCCCGATCCGAACGAAATCGATTGCGTAGGTTGCGCGACGGCAACAGAGCGTCTTTTGTGAGTGTCTGGTGCTTGTGTCGCTCGATCGTTGAAGAGGAGGTATGGACAGCAATGCAGGCTCGGAGTTGGTTTTGAGAGAAACGAGTCACCGCGGGAACACGAGGAGCGCTCGGCGCAAGTGGAGTTGGAATGCCGAAGGCTCGGCCTGGCCTGGACCGCGGAGATGGGAGACGGGGGTCTTGACTAGGGCGAAAGTAAAAAGACAAAAGTCAAGAAAACGGAAAAGAAAAAAAAATAAAAATTTTGTCAACTGTAGATTTCTAATCTTGGCTACGTCCCGGTACATCAATCGGCCGAATCGCTTCCATCTGTATCTGCAGTGTCTCCCAGCGCACCGGTTTGGCGGGAGAGCGACGGCGGCGGCCTGCGGTTTAGCATCCATCCGAGCTCGGCAGCCCGTGATTGATCCCCTCAGGTCTCTGCGCTGTGGGCATTCTTCTTCTGCCGCTGACTGCCGCGCCCCTGGCTCGCCGCCCGCTCTAATTGTGGACAGTGATTGACCTTCTTCAGCGCCCCAAACTGCGGGGCTCCCACTGTGCCACGCCACTGTGCCACTCACTCGCCCCCGCAGCCTGGCGCTTGGCCCGCAGCCGAGGAGATTGAGGTGGGCCAGGGGTCTACAGCGCGCTAGAACTGTTCTAGAACCCCGCGCGCTGGAGTGGGGCATTTTCGCAGGTCGGGTGCGAGTTATGCCGAGCTCCAGTGAGCCCCCGAACCTATCAACATCGTTGTTGCTGTTAAAGACTTGGGAGAACAGCCAAGTCAGCAAAAACACCCAATTAACGCCGCGCGGCTTGCCAGACAAGACAATGCGCGCGACAGGACAAGCACAAAGGGCTCTGCGCGCTGCGCGGCCCTTTTTTTCGAGCAAATCGGCAGCAGGTGTGCTCCCCTTGACGACACCCTCACTATCACTATCACCATCACCAGCGCCAACCCTCTCCCAATCGACTCCTTCCAAGCCTCGCCTACATTCAACCTTCCCGGCGTCCTCCTCCTCCGTCAATGCAACTGAACTCTCCCACTTCTCCTCGCTCGCCTCCTCCTGGTGGGACCCCCACGGGCCCTCGCGCCCCCTCCACCAAATGAACCCCCTCCGCCACGACTTCATCCGCTTGTGTCTCGGCCCGTCCTACCCCTCCCCGTCTTCCGGCCCAACCCTCCGGTACCTCGATGTCGGCTGCGGTGGCGGCATCTTCGCCGAATCAGCGGCCCGGCTGCCGACGACGAGGGAAGTAACGGCGATCGATCCAAGCGAGACCATTCTGGAGGTGGCAAGACAGCATATGAGGGGGGATCCGGGGTTGAAGGGGAGGTTGCGGTATTTGAATAGAAGTATTGAGACGTTGGAGGTGCCGGGAGATAAGGACAAGTATGATGTGGTTAGTTTGTTTGAGGTACTGGAACATGTGGACCATCCGAAGGAGTTTTTGAGGCGGCTGTCACAGTTTGTGAGGCCTGATGGGGGATGGCTGGTGATGAGTACCATTGCGAGGACGTGGATCAGCTGGATAGTGACGAATGTGGTGGCGGAGGATATACTGGGGGTTGTGCCGAAGGGGACCCATGATTGGAATAAGTATGTGAATGTGGAAGAGTTGAGGGAGTTCTTTAAGAGTGAGGGGGGCTGGAGCGAGCCGAGGGTGATGGGAGTGGTATATGTGCCGGGGTGTGGGTGGAAGGTAGTTGAGGGGAGCGAGAAAATTGGGAATTATTTCTTCGGGGTGCAGAGGTTAGACTAAATGTCGGGGGCGAATATAGCCGTGTATTGTATCATTTTCTTCCCTTTGATTTCCGAAATGTACACATACAAAGGAGGGGTTATACACACGGTACTACATGCTCTCTCAACCCAACCTCACAACCTTCCACATCCGCAGGCACTCCTGCAGATCCATCGCCAACGTACCCTCCAGCGCTGTGGACGAGTCCTTCAGCACGGCAACCATCAGCGCAGCAAAAGCGAACGTCACTGGGTCCTTCTCCAGCGTCTCCAAATCAGACTTCCTCATGCCCCCGTTCTCAGCCCACGCCTTCCACACGTCTAACATCCGGCATATTGTGCCGGCAAACTGCCCGTCGAGGACCATGCGATGGAGTAGCATGCCGACGATGTCTTTGATCTCCGAGCTAGGCTGGCGGGAAGAACTCGAAGAGGATGACGGAGCTGGGTCGAACAGCGTTGACTGGACCAGCCTCTTAGCCTTGAGCCAGGCCAGACAATGCTCAGCAACGAGTCTGGGATCCCATTTCGGACTCTGCAGCGCGTCATGAATGCGGATTTCTTTGCGCTGAGCCTCGAGCCGAATGCGTTCTTTGACTGTAACTCACCGTTAGCATCTCCTTAGCCAATCTCTTTGAAAGTAAACAAAAAGAGCAATGACAGGGGAACCGACCATCCCTCAATCTTTCCTCCCCCTCTCTCAACATCCGTTCCCTCACCATCTTTCCCCTCTCCACAGGATCCTTACACCTCATCTCCCTCTCCATCGCCACCCTCTGCTCCCGTGCCCTCGCCGCCAACAGCTCTAACCTTCTTGCTTTGTTCTCCTCCTCCGCCTGCTTCGCGCTCTGCGAAAGCCATTCGGGCGTGGTGCTTTCATCCACAATGTCCAGTAAGACTAGCATCCCGCAGGGAACTGTCTCTCTCCTCGCGAAAAGTAGGATGCTGTCGGGGATCTTGTAGTGCCAAAGGATGGTTTGGCTCGAGGTGCCGTAGGCGGTCGCTAGACTGGCGAACCAGGTACCTGTGGATGGGGGAACGCCTGATGGAGGTGAGGTTAGGATGGATGAAGGTCGGATGCGGAGATGTTCGATGTAGAGGGTGTTGGTTGGGTTGTGGAGAGATGATGAGCTGCTATAGGGGGGAGGGGCATCGTTGAACGGGGATAGATGGTCGGCTCGAGGAGAGGGGGATGGGGGGTTTGCGTCAGAGAGGGCGGTGACAATGCCGTCGGCGGAGATTTGGCAGGTAATAGGGTGCGAGGAGTAGAGGGAGGACCTGGTAGCGGTTGAGTCGAGGGAAGATTTTTGGGCGCTGGTAACCTCAGCAGGAGTAGTATCTTCGGCCGTCTTCTTCCCCTTCTGCTCACTCTCTCCCTCAGGCCCAACCTCCCCTCTAACCCCTTTCGAAGCTGAACCTTCTCCCTCAACCTGAGTCGACTCCTCGACCTGCCCTTGAGCCTCACCCTGCCCCACCTCTTTCAACTCAAACCTAACCCCTTCCCCAGCCGGCATCAACCTCACCCAATAAGGCGGCAAATCTCCCGCCCCTCGTACCGTCCACTCCTCCCTCCACACAACTGCCAAACTCAAATGCCCATCCGACCCATCCGGCGGCGCGATTGTCAGCGCCTTCTCCCTCCCATCCGGGCTCATCATCAGCGCACATCCGACCGGCGTCCAAAGCCCGGTCGACCTCAGCACCCGCCACCCGTGGGGGTCCGGCACCGCGCCCAGGTCTAACAGGTAGCAGATCAGTTCCTCGAACAAGATTTCCACTTGCGGCTGGCGTAACTGATCCGCGTACTCGACCCGCTGCCGTTCCATGCCCACGACCCTGACGCGCCAATTAAACCTTGTCCAGCTCCCTCCCCTGATGGAACTAACCTTCCTGGACAAACGCCAGTACCGCTCCCCATCTGTGAACCGATCCCAAGGCCGGACCGCGTACCGAGGGAGGTCGACTTCGATGACGCGGTTGACCACGTCCGAGCGCGTGAGGTAGCTGCCATGGGAGAGGCCCGACTGCTGGCGCAGCATGCGCTTGATGCGGGAAAGGGCCGCGAGGGTGGCGACGGTGTTGTAGAGGATGGGGAGGACGCCGAGCACGGCGAGCGGCACGCCGATGTAGGTTATTACGTCGGTGGCGGTGTGAGAGTCGGACATTTTGGCAGCTTAGGAATGAGTGGCTTTATTCTGGGTCAGAGGTGTAATAATAACATGTGAAGAGATGGGCGATGCGACTCCCTAGAGTGAAGACGACGCTGGCCGGTGCTGCTGTCTGTCGTAGTTGTCGTCGTCGTCGTGTTCAAACTTGGCAGAACTCCGTGAAGCGCTATGTTCTCGTCAAAAATGGGACCGAGCAGTCGTGACATAAAGGAGTTGTCCTGCGCGAGTGGCTTTCTCTGAAACGACGGTCCCTGTACCTTTTATAGAAGCATCCAGACAGACAGGCAGCCGTGCGTTCAGCCCTGTCCTGTGCGGAATTCGAAAAGGGAACGCAACCCAAAACTCAGCTTCAGCCGCAGCGCGCCAAGCATCTTGCGATCTCCTAGCCAGGGGCTGAAGCTTTGGTGCCGATGTGCCAAGAGGGTTTACTGTGTAACCGTTAAGACTAAAGGGGCCGGAGATGATGAACGTGGCTTTGAGGTAAGAAGTTGTTGATGAGCAGAAATGGTGAAAATTTCGAAGACAGAGAGGGTTGGACACGTCAACGATAACTTTTAAGTTTGATATACCTAATACCTATGTGTACACCGATGGAAAACATCACCATGGATGGTATAGTAGAGCGTCGAAAACCCTCCAGCATTTACCACTTCATTTTTTTGCATCTAACTACCTAGTAACCTCTATGACCTGCCGTCGCTGTATACACCACCCAATACCGCGGAGCCAGCTCCAATCCTAGCAAGAATCGCCCGCCAACTTAGTACATAGGCTTTGACATAGGCGCAATAATGCCCTGCTTGATGATAACCCTCGGCTTCGTCGCGTCCTGGAACGTCTCCTTCGTCATCCATTCCGGTCCAACAGGCAGGCGCAGCGACCGCTCGTACTGCTGCTGGGACTCGAAGGGATGAGGCAGGCCGGTGGCGAGGTACTTGTCGTTCTGTTAAAATAGTTAGCCTCAGCTTGACACGACTGCCTTGAAAAATGAGGGAACTCACCTTCTTAACCCTCTTCTCATTAATAATAACATCCTTCAGCTTATAATCCTTCCTCTTCTCCTTCTTGATACCCTCAACCTTCGTCACAAATCTTCCTTGATGTCTTCTCTTTTCGCGGTTGCTCACGCCCTCGCCAACCCAGCTGCCCCAGCCCGGCAGAGTGTTGTCGATCTCCTTCTCATCGTCTTCAGCCTCGATTTCGGCCTTTTCCTTCTCAAACTCGGCAGCCACGTCGTCACCGGCAAAAGCACGCTCGATGAGTGCCCGGTCGCGAATCGCCATGGGCAGGTGCACGGCGTCCGAGTCGTCCGAGTCGTTGCCGTCTTCCTCAGCGCCGGTGATCGCCACAGAGGTAGAGGCCTTCTGAGAGCTGCTGGACTGGCCGTTGCTGGCGTGGGCCTTGCCCTGCACCTGGCTCTTCGCCTGCCCGTTGGCCTTCGCCTTCGCCGGCTTGCCCGCCAACGCGAGGTCGGTAACATCAATCTCCTCCGGCCGGCCCTTGGGCGCCTTCCGGGGCTTGCTGCTGCCCTCGTCGTCCGGCTTCGACCAAGCACCAGCTTCAACCTTCGGCTGAGACCATGCTCCTGCCGTGCTAGGCGCTGAAGCCTCGTCTTTCTCAGCCTTCTCGCGAGCTTCCTGCCTAACCGTCTCCTCAGCGGCAGCAGCCCGGGCAGCAGCCTTCTCCTTCCTGGCCTCAGCAGCCTGCATGCGGGCGAGCTGATCCTGCGCCTGCTGCTGCTCAGTCTTATCCTTCTTCCCCATGCCGAACGTCCTCCGGCCAATCTCGACCTCGTCCGGCTCAGACCCGTCATAATCGGAGTCTAGCTCCCGCCGAATCTGCGCAATAAGCTCCTCGTTCTCCTTGCGCCTTAGCTCCTCGCCGCGCTGCATAAACTTGAGCTGGAACAGCTTGGAGTGCGGCTCATCGTCGTCCGAGTACGCCGCCGCCTTCTCCAGCTCGGCAAGCAACTTCCTTCGCTCAGCAGCTTCATCCCCTGACGCATCCTCGTCCCCGTCCGAGTCATCACTGCTATCATCCGACCCGTTCTTCAGCCCCTCGATCCTCTTCCGCAGCTCGTCCTTCCTCCTCGCCATCTCCGCCAGCCCAGCACGGAAATCCTCATCCCACACCGCACGACCAGCCTTCTTCCCCAGCTTGGCCCACTTACTCTCCTTGTGCCTAGCACCGACGCGCTCGAGGGCACGGCGCCGATCGAGCGCCTCGCGCTCTTCCTCCGAGTCAAGCTCGCCGGCTTCGAGAGCAGCCTGGTACGCGGCCTCTTCGTTCTTAAGAAGCTCCTTGCGATGGATGCGCCGCCACGTCTTAGACTTGATCTTCTTAATGCGCTTGAGGCGGGCCATCTCGCGCGAGTGCAACTCACGCTCGCGGCGCTTTTGTCGGATTAGTTCTTTTTGTTCTTCTTTGCTCATTCCCTGCTTGCCCGCCTCGCCGCTGGTCTCCTTCTTTTCGGGTTTGGCGGTTGGGCCGAGGCCGCTCTCCTCCATGATGGCCAGGATGGTCTGCTCCAGCTCGGTGCCGGACGTCTTTTGTGTGATGGGCTGCAGCTCGCTGGCATCCAGACCGCGGTCGTGAGCGTTCTGCGCCAGGGGGAAAACGAGGTGCTCAGCGCGGCGGTTGTGCTTGACCGTCTCAATCCACCTATCCAAAGTCTCGTTGGTTTTCTTGTAGGCGGCCTCGCGCATCAGGCGGTCCTGCTGGCGCTTGGCCAGGGGCACCTCCAGCTTCTTGCTGGACCCGGGCTTCGTCGCCTTCTCCTCCTTCTTCATGAGTCTCAACGACCGCTTCATGTCGGGGTCCTTGACGCCAACCAGGCCAAGGTCCTTCAGGCTCAGCTTTTGCTTGCCTGACGGCTTGGCCTCGCCTTCGCCGCCGCTCTCCTCATCCTCGCCGGCGAAACCTGCAATCATGCTCTGGAGAGCGTCCAGCTTCGAGGGATCGTCGTCTTCCTCATCACTGTCCTCCTCTTCACTCTCCTCATCATCCTCTTCTGACTCAGACTCTTCCCCTTCCTCGCCCTCTTCCGAAGACTCATACTGATCCAGCGCTGTCGCAAGGTCAATTGCATCTGACCCAAGAGATTCCAAGTCATCTTCATCCTCTTCCCCCCCTTCCTCATTCTCACCATCCTCACTCCCATTCCTCCTCTTTTTCGTCCCCTTCTTATGACTCTTACTTCCCCCAAACACAAACCCCTCGAACCTCTCCTCATCACTCTCCCCAAACGCCTCATCCGAATCAATCTCCGAGTCTTCGTCCGCGCCTGTTACTCCCACATGCCACTCCTCACTATCATCCTCCCCACCAGCTCCCCCCTCCATATCTTCATCCACATCATCACCATCCTCATCCCCGCCACTATCCCTCCTCGCCCTCTTTTTCCGTCCCATCCCCTCGTCATCGTCGAACCCATCGAAATCATCCTCCTCATCATCTTCATGTTGTCTCTTGTTTCTTGAGGCCGAAGTAGAGGGGTGTTCGTCCAGATCGCGAAGGCGCACGCCCTTAGAGCGGGATTCGGGGACTTGCTCGGCTGCGAGGGCGAAGGCGTCAAGAGCTTTGGATTGGGCGGAGCGGCGGGCTTTGGATCGGCTTTTCTTCGACTTGCCGCCGCCGGAGGAAGAGCCCAGGGAGGGGAGGAGGGGGCGACCGTGGGCTTGGCGGCCGGGCATTTTGGGTATTTTTCTAGTAAGGTATCGGCCGTTGATCGATATGTAATTGAGAGCTGTCGTTGTAGTGGTGGTGAATTTGGGTGTTTGGTTGGGGACTGCACCGATTGACGAAGGTGCAGCTGTTGTTCTTCAACTGATGGCTGTAGCCCTGCTCTGCTCCTCGAACCTGGACGACTTTTTTTCTGCCGGAAAAATTACTGCAGCAACTTTTGGGCGGTGAGCAAGGCGCTTTTGGTGGGACCGCGGGTCTCAGTGACCCACACGTTGCGGGGCCATTACTCTTGGCATTTTGGCGCTTGGCACCGGCGAGAAAGATCCAGCGGTTTGGGACGAGGGGTATCTGTGGCGCAGCTCCAACGTCTGGGCTCAAAATTTACCGAAGCTTGCCCGACCTCCAACACCGTCACCACCGTCGTCGTCGCCGTCTTCTCCCCTACAACGACAGACAAACACACAACCAACAACATGAAGCCCTCACCTATCCTCCAAGTCCTACGCTACCGCAACTTGCGCCTGACGACCAAGGACGTCGGCAAAGGCTACTACAAGGGCACGCGCACTGGGTCTATGGGCCGCCACACCAAGTATGGTGGTTACGTGATTGAGTGGCACAAGGTGCGCACGTATGTGTGTCCGTCGCTGGATGGCTTCAAAGTGAGTTCTCTTACGATGCTTCTTTAAGTAAGAGAGGGCAATGACTGACGAGAGTCACGAAATAGCTCACCCCGTTCGTCTCGCGCAAGATCCCGCCCACGCGCGGCCAGTACTCCGGTGATCAGCTTGGCCCGAAGAACCCAGAGAGGTATCTGCAGCGGTGGAAGTCGGAGAACGGTCTCGACTAAGGGGATTGTGTTTGGATTGTGTTTGGGTGATGTTGCTGGGGCATAGACGCCGTCTCTATGAGGGTTTCATGATTGCTCTTAAGGGACGCTGACGAATTGTATTATACGGACTGGCGTTAGGGGTTTGCTTCGTACTTGTATCTTGTACATATACCGTGTCAATTGAGTTGGTACGTGGCTTGCTCGCTGTTTGCGTGAAGGTTGGACTTTGCTACTGCTTTCACCTGACTGGCTGGATGGGATGAAAATGAAATAAATAGATATCACCCACGAGGTAAAAACTGACCAAGTCTTAAACCGCCATCGCATCTCTCTCTTCACTCTTCAACCAGCAACCAGCAGACCAGCATGTGAGGATTCCAATCCCCGCCATCACTAGAGAGCAATAAAAGCGGAAAATGAATACGGCGAAAATTCTGAAAGGCCAAAAGGGATAAAAGCTAACCTCTCCACACCGGACCCCCCAGGTCCGGAGTAGGGGGATTGGTATGGGGCCGCCAGTCCTCGAGTTGAACCCCGAGCACATTGGGATCCCCACCTTCATCAGACTGGACGATCACACCATATCACTCAACCATTTGGTCGAGTAGGGAGGGGGAGGGGCTCGTTGTTGGAAAGAGTAGTGCTGGAAGTAAGATATATAATTTGAAAGGTGCAGGTTAGAATGAAAAGGGCGAGAAAAATCAGATAGATCAGTGAGCTAAAGAAACCAGGGAAGTCTGCTGCCTGCCCGAAGTGAGGCCCGGAGCAGTCAGGTCACGGACCAGGTCCAGGGTTCGATGCTCGAGGCTTGAATGAAAAGAACAGGTCTCCCATTGTGGCGACGTGTGTCACATTCAGTTATCGATGCGATGAAGAGAGCGAACCCGATAGTCGAAAAGTCGTTGTCATCACATCATCAGCTCATCCTGATAGTTACAATAACGCCGTGACTCTACACACTGATGTCCCGTGTGATAGGAAGAGCGCCCCCTATTAACCGCAAGTTGAAACTCCTCAAAGCAGACGGCTAGACAGATATATAGCAGCTCCCAAACGCAGAGTGTTCCCCTAGAAAACAATAAGACCGCCAGCCAGAAGGCCGTTTCGATCGTCATGATATCATTATACATGGAACAACAATTGTAACTCCAAACCCCAATGTAAGATAACGAAAAGCAGAAGCCGTAAACCAGCAGTACCCTTATTCCCATGCCCCTTCAACGCTGGGCAGTCCCAGGCCTAAACCCCGGCGGTGGCGGAGGCATCGCAGCCCCCGGAGGAGGAGGAGGAGGAGGCGGCACGCTCGCAGCCCCGGCCCCAGCACCAACAATCCCAGGTGGCGGCATTCCCGGTCTCCCAGCAGCAGCTCCCGAAACAACACCTGGTACAGTCCTCGGGACATTGCCATACACCGGATGACGGAACTGCCCTGCAGCAGCAGCTGCTGCAGCTGATGCAACACCCTGCCCTTGTCCTGGAGCAGGGCCAGGGACCGCAACAAAGCCCGGGACTGGACCACCCGTGGGACCGTTGGGGGCAGGGTTGGGGGCAGGATAGTCATCGTCAATACTGGAGGCGCTTGACTCAGAGGAGACGTCATCGTCTTCGTCGTAGTCTTCTGGGATGGGAATTGCCGTAGTGGTTTGCATGTGGGGGTGAGCAGTAGGGACACCGCGAGGCCAGGTGCTTGTTGGCATTGGCATGGGACGGACGCCAGACATGCCGGGTGGGTAAGGCATGGGTGGTACGGGCGTGGTGCGGTGGTAGTGGTTGTGTGAATGTTTTCCCGATGAGGAGGAAGATGATGTCGAACTCCGACGTCTGCTCCTCGATGAATGAGACGACCTCGAACTTGTCACAGACTCATCATCCCTGGCAGAACCGTACATCCAATCCGGATACCTCGACTCAACAAGCCAAATATTACTGCTTCCCGAACTGGAGGTCATCCATGATAATATTGAGTCTGACCCGGAGTGAACTGTTTGATGGTCTTCGTCCTCGTCGATATACTTGCGGATGGCTTTTACTCTGCGAGGGTCGCGCCCGGCGAAGTAGAGTATGGCGCTGACGCTCTTGGAGCCCTTGGGAACCTTGATCTCCCGGTAGGTGCCGCGCTCGGAACGCCCTTCGTAGATGACGGGCATGATGGTTATTGTGAGGGAGTAAAGTGGTAAGGGAGAGGCTGTTTGTGGCCTACTCAAACAGAGAATGCTTTGGGGAGTAGAATCTGGAGGTAAATGTTGCCCGGTAACTTCTAGTCTAAGGGTATCTCGATGTTTGATTGCTCGAAGAGCTCAGGGGCAGGCGGTAGACGACCAACCCTAAGATTGTTCCCCAGAGAGAAACTGGGGAAAAAAAAATGGTGCTCGCTCCAAGACAACCAGGTAGGTCTGAGATTGGAATGTGGCGCAAACACCGAGAGACAGAGCCAGAGAACAAAGATTGAAACAAACAGGCTAGCCCCAGCCCGCCGGGCGGTTGCTCTAGAAATATGGGATGGAAGTACAAACGTCCTCTATTCTCTCAGCTCAGCTCGGTATCCGACAAGGAGCGATAGATACCTGCCGGCAGGCTTGGTGTAGCATAGCTAAGGCAGGTAGCAACATCAGGCAACGCAAAACGCTGTCACAGATGCACGTAGGTGCATGGCTTGGTCTCACTCTTTGACACACGATAGGATGGGCTGGCTAGCATGACATGGCATCGCCAGGTTTGGCCACTTTCAGGGCGAACACACAATGAGAGAATCAGCAACTTTCCCCCCAGACCGAGAGGGAGGAGTCTCGTGAGTATGAGTCCTCCCTCCATCATCCAAACGACGGAGCCGTCTCCAGACCAACCAGAGTCGCTGCTGTTGAGCCTCACAAGCCCGAGACAAAGTCTGACGCTAATGGAAAGCACCATGATAGGTTGAGGATTTCACGCAGACGCCGGGCAATGACGCTGGACTGGTTATCCAAAGGTTTGGCGCCCGGCAGTGCGGTCCATCATGGCGAAGGGTAGGTGAACGTTGGAGCAGGCGCATACTATTGGTATTTAGCCCCGTTTTCCATTGGAAGATGAAGAAGAAGGGTCACACCCACCACTGGCTGCAGGATGCTGCGTTCTCAGCCGGCGGTCTGAATGCAGATTGCCGGAACCTGCGGCGTGGATGGGTGGCTTGGCTGCTTGGTTATTGGGCCTTGAGAGTTGCCCGATGCTGAGGATTTGTCGGGCATGAACCTACATGAAGGTAGATCGCAGATGGCCGGCCTCTTCTTGAAGATAGGAAGAGTTGAGAACTTGACGGGATCTGACCGACAGAGGCTCTGATGTGAGTGAGATGTGAGGTAACACGCGCGCGGGGTAAGGTGAGCCTATCCCAGGGCTCAGAGATTCGGGTCTGCAGCTCTGCGTTGCTCGAGGGAGGGGCGACACTGAAGGAGGGGTAAAGCTTCGCACAAGAATGCCAGTAAGAAGACGACTGATCAGATCGCTTTGCCTTCAATACTCGCCGTAGAGAAGAAAACGCAAAGCTCCCATAGCCTGGTCTCGGACATAGTGAGCCAGTAATGCCTCTTCTTTCAGTTTCAACTGCAGCCTCACTATGAAATCCAATGCCCAATCGACAACCCAGGGCGCTTCCATAGCAAGGTTCTTAGTAGCTGGTGGCCTTATCTCCACGACCTACCATTCATTCATTTCTCTCTCTAGGTCCCCAAGGCTCGGTGAAGCTTGTGTAACAGGGCAAGAATTGGGGCGACCAGGCCCTGCCCGGAAGGGGAAATTGGAAGAAGGGCCCGTTTCGGGAAGCTGCGCTAGTCGATTCTGTATAGCACAGTAAATGGAAGAAGATGGAAGTTTTGTGACTCAGCAGCAGAGTTCATGACGGATACAGACAAATGAGAGTCTCGCAACTTCGATCGAGGCCAGCCAAACTGTGAAGCTTGAAGATGGAGACGGGATGGCCAAGATCGGGGGGAATCAAGTCGGTAAGTTACGATACAGGTCGCGTAGGAACTGTATTTTACATCACCTTCCCTTTCGACATGCCAAGACCGACACGGGGCCTTGGCGGCGGGATCTTCCGCCGTCCTAGGAAAGTCCGGGTCCACCGATCCTCGCTGCCTGCGTCGTTGCGCCTGCTCCTTCATGCAGTTCATCCCCATGACAGTTCAAGACGCTCCCGAAAGTCTGTCTCCTTTTCGATCTCTGCCTTCATCCCATTCTCGTGGAGGCTTCATTTCCCGTCATTTGTTCCTTCAATATGATTGTCGCCGGACGGCCGGATGCTGGGTTCAGCACGGCAGAGAAAGTCGGCAATTGGCCAGTGCCAACGCCCGAGCGTATAGTATGAGCTATTGTTAGTGGGCCAAATGACTCATGAGACGACTTTCGATTGCCCCGTCCAGCTCCAGCTCGAGCTCGCAAGAGGGGTCTTGCTATGGAAGCTCCTTTAGGGTCTTTAACTCTCTGAAGAATGCCCTGAGATACATTTTCATCCACAGCAAAATATCCAGCACTCGCGAGAATTCACCCGATACCTTGATGAATGCGCTCCCCCCCCCCC
>Ga0065720_1003734_pt1 | contig 13237 bp, 11 predicted proteins | sample Thericmetagenome_FD_59107 | JGI IMG/M metagenome (GOLD analysis project Ga0065720, IMG submission 59107) | Thermophilic microbial communities from the Joint Bioenergy Institute, California, USA of rice/straw/compost enrichment - eDNA_2 v2... | ecosystem: Engineered > Solid waste > Grass >... | reverse complement strand
CAGCGTTCGACCATGAGCCGGGTGTCGATGATGTCGCGCATCGACAGGCTGGACAGCCGCAGGTGCAGGCGGAGCAGGTCGGTGAGCGCGCTGCCGGGGCGGGCGGTGAGCACCGCGCCGGCGTCCGGGCCGCGGCCCACGTTCGAGGAGACCACGCCCAGGGTCTCCAGCACCCGCATCGCCTCGCGCACCGAGGCGCGGCTCACCTGGAGCTGCTCGGCGAGCTGGCGCTCGCCGGGGAGCCGGTCGCCGGGCGTGAGCGCGTCGGCCTCGATGCGCCGCTCGATCTGGGCGAGCACCTCCTCGAAGGTGCGGGTGCGCCGGACCGGTCGCCACCCGTCCTCAGTCACGCGGGTCTCCTCAGGGCTTGACCGACGAGTATGGTCTGACCATAAAGTGGTCTGACCATATAGGGGAAAGGCTACCGTGTGCGCGTCGCTCTTTTCATCACCTGCGTGAACGACACCCTCTTCCCGGGCACCGGGAAGGCGGTGGTCAGCCTGCTGCGCCGGCTCGGCTGCGACGTCGAGTTCCCGCGCGCCCAGACCTGCTGCGGCCAGATGCACCTCAACACCGGCTACCGCCGCGACGGGGTACGGCTGGCGCGCCGGTTCGTCGAGGTCTTCGCCGGATACGACGCCGTGGTGACGCCCTCGGGCTCGTGCGCCGCGATGGTGCGCGAGCAGTACCCGCGGCTCGCCCACAACCCGCACTTCGCCGCCGGGGCGTCCGTCGCCGCCGGGGCGCGGCGGCTCGTGCCGACCCGGGCCGGCCGGGAGTTCGCCGCCGCCGTCGACGAGGTGGCGCCCAAGGTGTACGACCTGTCGGAGTTCCTCGTCGACGTGCTGGAGGTGGTCGACGTGGGGGCCTACTTCCCGCACCGGGTCACCTACCACCCGACCTGCCACTCCGCCCGCGGGCTGCGGGTGGGGGACCGGCCGCTGCGGCTGCTGCGCGCGGTGCGGGGGCTGGAGCTGGTCGAGCTGCCCGGGGCCGAGGAGTGCTGCGGTTTCGGCGGCACCTTCGCGGTGAAGAACCCGGCGATGTCCACCGCGATGGGCACCGACAAGGTGCGCAACGTGCTGTCCACCGGCGCGGAGGTGCTGTGCGCCGCCGACAACTCCTGCCTCACGCACATCGGCGGCATGCTCGCCCGGGAGCGCGGCGGCGTGCGGGTGATGCACCTCGCCGAGATCCTCGCGTCGACCGAGGGGAGGTCCTGATGGGCGGCGCACCGAGCCGTGCACCGGGTCACGCACCGGGGCCCGCCAGGGGGCGCGGCCACGTCGTCGACCTCGGCATGCCGGCGTTCCCGCGGAACGCCGCGCGCGCCGTCGCCGACTCCCAGCTCCGCTTCAACCTGCGCAAGGCGACGCACACGATCCGGGGGAGGCGCGCGAGCGTCGTCGGCGAGCTGCCCGACTGGATGGAGCTGCGCGCCGCGGGCAAGGCGATCAAGGACCACACGCTGCGCAACCTCGACCGGTACCTGCTCCGGCTGGAGCGGGCGGTGACCGAGGCGGGCGGCCACGTGCACTGGGCCGCCGACGCCGCCGAGGCGAACCGCATCGTCGCCGGCCTGGTGAAGGCCACCGGCGAGACCTCGGTGGTGAAGGTGAAGTCGATGGCCACCCAGGAGATCGGCCTCAACGAGGCGCTCGCCGCCGAGGGCATCACCGCGTACGAGACCGACCTCGCCGAGCTGATCGTGCAGCTCGGCGACGACTTCCCGTCGCACATCCTCGTCCCGGCGGTGCACCGCAACCGCGCCGAGATCAGGGAGATCTTCCTCGACCACATGGCCGAGTGGGGACGGCCCGCGCCCGAGGGGCTCAGCGACGACCCGCGCGCCCTCGCCGAGGCCGCCCGGCTGCACCTGCGCGAGCGGTTCCTCGCCACCAAGGTGGCGATCTCCGGCGCGAACTTCATGGTCGCCGAGACCGGCACGCTCGTCGTGCTGGAGTCCGAGGGCAACGGGCGGATGTGCCTCACCCTGCCCGAGACGCTGATCAGCGTCGTCGGCATCGAGAAGGTCGTGCCGACCTGGCGGGACCTGGAGGTGTTCCTGCAGCTGCTGCCCCGCTCCTCCACCGGGGAGCGGATGAACCCCTACACCTCCACCTGGACCGGCGTCACCCCCGGCGACGGGCCGCGCGAGTTCCACCTCGTGCTGCTCGACAACGGGCGCACCGACGTGCTCGCCGACGAGGTGGGCCGCCAGGCGCTGCGCTGCATCCGCTGCTCGGCCTGCCTCAACGTGTGCCCGGTGTACGAGCGGGCGGGCGGCCACGCCTACGGCTCGGTCTATCCCGGCCCGATCGGGGCGATCCTCACCCCGCAGCTGCGCGGCATGGGCACGCCGCTCGACGCCTCGCTGCCGTACGCCTCCTCGCTCTGCGGCGCCTGCTACGACGTGTGCCCGGTGGCGATCGACATCCCCGAGGTCCTCGTCCACCTGCGGGGCCGCGCGCCGCACGCCCCCGCCGAGCGGGCGGGCATGCGGGCCGCCTCCTGGCTGCTCTCCCGCGCCGGACGGCTCGCCGCGGTGCAGCGGCTCGCCGCCCGGCTGCGCCGCCTCATCCCGCGGCGGCGGCTGCCCGGCCCGCTCTCGGCCTGGACCGACACCCGCGACATCCCGCCCGTGCCCGCGGAGTCGTTCCGCGACTGGTGGGACCGCACCGAAGGAGGCACCCGATGACCCCGCCGAACGGCCCGGCCGCGACCGGCTCCCGCGAGCGCGTGCTCGCCCGGATCCGGGCGGCGGTCGCGGGCGCGCCCCAGGCGGAGATCCGCCGCGACTACCGCACCGCCGTGCGCATGCCGGTCGCGGAGCTGATCGAGCTGTTCGCCGAGCGGGTCCGGGACTACCGCGCGATCGTGCACACGGTCGCGCCGGACGAGGCGCCCGCCGCGATCGCCGGCGCGCTCGCCGAGCGCGGGGTCCGCCGCCTCGTCGTGCCCGCCGGGCTGCCCGAGGCGTGGCTCGCCGGCGTCGCCCCGGCCGGGGAGGACGGCGCGGCCGGCGGCGTCGAACGGCTCGCCGACGATCCGCCGCTCGCCGCCGCCGAGCTCGACCGCGCCGACGGCGTGATCAGCGCGTGCGCGGTGGCGATCGCCGAGACCGGCACGATCGTGCTCGACGCCGGGCCCGGCCAGGGCCGCCGGGCGCTCACCCTCGTGCCCGACTACCACCTGTGCGTGGTCACCGCCGAGCAGATCGTCTCCCGGGTCCCCGAGGCCGTCGCCCGCCTCGACCCCCGCCGCCCCCTCACCTGGATCAGCGGTCCTTCGGCGACGAGCGACATCGAGCTCAACCGCGTGGAGGGGGTGCACGGGCCGCGCACCCTCGAAGTGGTCATCGTCAAGGACTGAGGGCCGGAGCTCGCCTGGGGTGCGGTCTGCCCATGCGATGAGCCGATGGTGGCGCGCGGTGCTCGACCGCGACGTCCGATCGCGGCGTTCGATCACCCTGGGGCACGGCAGGGCCTTCGACAGCTCAGATCCGGTGGGCTCGCCTGAGTGCGGTGTGTGCGGTGTGGCCGGTTCAGAAGCGCAGCAGGGCCGCTATGCCGCCGGGGACGGGGAGTTCGGTCGGGGAGACGAACCATAGGTCGGCGCCGGTCATCGCGGCGGCCCGGGCGATGGCGGCGTCGACGCGGTCGCGGGCCGGGCCGGGCACGCCCGCGGCGGCCGGCTCCGGCTCGCCGACGCCGATCTGGTTCGGGGCCGGGCCGATCCATGCCATGCCGTCCGCCGAGGCGTCGTCGACGAGCAGCAGCGTGCGCACGCGGCGCTCGCGCAGCGCGTCGACCGTCTCGGTGAGGCCGAGCGCCGCCCTGTGGTGGCCGACCGCCTCGCCGTACGCGTCGAGGACCCGGGCCCGCTTGGCGGCGAGGTGCTCGTCGAGTACGGCCTCGGCCTCCTTGGCGAAGAGCGTGGGCACGGCGCCCGGCGCGCGGCCGCCGTGCTCCACCATGACGACCTTGGCGGCCACCTCCTTGCCCAGGTGGTCGCGGACGAGCGCGCGCGACCTGGGCGCGCCGGCGAGGATGACCAGCTCCGCGTCGAGCCGGCGGGCCTCCTCCTCGACCGCCCGCGCGGTCGCGGCGGCGCTGCGCTCCCAGGCGGTCTCCACCTCGCGCTCGTACCGCTTCCGCGACCAGCCGCCCCGGCCGGTCTTCTGCAGCGGCCAGTCCTCGGCGCCGACCACCAGCTCGCGCGGCGCGCCCGCGCCGACCGCGATCACGTCGGCCCCGGTGTGGTCGGCGAGGACGCGCAGGTGCGGCACGTTCTCGCCGCGCTGCGCGAGCAGCGGCATCACGTGCGGCAGCGGCGAGCGGCGGGCGATCTCGCGCCGGGGCGGGCCGGGCAGGGCCTCGGTGTAGACGACGTCGGAGCCGGTCACGAAGACGGCGCGGCCGGGCGCCGCCCGGGCGGGATCGTTCACCAGGTCGGCCACGGGGATCAGCTCCTCCGCCGTGGCGCCCTGCTCGACCAGGTGCTCGCTGAGCCGCCTGCGGCGCAGCTCGACCTCCCCAGGGGCGCTCTCGGTCACCCGGCCGGTGGCCAGATAGATGGAGACGTACGGACCCTCGCGCTCGTAGAGCGGCCGAAGGAAGTCCAGTCTCATCGTGCGGCTCCCATCCTCGGCGGCCTACCGTCCGTGGTTCGCCGCGCCGAGTCCCAGCGCCGTCGCCACCTCGCCGACGTTGTGGAACTTCTCGTCCGGGAGCGTGCGCACCGCCTGGAGCACCGGCTCCGGCGCGGCCTTGGTGACGGCGTGGGTGAGCAGGGCGCGGCGGTCCGCGGGGAAGCGCGCGTCGCTCAGCCACTTCGCGAGGTTGGCGCGGCGTTCCACGTCCGCCGGGGTGATGCGCGGCGGCTTGGCGGGCCCGCGGCCGGGCGTGGAGCCGTCGTCGATGGCGTCCGCGGGCGGGGCGAGCGCCGGCTCGGACGGCCGCATCCCCTCGGCGCGGGCGCCGCCGCGGGCCGCCCCCGTGCCCTCCTGCCTCCGCTCCTCACCCAGGCCCGGCCCGTGCTTCGGGGTTTCTCGCTCCATGACCGTCTCCTCCCGTCCGGCGAAGGTGCGAATCGGGTCATAGCGGACTCCGTACCCGAGGCGGCATGCGCAAACGTGGCCGGCCCGGCGGGGTGTGATCGTCGATATCCACTTGGCAAGTACTTGAACTGGAGTTGAGTGGATGATTACCATGCAAGGGAGGGAACGGGAGAAAAGCGGATGAATGGCAGAGAAGAGCTCAGCGCGCGACAGGCGCTAGGAGAGATCGAACGCGTCTCCCGGCAGGTGCGGCGCTCGGCGCGGCACGACGGCATCTGGTGGATCACGATGGGGGCCGCGACGATCGTCTACTGGGCGGTCATGCATTTCGCCGCCGAGCCGTACCGTGCCGTCGCCGCCAGAGGGTGGATCGCGCTCACCGTCGTGGCCATCGTCTACGCGTTCCGGGCGCGCGTGCACGACCGGGAGGTCAACCGGCTCGCCTGGATCGTGACGGTGCCGTACGCGACGCTGACGCTCCTCAACGTGCTGGTCGGCGGATACGTGCGCGAGGGCGACGGCGTCTGGCCGGTCCTCGTGGGCCTCGCCGTGACCGTCGCCGCGGCGCTGCCCATGCTCTACGGCGGATGGCGGGTGCTGGCGGCGACGCGGGATTCCAAGGGCCCGGTCGGTTCGCTCGCGATGACCGTCAACGGCAGCCATCCCCGGCACAAGCTCGATGAGATCATCCACGCCCCCGGTGCGGCTCTCCATCGTCGCCGCGCTCGCCGCCGCCGACATGGTCGAATTCCGGTTCCTGCGCGACACGATCGAGGTCAGCGACTCGCTGCTGTCGAAGCACGTCCAGACGCTGGAGGAGGCCGGCTACGTGCGGGTGCAGAAGGGCTTCGTCGGCAAGCGCGCCCGCACCTGGCTCTCCCTCACCGAGCGCGGACGCGAGGCGTTCGCCGAGTACGTGTCCGTGCTGCAGGAGATCATGAAGAACTCGGGAGGCACCTCGCATGCTCCGGATTGACGGGCTGAGGAAGCGATACGGCGACAAGGTCGCCCTCGACGGCGTCACCTTCTCGGTGCGTCCCGGCGAGATGTTCGGCTTCGTCGGCGCGAACGGNGCNGGNAAGACCACNACGATGCGNATCGTCGATGGGCGTGCTCCAGCCGGACGAGGGCGAGGTCCGCTGGCAGGACCGCCCCCTCGACTTCGAGACCCGCCGCCGGTTCGGCTACATGCCCGAGGAACGCGGCCTGTACGCCAAGATGCGGGTCGGCGAGCAGCTGGAGTACTTCGGCCGGCTGAACGGCATGTCCCCGGCCCAGGCGAAGCGGTCCGCCGACGAGCTGCTGGAACGGCTCGGCCTCACCGAACGGCGGGGCAGCGAGGTGGACAGCCTCTCGCTCGGCAACCAGCAGCGGGTGCAGCTCGCCGTCGCCCTCATCCACCAGCCCGAGATGCTCATCCTCGACGAGCCGTTCTCCGGCCTCGACCCGATCGCCGTGGACGCGCTCGCCGAGGTGCTCGTCGAGCGCACCGCCGCGGGCGTGCCGGTCGTCTTCTCCAGCCACCAGCTCGACCTCGTCGAGCGGCTGTGCGACTCGATCGGCATCATCGCGGGCGGGCGCATGGTCGCCGTCGGCACCGTGGCCGAGCTGCGCCGGCGGGAGCGGCACAAGCGGCTGCGCGTCGTGCTCGCCGACGCGCCCGACGGCTGGGCCGACCAGCTGCCCGGCACGATCGTGGCGAAGGACGGCGACGAGGTCGTCCTGGAGCCCTACGACGACCAGGAGGTGCTGCGCCAGGTCACCCGGCTCGGCCGGGTGGAGCACTTCGGCTGGGTCGAGCCGAGGCTGAGCGAGATCTTCCGCGAGGTGGTCGCGTGACCGCGGCGGACCGGCCACGGAACGGAAGCCGAGAGGCGGCCCGAGGGGCAACGCCAGGAACAAGCCGGAGGACAGGGCCAGGGACAGGGCGAGGGATGAGGCGAGGGATGAGGCGAGGGACAGGGAGAAGGACATCGTGAAGGATCTCGGTTCGGTCTGGCTCGTCGCCCGCCGGGAGATCGCGGTGCGCGGCCGCAGCACCGGCTACCGCGTCGGCCTCGGCGTCACCGTGCTGCTCGTGATCGTGATCGCCGCCCTGCCGCGGCTGTTCGGCGGCGGCGACAGCTTCACCGTCGGCGTCGCCGGCGCGCAGAGCGACCGGCTCGCCGCCGCCCTCGGCGCGCAGGCCGAGGCGCGGGACGACCTGGAGATCACCGTCGTCCCCTACGACGACGAGGCCGCCGCCCGGGCCGGGGTCGCGGCCGGCGAGGTCGAGGCGGCCGTGGTGGACAACGCCAGGCTGATCGTCGAGACCACCGCCGACGACGACCTGGCGGTCATCCTCGACACCGCGCATCGCACCGTCGCCACCGAGGAGAACCTGCGCGCCGCCGGGCTCGACCCGGGCGCGGTGCAGCAGGCGATGCGCACCGAGGCGCTCACCGAGGTCTCGCTCTCCGGCGCCGGGGAGGACGCCGGGCCGCGCCGCGTCATCGCCATGGCGATCGTCGTGCTGCTGTTCGTCCTGCTCATCCAGGCGTGCAGCATGGTCGCGATGGGCGTGGTCGAGGAGAAGGGCAGCCGGATCGTGGAGATCCTGCTCGTCGCGATCCGGCCGATGCAGCTGCTCGCCGGCAAGGCGATCGGGCTCGGCGTGCTCGGCCTGCTCCAGATCGTGCTCATCGCGGTCGCCGGCCTCGCCGCGGCGCGGCTCAGCGGGGCGCTGCCGGAGCTGCCCGAGGGCACCTACGGCGTGGTGGCGCTCACCATCCTGTGGTTCCTGCTCGGCTACGCGTTCTACGCGGTGATGTTCGCCGCGGTCGCCTCCCTGGTGTCCCGGCAGGAGGAGCTCCAGGGCGTGCTCACCCCGGCGACGATGCTGCTGATGGCGAGCTACTTCGTGGCGTTCACCGCGGTGGCGAACCCGGCCGGCACGCTCACCCACGTGCTGTCGATCGTGCCGCCGTTCTCCTCGATGATCATGCCGGTGCGGGCCGCGGGGGTCGATGTGCCGCTGTGGGAGACCGCCCTCGCGCTCGGGCTGATGGCGCTCGCCGTACTCGGCATGCTGTGGCTCGGCGGGCGGATCTACCGGCGGGCGGTGCTGCGCACCGGGGCCCGGGTGCGCATCCGCGAGGTGCTGCGCGCCCGATGAGCGTCCCCCGGCTCCGCGCACCGGCACGATCGTGCGGAATGATGCGGAATGAGCGGAATGATGGGACTGCATCTGATCGGGCTCGTTGAGGGGTGTGCATGCCGGGCTTCGACGCCGACCTGACGCTCACGGCGGAACGGCTCGTCCTGCGTCCCTTCGGGCCGGACGACGCCGCCCAGGTGCGGGCGATCGTCAGCGAGCGGGTCGAGTTCCTGCCCCCGGGCGCGCCCGGCCACCTCTCCATGGTCGACCAGTGGCTCAACCACGGCGTCCACGAACTGGCCCGCTCCGGCCAGGGCATCCATCTCGCGATGGAGGCGGGCGGCGAGATCGTGGGCGCCATCAGCCTGTTCAAGACCCTGTGGGGTGCGGGCACCACCGAGGTCGGGTACGGCGTGCACCCCGCCCACCGGGGCCGCGGCTACGCCACCGAGGCGGTGCGGCGGCTGACCGGATGGGCGCTCGGCGAGGGCGGGCTGCGACGGGTCGAGCTGCGCGCGAACATCGACAACTTCGCCTCGATCCGGGTGGCGGAGAAGGCCGGGTTCACCCGCGAGGGCGTGCTGCGCGGCGCCGGCTTCGAGCACGACGGCCCCCGCGACCTCGTCGTGTTCAGCCGGATCGCGGGCGACCCGGCGCGGCCGTACACCGGCTTCCACACCGGGCTGCGGCTGGAGAGCGAGCGCCTGCTGCTGCGCCCGTTCACCGCCGCCGACGCCCCCGACGTGCTCGCGGCCGTCGACGGCGACCCGGAGATCCGCCGCTGGATGCCGTGGGCCGCCGGGTACACGATGGAGCGCGCGCTCGCCTGGTGCACCCGCTACGCCCACCTCGACGTCCCCACCGGGGTGCAGTTCGCCCTCGAGCCGCGGCGCGGCGGGCGGCTCGTCGGCTCGGCGGGAGTGCACCGGGCCGACTGGGAGCGCGGCGACGCCGAGGTCGGCTACTGGATCGCGCCCTGGGCGCGCCGCCGGGGCTACGCCACCGAGGCGACCCGCGCGGTGAGCGAGTACCTGTTCGAGCGGGGCTTCCACCGCGTCCACCTCGTCATCGCGGTGGACAACGTGGCGAGCCAGGCGGTCGCGCGGAAGGCCGGGTTCATCCGCGAAGGGGTGATGCGCCGGGCGCTGCCGGTGCCGGGCGGGTACGCGGACGCGGTGCTGTTCAGCCTGCTTAGGGGGGAATGAGCGGTTACGAGCCGATTACGGCAAGCCGGGGACGCGGCGGGGTGGTTTGGAGTATCCTCGCGCTTTGCCTAAGCAGGTCAAGCATGGGAGACCGACATGAAGCCGCCGCTGCTGCTGATCGGGAACGGAACCGACGACAATAGCGGCACCGCCGAATTCGGCAGGTTTGTGCATCGGCTGCGCTGCCGCCTCGAGCACATCGCCGCCGACGTCTGCGGCGCCTTCCTCGACAGGTCCGAACCGCGGCTCGGCGACTCGGTCGCCTCGCTGATCGCGCGCGGGCACCACCGCGTGGTGGTCCAGCCCCTCGTCCTCGCCGGAAACGAAACGGCGCTCGCCGGACTCCCGGCCGCCCTCGCACTCGAGCAGGAACGTCACCCCACCCTCATGTACGACTACGGCCGCCCCCTCGGCCCCGACTCACGCGTGCTCGGCCTGCTGGCCGAGCGGCTCGCCGACGCCGAGGCCGAGATCCCGCGCCTCGCCGCCGTCCCCGCGGCGACGGCGGTCCCCACCCCCGGCGTCACCCGGTCGGAGACCGCGATCGTCCTCGTCGGCGGCGGATCCGCCGACCCGGCCGCGAACGCGGACGTGCACCGGGTGTCCCGCCTGCTGTGGGAGACCTACGCCTCCGACTACCTCACCGTCGAGACCGCCTACATCTCGCCGCTCGCCCGGCCCGGCGTGCCCGGCGGGCTGGAGCGGTGCCGGCGGCTCGGCGCCAAGCGTGTCATCGTCCTGCCCTACCACGTGTTCGCCGACTCCGAGCTGGAGCGCGTCTGGGCCCAGGCGATGGCGTACGCGGCGGGCCACGAGGGGCTCGACATCCGCTGCGCCGAGGCGATCGGCGACTGCGAGGGCCTCGCCGACGCCGTGATCGAGCGCTACGAGGAGGCGCTCACCGTCGAACTCGCCGACCACCGGGAGATGGCACGTTGACCCGTAACAGCCCCGACGCGGGCACCCCTGCCGAACGTATCGACCAGGTCGTGGCCGCGATCGGGCCGCTCGACGAGGCGGCCGCGCAGGCCGCCCGCGAGCACCAGGACCGGCTCACCAAGCCGCGGGGCTCGCTCGGCGTGCTCGAGGAGGTCGCGGTACGGCTCGCCGGGATCTCCGGGACCTGCCCGCCGCCGCTGCCGGTGCCCGCGGCCGTGGCCGTGTTCGCCGCCGACCACGGCGTGCACGCCCAGGGCGTGACCCCCTGGCCGCAGGAGGTCACCGCGCAGATGGTGGCGAACTTCCTCGCCGGCGGCGCGGTCGTCAACGCGTTCGCCGCCCAGGCCGGGGCCTCGGTGACCGTGGTCGACGTCGGCGTCGCCGCCGACCTGCCGCGCGCCCCCGGGCTGCTCGACCACAAGGTGGCCCGCGGCACCGCCGACCTGTCGGCCGGTCCGGCGATGACCCGGGAGCAGGCCGAGCGCGCCGTGGCGGCCGGCATCGCGGTCGCCGAGGCCCTCGTCGGCGACGGCGCCCGCTGCCTCATCACCGGGGACATGGGCATCGCGAACACCACCGCCTCCGCCGCGCTGATCTGCGCCTTCACCGGCCGGGACGCGGCGCGGGTCACCGGCCGGGGCACCGGCATCGACGACGCCACGCTGCAGCGGAAGATCGAGGTGGTGCGGCGCGGCCTCGCCGTGAACGGCCTGCCCGCGCACGACGTGCCCGCCATCGAGGTGGCCGCGCGGGTGGGCGGCTTCGAGCACGCCGCGATCGCCGGGTTCATCCTCGGCGGCGCCGCGGCCCGGGTGCCGGTGATCCTCGACGGCGTGATCGCGGGCGCGGCCGCCCTGATCGCCGCCGGCATCGCGCCGGGCGCCATGGAGTACTGCATCGCCGGGCACCGCTCGGCCGAGCCCGGCCACATCGCGGCGCTGGAGCACCTCGGCCTGCGGCCGCTCGTCGACCTCGAGCTGAGGCTGGGCGAGGGCACCGGGGCGGTGCTCGCCCATCCGCTGGTCTCCGCGGCCGCCCGCGTCATGCACGACGTCGCCACCTTCGACTCGGCCGGGGTCTCCGAGAAGGAGTGAGGCCGTGCCCGCCGCGCCGCCGCGTCCGCCGGCGGCGCGGCGCGGGGAACGGCCGGGCGATCCGGCGAGGCCGTACCCCGGCGCCCGGGACGGGAACCGGAAGCCGCCGGGAACCTGGGCCGGGGATGGCCCGGGGATATGGGAACGCGCGGCGAGCGGCCTGAGCGCGCCCTCGCAGCGGCCCGGGGCCGGGGAGGCGCACGAGGACGGGAGCCGGGTGACCGCACGGGCGGGCGGCGGCCACGCCGCCGGGTCCGGCACCGGGCCGGACGGGTCGCGGAGATCCGGTGCGGCGGGACCCGTGCCGTGGCCGCGCGAAACGCCCGCACGGCGCGGCGGCCGCCGCACCGGCGGACGGCATCGGGTACGGCCCGCGGAAAAATTCAGCCGGGATCAGGGCGCGGAAATCGGGGCAATGCCGGGCTCTCCGGCGCCGGCTCCACAACGATTTCTGACCGACCGGTCAGCGTGGTGTGGGCAAGTCACGGCCGGGGCGATACCCTGCCTTGCCTGAAACAATAGCGCTGTAGGTTTACTCACGTACCACACCCGTTGATCTCCGTCGTGGAGGTAACCCCCGTCATGTCGCCCTACATGCTCGGTCTGCGCCTCCAGGGGCGGCGAGTGCTCGTCGTCGGGGGCGGACGGGTGGCCCAGCGGCGCGTGCCGGCCCTGCTCGCCGCCGGCGCCCGGGTCACGCTGATCTCCCCGAGCGTCACCCCGGCGCTCGACGACCTCATCGCCGACGGGCGCGTGCACTGGGAGCGCAGGCGGTACCAGGTGGGCGACTGCGACGGCGCCTGGCTCGTGCAGGCCTGCACCGACGACCGGGCGGTCAACGCCGCGATCGCCGCCGAGGCCGAGGCGAAGCGCGTGTGGTGTGTCCGTGCCGACGACCGGGACGCGTCGGCCGCCTGGACCCCGGCGAGCGGTCAGGTGGGCGAGGTCACGGTGGCGGTCACCGCGGGCGGCGACCCGCGGCGGGCGGCCGGGATCCGCGACGAGATCGTCGGCGCGCTGCGCGACGGAACCGTGAACGCGCGCCGCAACCGCACCAAGCCGGTCGGCGTCGCGCTGGTCGGCGGCGGGCCGGGCGACCCGGGGCTGATCACCGTGCGCGGGCGGCAGCTGCTCGCCCAGGCCGACGTGGTGATCGCCGACCGCCTCGCTCCGCGTGCGCTCCTCGACGAGCTGCCGCCGGACGTCGAGCTGATCGACGCGGCGAAGATCCCGTACGGCCGCTACCTCGCCCAGGAGAGGATCAACGAGCTGCTGATCGAGCATGCCCGGCAGGGCAGGTTCGTGGTCCGGCTCAAGGGCGGCGACCCCTTCGTCTTCGGCCGCGGCGGTGAGGAGATGCTCGCGTGCGCCCGGGCCGGCATACCGGTCACCGTGGTGCCGGGCATCACCAGCGCGGTGGGGGTGCCCGCGGTCGCCGGGGTGCCGGTCACGCACCGCGGCGTCACCCAGGAGTTCCACGTGATCTCGGTGCACGTGCCGCCCGGGCACCCGCAGTCCACGGTGGACTGGCCGGCGCTCGCCCGCTCGCACGGGACGCTGATCCTGCTCATGGCCGTCGAGCGGATCGCGATAGTCGCTGACACACTTCTCGAAAACGGACGTTCGCCAGAAACTCCCGTGATGGTGGTGCAGGACGGTACTCTTCCCACCCAGCGAGCCGTTACCGCCACGCTCGACACGGTGGCGGAACGCGCGACCGCGGCTGGGATTCGCCCGCCGGCGATAGTGATCGTCGGTGAGGTCGTCAGGGTCGGCCAGGAGATCGAAATGGTGCGAGCGGAGC
>Ga0065720_1003732_pt1 | contig 13240 bp, 11 predicted proteins | sample Thericmetagenome_FD_59107 | JGI IMG/M metagenome (GOLD analysis project Ga0065720, IMG submission 59107) | Thermophilic microbial communities from the Joint Bioenergy Institute, California, USA of rice/straw/compost enrichment - eDNA_2 v2... | ecosystem: Engineered > Solid waste > Grass >... | reverse complement strand
TTCCTCGTATCGAGGACCGGGGCTCGGTTCCTCGTATCGAGGACCGGACCCCGTCCGTGAGCTACCCGGCCTCCTGGGGATCGGCGCCCGAGAAGACGTCGGTCCGTCCTGAGTTCCGCACCGGGCCGCGGGCTCGCTTCTCCTGACACCGGCTCGCCGCCGCCTTGGGCGGGCGCGGAGCACCGCCAGCGCGGGTCGCCGCCCGACCGGGTGCATGCCTACCGTGGGCGTACCGAGCGCGGCCCGAGGACTCTCGGCCGATCAGTCTTTCCCGAGCGTCACCGCTGCATCTGGGCGGCCTCGGGGGCATCGTCCACACCCAGACCCGGCTGCGCGCTCAGCCAGCGGCGCACCTCGTCAAACAACGTCTGCCGGACGGCCGGCGCCGACAGCGTCAGGTCGTGCAGTCCGCCCTCGATCTGCAGCAGCGTGACGCGTGGCCCGAGGCGGGGACCGTACCGGAGCATGTCGGCCACGTTGAGCACGGTGTCGGCGTGGAACGCGGCCTCGCTGAGCTTGCCCTTGTAGCTGCGGGTCGAGCAGGCGATGAGCACCGGCACGTCGATCGCCAGCCCGCGCCGGACCCGGCGCTGAGCCAGGCTGATGGCCCGGACCCACCCCGCCTGGATCTTGAAGCCGTTGAGCGGCTTCCAGCGCAGGTCGTATGCCCACTCGCCCTCGTAGTCGGCGTGGATGGTCCGGCCGTAGAGCGTGCCGAGCTCCTCCCCGATCCCCGACTTGGGGGCCAGCCGGCCGAGCAGGCGGACCACCGGGGCGAACCCGCGGCGCTTGATCCACGGCGCGTAGAAGTCGAAGAACGGGCTGTTGAGGAACAGGCCCTGCACCAGGTTCCGACCGCGCACGCGGTGGGCGTACAGCGCCGCGATGAGGCCGCCGGTCGAGTGCCCGTTGAGCAGAACCGTGTCGTGGCCCTCCTCCTCCCGGATGATCCGGATGGCCTCGTCGATCTCCGGGTAGTACTCGGCGAGGTCGGTGCAGAAGTTCGGCGTCTGGTGCTCGAGCAGGCTGCGGCCGTACTTGCGCAGGTCCAGGGCGTAGAAGTCGTACCCGAGCGAGGTGAAGAACTCGGCCAGGTGGGTCTGGAAGAAGTAGTCGACGTAGCCGTGCAGGTACAGCACGGCCCGGCGCGTGGGGGCGGCCGCCCGCAGCGTGACCAGCGTGGCCTCGACCTCGCCCTCGTCGTCGGGAGGCAGGGGGATGCGCCGCCGCTCGTAAGGGGCACCCAGGACGTCCGTCTGTGTCTCCACGCTGGCACGGTACCCCTGGGACGGCCCGGCGGAGAACAGGTCGGTGGCGCCGGTTTCTCACGCTCCGCCCTTCCGGCCCGGACGTCGGTGTGGCGGCCGCCCGGTGGGCCCGCCGGTGTGTCGACCGGGGGCGCATTCTGGTCCGGTTTCGACAAAAGTCGAGGTCAGGGCGGGTGCGGAAATTCGGCGGTTATCCACAGGGGCCCCAGTTGTCCACAGATCCTGGTCGAGCGTCCTACGGCGTCGGTGATCGGGACATTCTGGTGACGCCAAGCTCCTTCCGACCAGCGGGCGGAGCCGGACGAGAAGCACTTGATGTCCAGTGTGGACAAACACGGGGAGATGACATGTTCGACATGCGGGTCTCGATCGTCGGGACCGTCCTGACCAAGCCGGAGCGACGGATCGTCGAGAAGACCAATACACCGGTGACGACCTTCCGCGTCGTCATGAACTACCGCCGCTACGACAGGGCGAGCGAGACCTGGACGGATTACGGAATGTTCCGTGTGCGCGTCGTCTGCTGGCGCCGGCTCGCCGACCATGTGCATGCGTCGCTCAAGGTGGGCGACCCCGTGATCGTGGTCGGCCGGATCTTCACCCGCGACTGGCAGGGCACCGAGGGGGAGCTGCGGGTCAGCTACGAGCTGGAGGCGGACACGGTCGGCCACGACCTGAGCCGCGGCGTCACGGAGTTCACCAAGGTTCGCGCCGAGGGCCCGCACTCGATGATCGAGGATGCCGAGTCGGACCGGCGAATCGCCGGTGAGGTCACGCACCCGGTCGACGCCGGCGGGCTGCCGATCCCCGCCGACGATCCGTACGAGGCCTCCGAGGTCGCGGCCGAGAGCGCGGAGGACGCGCTGGAGATCCTGCGCCAGGCCGGGATGACCGACGCCGAGGTCACGCCCGACGAGCCGGCGGGTGATCAGGGCCCGACCGGTGGTGAAGGCGAGGACGACGACGAGCTGGTCGGTGCCGGGGCGGGCGGTCGCCGGCGCCGCGGCCGATAAGTCGTCGTCCCGGCGGCGGCCGTCTGGCGGCCGCCCGCCCGGAGGGGCGGCCGATGGGTGGACCGGCCGCCCCTCCCAGCCGGCGTGGGCGGGACGCGGTCATCCGGCCCACGCCGGCACCGGCCGGTTTCGGTCCCGGCGGGCCACCGGAGTCGTCGACCGGGACGGCTCGCCGCCTCCTGGCTGGTTGAGCGCCCCTCTTGCGAGGGGCTCGGCCGCGAGCGGGGGTCGTCGTCACTAGGCTGGGCCGGTGCGCTCAGGCGATGACCTGTTCGACGACGCCCACCGACGGCGGGAACGCACCCGCGATGAGATCCGGCAGCGGCGTCGGGCCATGCGCCGTCGCGAGGCGCGCTGGGGCCGCATCGCCACAGCGAGCGGTCTTCTGGCCGGCTATCTGCTTGACACGGCGCTGGGTGACCCGCGGCGCCTGCATCCGGTCGCCGGCTTCGGCAAGGCGGCCGCCGCGCTGGAGCGGCGGATGTACGCGCCCACGCGGGCGGCCGGGGCCCGGTACGCCGCGCTGGCGATCGGCGTTCCGGTGCTGGCGGCGACCGCGCTGTCGGTGGCCACCCGGCGTCGGCCGGTGGCCCGCGCCGCCCTGGTCGCGGTCACGACCTGGACGGTCCTCGGTGGACGGTCGCTACACCGGCAGGCCGGAGCTCTGGCCCGGTCGCTGCAGGCCGGCGACCTGGACGCCGCCCGGCGCCGGTTGCCGAACCTGGCCGGCCGGGACCCGGCTCGGCTGGACGAGCGGGAGCTCGCCCGGGCGACCGTAGAGTCGGTGGCCGAGAACACCTCCGACGCCGTGGTCGCTCCGCTGTTCTGGGGCGCCGTCGCCGGGCTGCCGGGGTTGGTCGGTTACCGGGCGGTGAACACGCTCGATGCGATGGTGGGGCACCGGACGCCGCGTTACGCCGACTTCGGGACGGCCGCCGCCCGCGCCGACGACGTGGCGAATCTGGTGCCGAGCCGGCTCACCGCGCTGGCCTTCGTCGCGGGCGCGCCGCTCGTCGGCGGTCGTCGCCTTCGTACGGCCTGGATCTGGTTCCGCGACGGCAATCGCCACCCGAGCCCGAACGCCGGCCAGTGCGAGGCGGCGATGGCCGGCGCGCTCGGGGTGCGGCTCGGCGGCCGGAATGTCTACTTCGGACGGGCCGAGGAGCGGCCGACGCTGGGTGACGGCCGACCACCGGAAGCGATCGATGCCTACCGGGCGATACGTCTATCCGCAGCTGCGGGCGCGATGGCCGTGTCGCTCGCCGTCCTGCGGGCGCTGTCCGGGCCGTGGCGCCGGCTTGTGGCCGGTCGCCGGGCGCGCCGGTCCGGACGGGAGCGCGCATCCCGCCGCGGCCGGCGAGGCGCTTCCCCGATGGTTGGCTGATCGCACCGGGCCTACGATCAGGCGAGGCGTGAGGTTCCGGCCCCCGGGCCGGTCGGTTCAGTAGGAGGACATGCACATGGGGCGCAGCGTCGCGCAGGTGCGGGCCGCGGTGGAAGCGAACCTGCCCGGCGTACGGTCGGACCTGGAACGCCTGATCCGGATTCCCGGGATCGCCTTCGACGGGTTCGATGCCGAGGTGGTGCGCCGCAGCGCGGAGGCGGTCGCGGAGCTGCTGCGCGGCGTGCTGCCCGAGGTCCGCATCGTCGAGGCCGGGGGTCACCCTGCGGTCATCGGACGGCGGCCCGCGCCCCCGGGCGCGCCCACCGTGCTCCTCTACGCCCACCACGACGTCCAGCCGCCGGGCGACCGGGCGGCCTGGCTGACCGACCCGTTCGAGCCGACCGAGCGCGACGGGCGGCTCTTCGGCCGCGGCGCGGCCGACGACAAGGCCGGCATCATGGCACACCTGGCCGCCCTGCGCGCCTTCGGCGACGACCTGCCGGTGGGGGTGGTGGTCTTCGTCGAGGGCGAGGAGGAGTTCGGCTCGGCCTCGCTGGAGGCCCTGCTGACGCGGTACCGCGACGACCTGGTCGCCGACGTGATCGTGATCGCCGACTCGGCGAACTGGGACATCGGCGTGCCGGCCCTGACGACCTCCCTGCGCGGCCTGGTCAACGCGTTCGTCGACGTGCAGACCCTCGACCACGCCGTCCACAGTGGAGCGTATGGCGGTCCCGTGCCGGACGCGCTCACGACGCTGTGCCGGCTGCTCGCCACCCTCCACGACGACGCGGGCGACGTCGCCGTCGAGGGTCTGGTCCGCCGGGAGGCCTCGCCGCTGGACTACCCCGAGCAGCGGTTCCGCGCCGAGGCGGGCCTGCTCGACGGGACGTCGCTCATCGGGACCGGCCGGATCGTCGACCGTCTCTGGACGAAGCCGGCGATCAGCATCCTCGGCATCGACGCGCCGCCGACCCACGAGGCGCCCAACGCCCTCGTCCCCAAGGCCCGGGCCAAGGTCTCGCTGCGCATCGCGCCCGGCGACGACACGAAGAGCGCCTTCCGGGCGCTGCGGGCCCACCTGGAGCGGCACGCCCCGTGGGGCGCCCGGGTGCAGGTCACGCTGGAGCACGACGGGGCCCCGTGTGTGATCGACTCCACTGGCCCGGCCTTCGAGGCGGCCCGGGCCGCCTTCGCCGCCGCCTGGGACGGCACCGAGCCGGTGGAGATCGGTATTGGTGGGTCGATCCCGTTCATCGCGACGTTCCAGCAGCTCTTCCCGGGCGCGGCCATCCTCGTCACCGGCGTCGAGGACCCGGACTCGCGAGCCCATGGCCCGAACGAGAGCCTGCACCTCGGCGAGTTCGCCCGCGCCTGTCTGGCCGAGGCGCTGCTGCTTCAGGAGATCGCGGATCGGCTGGGCAAGTGAGGCTGACCGCGTCAGTGATCATCTGCGCGGGGTAGCCTGCCCGACGTGTACCGGTTCCTGCTGACTCCTCGGTGGATCGCCCTTGCCCTGGTGATGGCGCTGGCCGCGGCGGTCATGGTCCTCCTGGGCACCTGGCAGCTGTCCCGGTACCACCACCGTAGCGACATCAACGCCCGCATCGACGCCGCCGCAGCGGCCGAGCCCCGCCCGCTGGCCGACGTCCTGGAGCCGCCGGCCGGCGCAAAGGTCGGCCCCACACCGACCGCTGAGGACACCTGGAGCGTGGTGTCGGTCACGGGTCGGTACGACGCGGAGCACGAGATCGTCGTCCGGGCCCGGTCGCTCAACGGCTCCTCCGGGTTCGAGATCCTCACGCCCCTCGTCCTGGCGGACGGCACGGCCATCCTCGTCGACCGCGGTTTCCTGGCGTCTCCCATGGGCGCGGCGTCCGCGATCCCCCCGACGCCGACACCCCCGTCGGGGGAGGTGGTGGTGGTCGGCCGGGTCACCGGCCCCGAGAGCCGGGCGAGCACGCCGGAACCCGTGGCCGACCGGCTGACCGTCCGACGGATAGATCCAGCGAAGATCGCTGAGGTGCTGCCCTACCCGGTGTACGGCGGCTACCTCACGTTGCAGAGCCAGACGCCGCCGGCGGGCGACGAGTTGACCCCGCTGCCGCCCGCCCGGCAGAACGCGCTGCTCAACGCCGGCTACACCGCCCAGTGGTGGATCTTCGCCGCCCTGACCCTGGTCGGCTACGGCTACCTCGCCTACCGCCATGCCCACGCGCCGGCCGAGCCCGACACCGCCGAGGCGACCGAGCCGGTCGGGTCGGGGCCCGTCGCGTCAGGAAGGACGCCCTCCTGACGCCTGGTGCCTAGGAAGGCGTCCTTCCTGACATTGAGGCGCTGGATTCGGCGGCGGCCCGGCGCAGGCTCGCGGTCACCATGTCGATCAGGGTGGCGAAGCTGGCGTCGAGGTCCTCCGGCAGACCGAAGCCGCCGGCGGCCTCCAGCGAGACGAAGCCATGGACCGCCGCCCGCATGCGCCGCGCCGCGTGGACCGCGTCCGCACCGCTCAGGTCGTACTGGCGTAGTACCGCGAGCAGCACACCCATGAGCCGTTCCCCGCTCGCCGCCAGCAGCGGATCGGCCAACGGCTGCATGGGCATGATCGCGTAACGGTTCGGGTGGGTCAGGACGTACTGCCGGTACGCCACCATGAGCGCGGCCACGGCCTCGTCGCCGGAGCGCCCCATGACGGCCTCGGCCGCGAGGTTGGTCACCTCGTCCAGCACGCGCAGCGCGAGCAGCCGGCGCAGCTCGCCGAGGCTCGCGACATGGCGGTACAGCGACGGCGTCGCCACCCCCGCGCGCTGGGCGACGGCCGCGAGCCTGACCGACTCCACCCCGCCTTCGTCCACAAGGGACAGCGCGGTGTCGACGACCGCAGCCCGGGTCAGCCCGACCCTAGGCACCGGTCGGCCTCACAGCACCGTCGAACGCCTCAGCCACGAACCGGGCGATCGCCGGGTTCACCACGTCGGGCAGCTCCAGGAACGGGTAATGCCCGGCGTTCTCGACCATCATCACCTCGGCCCGGCGGAAGGCGGCCGCCGCGGCCTGCGCCTCGGCCGCGGGGTCCCGGAAGTCCGGGTCGCGGGTGCCCATCACAACGAGCGCCGGGCACGTGAGCTCCGCCGCCCGCTGCGTCCACCACACCGACGTCGGAGCGAGCACGCCCGCCACCGCGGCCATCCGACCGGGCCGCCGAAGCTGGGCGAGCAGGCGGTCGGTGTCGGCCGCGAAGTCGGCCGGGCGGCCGGCCTTGAAGAGGCTGCGGTAGTAGGCGATCCACAGCCGGGGGCTGCGCTGGACGGCCCACAGGCCGAGGCGCATGACCGGGCTCAGCTGGGCTGGTTTGGCCGTGGCCCCGACCAGCACGAGGCCGCGGACCTCCTCGGGAGCGGCCGCGGCGGCGAACGTGACCGCGGCGCTGCCGATGGAGCTGCCGACCAGGACCGCGGGACCACCGAGGTGCCGCACAAGGGCGAGCACGTCCTGGCCGACCTGCTCGGCGTCGTAGGTCGGCCAATCCGGACTCGAGTCGCCGTGACCCCGCGTGTCGAGCCGGGCGACCGCGAATCCCGNGGCCGTCAGGGTGCGCGCCAGCAGGCGGAAGGCGTGGCGGTTGGCCCCCATGCCGTGGACGCAGACGACCAGTGGTGCGCCCGAGGGGCCGTCGACCTCGTAGGCGAGTTCGCCGCCGGGTACGGAAAGCTTGCTAATGCTATTAGCCATAGGTCTAAAGCGTAATGGCATTAGCTTTACTCGTCAAGGTGCTCAGCACGGCTGTCTCTCCGGCTGGCCGGTCCTCCTACCCAGGGCGCGCGGCGCCCAGTGCCGGCCCGTAGGCCTCAGGTGCGCGTACGGGTTGGGTGGCGCCGGTACTCCGGCACGTACGCCGTCGGTGCGCCGGTCGTGACCGGTGTCCCGCGGCGCCCCGCGGCGGCCGGCTTCGTCGCCCCCTTGGTTGCCGGCTTCGTCGGTGCCCCTGGCTGGGCCTGCCGTGCCGTGGCTGGGCTTGTCGTGCCCCTGGCTGGGCTTGCCGTGCCGTGGCTGAACTTTGCCGTGCCCCTGGCTGGGCTTGCCGTGCCGTGGCTGGGCTCGCCGTGCGCTAGCTGGGGGTGCGGTGGGCGGCGTGGGCGAAGGCGCGGACGGCATCGATCGTGTCCGCCTCGGCGGCCGACTTGTCCTCGCGGTAGCGCAGCACTCGGGCGAACCGCAGCGCCACGCCGCCGGGGTAGCGCGTGCTCGCCTGGACCCCGTCGAAGGCGATCTCGACCACGAGCTCGGGTCGTACGGTCACGACCCAGTCGCCGCGATCGACCGCGAGCTCGAGCAGGCGCTTCGTCTGCCAGTCGAGCATCGCGTCGGTGAGCCCTTTGAAGGTCTTGCCGAGCATCACGAACCCGCCGGCCGGGTCCCGCGCGCCGAGGTGCAGGTTCGACAGCCACCCGCGACGGCGGCCGTGGCCCCACTCCGCGGCGAGCACCACGAGGTCGAGGGTGTGCCGGGGTTTGACCTTGACCCAGGCGGTGCCACGCCGGCCCACGTCGTACGGCGCATCGATCGCCTTGACCACCACTCCCTCGTGGCCGCGGTCGAGCGCCTCCGTGAACGCCGCCGCGCCGGCCTCGGGCGCGTCGACGACGGTGCGGGCGACCCGGTTCGCCGGCGGGACCACGGCGTCGAGCGCCGACCAGCGATGGCGTCCCGGCTCGTCGATCAGGTCGCGGCCGTCGAGATGCAGCGCGTCGAAGAAGAACGGCGTCATCCGACCCGCGATGGCGGCGGCCGAGCGCCGACCGGGGCGGCGGGCGGCGTGCCCGGAGATCTCCTGGAACGGCCGGGCCCGGCCCGCCTCGTCGACGAGCAGGGCCTCGCCATCGAGGACGGCGGTGGTGACGTCGAGCGCGAGCGTCGCGGCGACGATCTCGGGCATCCGCGCGGTGATGTCGTCCAGGCTGCGGCTGAACACCGCCACGTCGGTGCCGTCCCGGTGCACCTGCACCCGGACGCCGTCCAGCTTGGCGTCCACCGCCGCCGGGGCACCGGTCGCCGTCAGGGCCTCCTCGACGCTCGGGGCGGACTGGGCGAGCATCGGGGCGAGCGGCCGACCTACGCGTAGGTGGAACGCGGCCAGCCCGGCCTCGCCCTCGACCAGCGCCGCCACGGCGACCTTGCGCAGGTCGCCGGCGAGCAGGAGCGCCCGCCGCACGGCCGCCAGGGGAACCTCAGCCGCGGCGGCGATCGCGTCCGCGAGCAGACCGGCCTGGGCGCCCTGGCGCAGCTCGCCCGAGATGATCGCGGCCAGCATGCGCTGCTCGTCGGTGGTCAGCGCCGCGAAGAGTTGGTGGACGAGCGTGCGGCGCCGCGCCACCGAGCCCGGCCCCGCGACCGTGCCCAGCTCGGCGAGGCGGGCGTCGACCTCTCGCACCGTCAGCGACGGGTGCTCGGCCGGCGACGGCAGGTCGCGCAGGCTCGCCCAGCCGACCCCGATCTGGCGCTGCCGCATCTCCCCGGCGAGGTACGCCGCCCCGGCCTCGATCTGCACGGGATCGCCAGCGCTGGCGAGAGCCCGCAGCGCGGCCGCGAGCAGCTCCACCTTCGCGCGGCGACCCGAGGTCGCCGCGACCGCCGCCGACGTGCCGGCCACATCCGCGAAGAGCACGGACCCATCATGCCGACCCGCTCCGACACTCTCCCAAGACCTCGAACAAAAGTTCTCAGAGCCCCTTGAACTCCTGTGACTGGCGGTGCTAACCTGCCGTACATGAGTACGAGGGACGTTATGGAGCAACTGCACGCCGCCATCACCGCTCTGGAGGAGGAAGACATCCGTCAACTTCCGGAGGCGGTTCTCACCGAGCAGATCAACCAGCTTGTGGCCGTGTTGCACCAGCTGGACAAGCATTTGACGCGCGTGGCCAACGCGGTGCTGGCCCGCAGCTTCCCGCTCACCGAGGTCGTCGCTGCGTGAGTCGTCACTCGATCTTCTGTGCGACTTCGCCAAGTTCTGGACTCGATGATGTGTTCGAGACCGGGTGTCGGAGTCGGTGGCAAATGCCGTCGAGCGTCGGGCGAGCCCGGGCGGCGGCCGGGTCGTGTCGCCGGGCGGGCATGGTCATTCGCCGGCCCGGGCCCGACCCGCCTGCCTGGGCCCAGGCCCGCTCGTTCGGGCCTGGGTGGCGGTCATCGTCGGGGGCATGGCGGCGGTCCCGCAGTCTGCCGCCCTTGCCGTCCGCGGTACGCACGGCCGGCCCGTCGGGCGCGGCTGGCCGACCGGGCCGCCTACCGCCGACCGTTCACCATGGCGGGCGAGGGTGGCGTGAAGTCACGGACGGGGAATCCCTCCAGGCCCCGTTTGAGTAGTCCGGCCACCGCAGCGTTTGTCTTCTGGGCGTTCCAGTCGCCCGCGACGTGGAACGGGTTGTCGGGGTCGGCGATGAAGGCGGCGGCGGCGAGTTCGGGAGTGAACCCGACGAACCATGCGGAGCGGGTGTTGTCGGTGGTACCGGTCTTGCCGCCCATGGGTCGGCCCACCGCGGCGGCGATGCCCGGCGCCGTGGACCACCCACCGCACGACCCGGCGAAGGGCTGGCCGCCCGGGGGACACCGGGTGACGTCGACGGCGGCCCGGGCGACGTCAGCCGAGATCGCCTGGTTGCACTTCGGGTTGCCGGCCGCCACGGGCTGACCGCGCGCGTCGGTGATGGAGATGATCGGTGTCGCCTCGCAGTAGACCCCGTCGGCCGCGAGCGTCGCGTAGGCGTTGGCCATATCGACGGGTGTCGTGTCGGCCACGCCGAGCGTGAATGCGCCCCAGTTGTTGGCGTTCTCCGGGCTGGCGAGGCGTCGGTCCTCGTCGGTACGCCAGGTGAGGCCGAGACGCTCGGCCATGCGGACGACCCGTTCGGCCCCGACCATCTGCTCGAGTTGCACGAAGAACGTGTTCACCGACTGGCCGAAGCCGGACCACATGGTGTGGACGCCGGCCATCGCGGCACTGGCGTTGCTCGGGCACCAGTAGCCGTTGCACGAGGCGGCTCCTTCGGCCGCGTACTGGGTCTGGATCCGGTGCGGCGAGTTGATCCTCGTGTTCAGTGGATAGCCCATCTCCAAGGCAGCGAGAATCGTGAATATCTTGAAGGTCGACCCGGCCTGGTAGCCGGCCACGCCACCGCCGCCCAGCAGCGGGGCCACCGTGTTCGGGTAGGTCCCCTTCAGGCCGGCCCGGGCGGCCGCCGCCAGGCTGTGCGGGCCGTTGCGGCTCTGGTCCATGCTGTAGTTGCGGTTCACCGCCGCCGCCTGGATCCGTCCCGTGCCCGGCTGTACCGCGACGAGGCCGAGGGCGTAGGGGCTACCGATGCTCTCCTTCGAGGTCACCTCGCTCATGGCGATCTCCTGCAGCCGGGGATCGAGCGAGGTCACGATCTTGTAGCCGCCGCGCCGCAGGTTCTCCTCCCGCGCCTGCGGGTTGTCGCCGAACGCGGGCTGCCGTCGCCACCAGCTTTTCAGCAGGTCACAGAAGAACCCCCAGTCACGGTGCTCAGAGGAGACCGAGATGCAGTCGTTCGGCGGGTCGGTCAGACGCAACTCGATAGGCGTCTGCTTGGCCTCCTCGGCCTGCTCGGGCGACAGGTACCGCAACTCGACCATCCGGTCGAGGATGTAGTTGCGTCGATCCAAAGCGGCGGTCTGGTCCCGGCTGGCCGGGTCGAACTCGGTGGGTGCCTTCACCAGGCCGGCGAGCATGGCCGCCTCGGGGAGCGTGAGCTGCGACGGGTGCTTGGAGAAGTACACCTCGGCCGCCGCGTAGATGCCGTAGGCGCGGTGCCCGAAGTACGCGACGTTCAGGTAGCCCTCGAGGATCTGCTCCTTGGTCATCTGCTTCTCGACTGCGACGGCGAGCCGCATCTCGCGCAGCTTGCGCTGCTGGGTCTGCTCGGTCGCCTCCCTCACCTCGTCGGCGGACCGAGCCGAGTCACGCTGCACGTTGCGGACGTACTGCATGGTCAGCGTCGACGCGCCTTGCGACACTCCGCCCGAGCGCTGGTTGGCCACGAAGGCTCGCAGCAGACCCTTCGTATCGACGCCCTTGTGCTCGTAGAACCGCGCGTCCTCACTGGCCACGATCGCCCGCTGCATGTGCGGCGACACCTCGGAGAGCGAGACGTAGCGGCGATACTCCTCGTAGAACTGGGCGATCAGCGTCTCCCCGTCGGCGGCGTAGGCGTAGCTGACCTGCGCCGAAGGGGTGTCCCGCAGATTCGTCGGCAGGTTGTGGATGTAGTCAGTGGCGGCGAGGACGCCCATCCCGGTCAGGGCGGCTACCGGAAACGTCGCGGCACCGACGACGATGCCGGCGATGAGTCCGGCGCGGATGAGGGCGGCGAGGTAGGAGTGGGTCTGGAAGAGGCGGTGCACACGCCAAAAAATAGGCCAAATACCAGTATCAGCGGGCAGAGTTGGGCGAGATGGACCGGTACGGGGACGCCGACGAGATTCATGATCTCAAGTGGCACGGTGACGCGGAGGTGGCGCCCGGCCTGGTCGACCTGGCGGTGAACGTCCAGGACGTAGGGATGCCGGAGTGGCTCGCCGGGCCGCTGCGCCAATCCATCGATAATCTTGCCGCCTATCCGGACGACCGGGCGGCCCGGGTGGCGCTGGCCCGCCGGCACGGCTGCGACCCCGACGAGGTGCTGCCGACGGCGGGGGCGGCCCAGGCGTTCGTGCTGCTCGCCCGGACGCTGCGGCCCCGACACGCCGTTGTGGTGCATCCCCAGTTCACCGAGCCGGAGGCGGCCCTGCGCGCGGCTGGCCACCCGGTGCACCGCGTGATCCTGCCGCCGCCGTACCGCCTCGACCCCGGGCTCATCCCGGCCGAGGCGGACCTCGTGGTGCTGGGCAATCCGACGAATCCGACATCTGTGGCTCATCCGCCCGATCTCGTCGCGTCGCTGGCCCGGCCGGGGCGGCTGCTGGTGGTCGACGAGGCGTTCGCCGACACCGTGTCCGGCCCGCCGGTCGAGCTGGCCGGGCGGCGCGACCTGCCCGGACTGGTTGTGGTGCGCAGCCTCACCAAGACGTACGGCCTGGCCGGTCTGCGCGTCGGCTACCTCCTCGCCGCCCCGTCGCTGGTGGCCGAGTTGGCCCGGGCGCAGCCGCTGTGGCCGGTCTCGACGCCGGCCCTGGCCGCCATGGTGGCCTGCGCCTCGTCGACCGCGGTCGCTTACGAGCGGACGCTCGCGGCCACCCTCGCCGCCGACCGGGCGCACCTGGTGGCGGGCCTGACCGCGCTGCCGGGGGTGCGGTTGGCCGCCGACCCGGCCAGCTCGTTCGTGCTCATCCGGCTCCCGTCGGGCCGTGGCGAGGCGGTGCGGCAGGCCCTGCGGCGGCGGGGTTTCGCGGTCCGCCGGGGCGACACCTTCCCCGGCCTCGGCCCGGACCACCTGCGGGTCGCCGTCCGCGACCGGCCCACCACCGACGCGTTCCTCGACGCGTTCGCCCACGCCCTGCGGGATGTCGAGATAGACGAAACCGCAGATTGAAACCTGGTGTGATCGCTGATCGCGACGTCC
>Ga0065720_1020688_pt1 | contig 13251 bp, 9 predicted proteins | sample Thericmetagenome_FD_59107 | JGI IMG/M metagenome (GOLD analysis project Ga0065720, IMG submission 59107) | Thermophilic microbial communities from the Joint Bioenergy Institute, California, USA of rice/straw/compost enrichment - eDNA_2 v2... | ecosystem: Engineered > Solid waste > Grass >... | reverse complement strand
AAAAAAAAAAAAAAAAAAAAAAAAAAAAAAAAAAAAAAAAAAAAAAACAAAGCGTACTGTATTGGCTGTCAAGATATGGGTTATTGGATTATCATGCAGTTCTACACTATCTTATGAGAAGTGTCGCACATATTTCTCACACGAGTAGCTACCTGTCCTGGCTGCAGTCCTATGTTACTTAGCCCCTGAGGATGGGCAGCTCAGCATAACTCAGCCTGGGGCTGTGTAGGTGACAACTATCGCCAGTTATTATAAGCATGCAGTTCGACTTGTCGCAAACACATCAGTTAGAGTGCTAATACCAATGACTCAGGGAGTACATAATGCAAGGGATATCAGAATCACGATGGTCAAGCCAAAAGCCAACATCTGCACCCCATTAACGAAGCTTCATTCCGAGCCAGCAAGTTAAGCAGCTGTCTCTATACACATCCATCACCCTATTCATCACCATTGCCCAAATGCCAGGTATGCCAGCCGGTTATAAGTCGTACCCATCCAGGCCAGCTATTACATTCACACCCTGACAGCGAATCTTCTTCCACTTCTGACCCTTTCCTTATCAAGAACCAAACCATCCATCCATTTCTGTCTGTCGGGACAAATCACTGAATCGAATTGTAGATACTAATCGCCTCTCCAGTCCAGTTTCATTTCCCATCCCAGTGCCATGCCTAGACAGTTCAAGGAAAATAGCTGACCCCCCCCCTTCACCATTCCCAGATCCAACTATCCTTTCTCTTTCTTGTTAGCCCACATCTTGTCGTTCTCTCTCCTTTTTGTTGCTCCGTTCTGATCTGATAGGACAACACTTTTTTTTCTGGACCAGATATACCGTAGCCCCAGGAGCATCCCATAACGTATCGCCACCGCCGTATGATAGGGTTGTAACTATAGGTAGTCGAGAATAGAACCGAAGAAAAGAAGTCCAGAAAAAAATTTCATACGAAGAACGTTCCAGTAGGAAAGGAGAGCAAGAGAAATGAAAAAGAGATAAACTGAGCAAAAAAAAAAAAAAAAAAGGCTAAAGCTCATAAAGGCATCTTTTTTCTGCCATGCCGCTTAAAAGAGTAATGTACAGACGTTGGTCTCGTTATCCTTGTCCCTGTTAGAGATGAAGAAAGGACACAATGGCTCGGATCTGGGGTCATGGCATTGCCTCATGAAAGCTAATAAAGCTCTAGAGGCCCGAGGACAGTGGGTGAGCTGCACAAATCGATTATCATTCAGACATCCCATTCATTCTCAATGTTCTCATCGTCCGTGCTGAGGGCAGCGAAAGCCGAGGGCTGAGAGATGGCAGGCTTCTTCGGCTTGTTAGCCTTAGGAGCCGGGGCAGCAGCGCTATTTGCAGCAAGCTTATTGGCCACAGTCTTGCCCTGAACGACAGTGGGCTCCGAATCGACAGCGCTCTCGGTAGTCGCAGCAGCAGCGGCCGCCTCCTTCTTCTTGCCGCGAGACTTCTTGGTGGTAACAGTACTCCAGGCCTCCTCTTCGCGGAGCATTTCCATCTGCTCCTCCTCAGATGGAAGCGAGGCAATCCAGTTGTCAGCAGCAGGGGCCGTGCTCTTGGCCGGGGTCGAGGTACTCTTGGGGACCGAGACGTCGGTGAAGCTACCAGAGTCGAAAGTGTCGAGGGGCTGCACGGGCACGAACTCGCCGTTGGTGGCATTGCTGCTCGGGCTGTCCTTGGTGCCGTTGCTGGTCCAGGCATTGGCCTGTTGCTGCGCCTGGAAAGTAGAACCATCCTTAGCAGGACGGCCTTCCGCGATGCGAGCTTGTCGCCGCTGGGCCTCCATATCGGCCTTCCTCTGCTTCTCGTTCTCCTCGCGCAGGGCCTTCTCGGCCTCGGCCTTCTTGCGGTTCTGACGCTGCTTCTTAGTCTCAGTCTTCTCCGGCGTCTTGGCCTTCTTCTCCTTCTTCGGCTTGACCTTGTCAGTGTCGGTCAGACGCAGAACCGACGGACCAGCGGGCTTGGGCTCGAGCATGTCGCTGACATCGCCAGCATCGACGGCCCGGACCTCGGGAGAGGGAGTGGACGACTCGTCATCGTCGGCATCGACACCAGCGGTCGAGGAAGGGGCAGAGACCGCCTTGGCCTTGTCGTCTTCGTCGTCAAAGACCTGAGCACGTGACTGCTTGACCGACTTTGTGCGCTTCTCGTCACTCTTTTTGGGTGCATTAAGGCTAGTGCCCTGCTTTACGCTGGCCAATTGCCGAGCGAACTCGCGGTTATCGACTTCGTCATCAGAGCTGGTGTCAACAACGGCCTGAACTGGCACGGAAGCAGGCTTTTGTGTCCGCGTCTTCTCAGCAGCCTTGTTGAAGGACTCGACTCGTTGCCTCTTGGCCTTTTCCTTGGGCTCCTTACGATGCTGAGTGTGCTGCTTCTCTTCTAGGCGGTGACGCTGGGAGCCGCGCAAAGACTCGCGGGTCTTCTTCTTGCCCGGAAGGCCGAAGCCAACAATGTAGATACACCCGATGACGACGGTCCAGCCGACCAAAGTGGACACTGCAGCACCCATTGTGATGAATTGTAAGGACTACACGTCCCGAAGATAGTCGGAGGAAGTTAGACCACGAGGGAGAGGGGTAGCGCAGTGATCAAAAGGTCACAGTTGCGCTAGCCTGTAAGAATGTGTTCAGAAGCTGCAATGCGCGTGTGAGACCTCAATTCGCGCAGGAAGCAGATGGTAGATCACGATGCTCGATGGATGACCGATGAAGAGGACCTCGAAGCGGTGGCACAGGGTACAGGGAGCCAGGTGAGGCTTTGGGATTTTGGGGGGAAAGCACCGACAAGGCCAGTGACAGCTATTGTTGACGTGTTTAAGGGTATCAAAAAAAGATCAATATTGGTGGCCTGGAACTGTTGGGGGTGAATTGAAGGAGAAGGCAGAGAGAAAGGGGCCAGTGTGTTGCGCGTGTGGTGATGCTCGAGGAGTCGAGGCCGTGGACTCTCGAACACGACAGTGCGTGCAGGCGAAAGGTGTCCAGAAGTTCGGCGCCTCCTGCATTCGCAACGTGGAATCAGGCCCCAGTCAATCTGACGGAAAAGTTGCCGCTGACAGGGGGTTGCAGGCACGACTGCGAACTAGCGATCTTGGCAGCATCGCTGCACGTGATTTGGCACTCTGTGAGATTGACAGTTGTCGCAAGTCTTCGAGAGGCAGCAAAGCAGCTGCCTTTTTTACTTTGATTATTTCGATGTGTAACTGGTCTGCGCCAGAAAGGAACATCAGTGAGCCGAAGAAACCCACAACTACAGCCATTGTCAAACCCCAAATTTGGCTGAAATGTAAGGGGTTCTGCAGGTCTCCTGCAGTGGATGGCTGATGCATGCTTCTTCAGCAAAGGCTGCGGCCCAATTCCACGGTATCCAAGTGAGCTTGACCGGCTTCCATTGATAGGCCTGATAAACAGTCTTATTTAACATTGAGGGCTTTCTATCATATGTGTAACCGAGATCGGAAAATCAGATCCTGATCACCAAAGGGAGAAAGGGTATAATTGTATGCAATCCATAGAGGGAGGTACTTTGAAGAGGGGCTGACAGAGTTTCCTTTCAGCCCTGTAAAGACCTCATTGCCCCAACTCTTCCATCTCAAAAACTAGTAATAATGCCAAGATTCCAACCCAGAAACATCTTAAATTCCGTGCTGTAACAGGAGCGCCCAGAAATTTGCGTGAGGCGCGGAAGGCTGCAGCAGCCGGCCAGATGCCTCGATACCAGGCCTGCCTGCGGCCAACGGGAGGACATGGATCCCCACCCAGCCGATCAGGGTTCACAGTGGAGAGGGCGCTAACGCCTGTTCAACGACCTGCCTAACGGGGACCGCAGGTCTGAACCTGTGATCCTTCTTAACAGTACTGAGACGGGGTGACGAGGTCTTGAGTCTTTATCAGAAACTACCGTTTTTTCCCACACAAACCTCTTTTAGCCACCAGTCTGTACAACTGCCGCGCTCTGTGGTGTCGGCTCGTTTCTTCATCTCGAGACCGCTACCACTGAGAACCCCTTGCTTCTGTGACCCTGCCCCTCAGAACCCCGCACTTGTATCTCTCTTTCCGCTGTCAACCATCATGGCACCCAAGAACCGCATCATTATTGATACTGACCCAGGTAAATCACATCTGGAGTTTCATATCTCATTAGCAATCTGGCTGACATCTCAACGTAGGTGTCGATGATGTCCTGGCCTTGCTGCTGGCCCTCAGCGCCTCACCTGAGGAGCTCGAGGTGCTCATGATCTCGGTCACATATGGCAATGTCCCACGACAAAAGTACGACAGTGTTACCTTTATATCTTGATGAATTTTTTTTTTGGATTCTCGGCAGCTCCGTGTGCCACAATGGTACATATCTATGTCTAACAGAATGTTACTAGGTGTCTTCGCAACGTCGTTGCCCTCTTCCACGTCCTGGAGAAGGAGATGGCCTGGCGTGAGGCCAATGGCAAACCTGTTTATGGTGCCCTGAATGCTTACAAGCCTATTGTGGCTGTTGGTGCTGAGCATGCTCTTGAGGATGAGGAGCTGGTGGCTGACTACTTCCGTAAGGGCCCTTGGACACTCATATTGAACTAGAGGCCGGAGACTAACACAACATCAAGACGGCTCTGATGGCCTTCATGGCGTTCATGATAAGGTAGGTTCACCATAGATCCCCTATGGTTACATATTCTAACCATCACAGCACCCCCATCTGAGCCCCGCCGAGACCTGGCGCACTCTCTTTGAAGATAATGGATCTGTTCCTATCTCTGAACCTCCCACCTTCTCCCGCTACTTCACCCCAAGCAAGACCCCTTCCTACAAGGAGATGCTCCGTATCCTGCGTGAAGAGCCTGAGGACAGCGTAACCATCGTCTGCGTTGGCCCTTTGACCAATGTGGCCCTCGCCGCCGCCGAGGATCCTGAGACATTCCTTCGCGTCAAGGAGCTTGTTGTGATGGGCGGCGCGGTGCATGTCGAGGGCAACGTTACTCCCTACGGCGAGTTCAACTGCACAGCGGATGCAATCGCTGCAGCCCGTGTCTACGCCCTCACTTCGCCCACCCCCTCATCGACCATGCCACCCGCCTTCAGCGAGAAATCGCTTCCTCCATACCCCGAGAAACTCTCCCGCCGTCTGAAACTAACCCTCTTCCCTCTGGACATCACGACACCTCATGAACTCTTCCGCGAGCAGTTCAACGCCAAGGTTATGCCACTTATCGAGGCCGGCAGCCCACTGGCACAATGGACCGAGACCTTCCTGACCGGCACGTTCAACAAAATCGACCAGATGCTCGGCGAGGGCCACAACGAGGGGCTTTCGCTTCACGACCCGCTTTGCGTCTGGTACATGTTGACGCATGATGATCCAAAGTGGAAGACAGTCCCTAAGCCGGAGGACATCCGCGTCGAGACGTGTGGCCAATGGACGCGAGGCATGCACGTCATCGATCGCCGTAACCGGGCTAGGCCAGATGAGAGCACCATCGAGACGCATCCACAGGATCCGATAGAGGCCGTGACAGTGAAGCTGGATGAGGTGCCTGGTGATAAGATGGGTTGGTTGAGCCCGCGCAAGGGGAACCGCATCAACAGGATGGTGCAGTCGCCTGGGGAGAAGATATTTGCGGATGTGTTGCTGAACAAGATTTTTGCGTGAGCAGCGGAGTTACATAAAGGATTGGGTCCTTTGTTGATAGACTTGGGAGGTGATGGAATTCTTAATTCGCATTCTGCACTTGGGTATCATGGCTCTAGTAGAAAGAAAAGGACAAGCCTACCGAATGGACTTGTCCTTGGCATCCCGCCTTATCTTCTTCCCGGGTCAGCGGAGTTTCGTTGTAAGAAGATCGCGACAAGAGAGGCGTACCCAGCGGCGGAATGTCACCAACATGCCGGTTTAGACCAGCCATTCTCCACCTCATTCCCCAGACCTAGGGTCTCACCCCATAGTCGCGGTTTCCACCTCTTGCTGACCATTCACTTTGACCCGGAACTGGGCTAAGCCGCAGGCCCAGTGGTGGACCCTCCCGGGATTTCCATGTTGGCCTGCGCCATCTGAGCACTTGGTGTGTTGACCTAAGAGCACCATATCAGTGCTTCGTGGTGCCAATCACAGCACCCTTGACTTTGGTCCAGTCAATACTGGCATCAAGGGGCTCGTCAACGTGACCAACCACACAGACGGTGTCGCCGCGAATCATGTAGAGGCCAAGAGGCACCTCGACAGAGGGCTCGGGATCGTCAGGGGTACGGATAACGCGCTCAACTGCGCCCTTTAGCACCTGTAGGTTGTCATGTTAGTTGCTGTACACTAAGTGAAGTGATAACACTTGGTATGTATGGACAAAGCTTACAATGTTGGTATTGTGGTCATGGGCAACCAGCGTGCCAACAATGGTGCGGCCCTCAATTGTAATGACACACACCTTCTCTGTTCACAGACCGTCAGAATTGGCAAAACCAGTTGGTTTGGAATCCAGGCAAGATGGGTGGGGAGGGGCCAGCGACAGAGCGAAGCGACACGAAAGGGGACTTACTGTCAATGTAAGCGTTGAGAGCCGACATCTTAAGAACAGGCGATTGATCTGTTCTATCTCAAGAGTAGACGAGATGGTGACAGGATAAGATTGCTGGCTAACCGATCATCAACCAGACTGAAGACGCGTCCAGAGGGCCGAAATCCCAGCACACTACAGAGGAAAGTCGAGCTCCAACCTCGAGCTGTGCGAACAGCCTAGCAAGAGAAAGCCGCTGGCTTTCCAGTTCCTTTGTGGATGGATGCTGTGATGAGAGAACTGTGATGCTTGAAAAGCTGCTATTAAGGTTCACAGCTCGTGGAACGAGAATTGTTGCACGTGTCGCCAGAACTTTTTCACTTCGTCTCGTTACTGAGTGGTTGGCCAGGAGCTTAGTTTGGAGTGCTTTCTGCTCTCGAATCATTCACTGATGCATGCACCTTATCACCATGGCGAGCTCTTATCGGGAGGGTGGACCGTGCGTCAACACACTATCGATATAAGCAAGTATTGAGTAATCGGGGTGTTAGGGATGGAGAGAAAAACTCAATATAGTAGCCAGTTGATGCTTGCTCTTGTCTGATATCATTGGGTGTCAAGAAATATACAGTCTACTCTCTGATATGGAGTTCAACTTCCAGCTAAGAGTGAGCCTGATCTCAGTTTCAACGTTAGGAGCACATGAACTGGTGCGTGTAAGAGCGTCAGGATAATCGAAACCATGAATGAAAATTGAAGAGACATGGCATGGTTTAAACTATGATCAATCAACTCTTGACAAAGAGTTAACCTGTTGTCTGTTTTCTCAGTCGTCATGTTGATATATCCAATGAACCAGTCACACTGCCTTAGACTGAACCCCGACACTGTCAAATCACATCACTAGGTTGGGCTCAAAATGTGGGGGAACTCCTCGTTCTCCACTGCAACTTCCGGAGGGGACTCCGTCATCCTGTTGCCGTAGCTCGCCCGGTCCATGTTTTGTTTACTTTCTCCTGAGAACAGCCCATTTCAGCAAACCGTCATGACTCGCTCAGCGATTCGCCTTTGGCACTGGTCAGCATATTTGCAACGGTCGAATACGTGCTCCCATCTCCCTGCTGGACAACTGGTTGCAGCAAGTCAGCCTCGACGACTACTATCGAGTTCGACAAACACCATGGATGCAAGCTCAAAGATGTTCCGTTCCAGCAAGCTAAAGCAGGTCTTTGCCGAAGGGAAACGGCCTGCGTTCGGTGTATGGCAGATGTTGCCGGGAGCCAACGTCTCTAGAATCTTGGCACGATCAGGGGCAGATTGGGTGTTGGTAGATTGCGAGCATGGCAATATTGATGGTATGAGAGCTTGGTTTCTTCTCGAATTATGTAGAAAGGGTCAATAACGCACTCAGATGCCGCTATGCATGAAGCAGTCCCTGCCATCGCCGCCTTGGGAGTCTCACCCGTTGTGCGGATTCCGGATATGCAGCCATGGATGATCAAGAGTGAGCATTCAACCCTACCATGAACACCGCCGAAGTATTCGGGGAGACACATTGTTCCAATGCTGATTCTCCTCAGGGGCCTTGGATTCCGGTGCACATGGGGTAAGAGAGCTTTCCTCCCTAGGACATGATCGACCTCGCTAACACTGACACATCGAGATACTTGTCCCACTTATTCGGACGGTTGAAGAGGTCAAGGCAGTTGTTTCCGCAGCCAAGTTCCCTCCCCAGGGGACACGCGGCTTCGGGTCGCCTATCGCACCACAAACCTTCGAGGCAGGCCTCACATTGACCGAGTATCTCGAGCAAGCCAACGACAGCCTACTGACCATGGTACAAATCGAAACACAAGAGGCCCTCAACGCAGTCGAGGCCATCGCCCCGCTAGTCGACGCTCTATTCGTCGGACCCTTCGACCTGGGCAACAACATTGGACACCCCATCATCAACGGCCGGATGGACCCAGAATTGGACGCGGCGATCGCGCGGATCCTCAAAGCGGCCAACGCTGCGGGCAAGAAATGTGGCATCTACTGCACTTCGGGAGAACAGGCGAAGCAGTATGCCGACATGGGGTTTCACATGGTTAGCGTGGCGACGGATTATACGGCTCTGAGCGCTGCTGTGACGGGGGCGTTGAACGTGGCGAGCGGGGCGTCGGAGTAAGTGACATTGGTCAGAGGACACGAGAAGAGAAGAGTCTTGTTGCCAAGATAGCTAGGTTTCGCAGATGCCTTGTATATCCTGTGCGTTTTGGTGACCGAGAGATGGTCGGCGTAGCGCCATGTGTGACTACGAAGTGCTGTCCAGGGTTGATAGCCAAGGCGAGTCGGAAATCTTGGATAGTTCATCGGATGCTGAGCACTCTGAGGATCACGACTGTTTTCCCTCGACAACGTCCATCTTAGCCATGACTTCCTCAACCTTCAGGCGGTGCATCAACTTCACGGCCTTAGACGACTGCTTGGGGTCCTCCTCAGGAGCATCGGCCTTGCTGATGTGAATCTAAGAAGGTTGAGCACCCACGTAGCTATGAGAGAGCTCATTTCGGATAATTCAAACTTACAACAGGCACATCGAACTCGTACAGGTCACGCCAGCCCTTTGCCTCCGGGGCAATGATGTCGACTTCCTTGTACACAAACGGGCGTTGGTCCCAGACATCAGAAAGGACGGACTTGGCCTGGGAGCAGAGGCCGCAGTTGGCGCGCGTGAAGAGCGTGATGCGGCACGACTGCAGCAGCCGATTGGTAACACGCAGCATTGTCAGAGGCGTGGGGGTAGGCAAGTTGTTGAGAATTGAGGTCGTTTATGATGGGAGGACCGACGCTCACATCAGACCATCTCTCGGAACAAGTGCGATGGAGCCGGCGAGGTGGAAGATGTCGCGTGCAGACCTGCCGAACAGACAGGATTGAAACCAGGGTTAGGACCAGGGTTTTGTGTTTGAGATGCTCGCTAAACCTAAACAAGCTTAGCGGCGGCAGGGTTGCGTGCAGCACCCCTTGTGGAGGCTCCCCGGCTCCCCGCCCCCACCTTCTTGGATGGGATGGCAAAGCTTCGATCTTCTTCGAGCGGCCTTCCACACAGGACCAGGAAGGACCAGAAAGAACCAAACATTGTTGCCCACATTCCACACGCCAATCGCGCTCTAGGTCCTAGGTCTGCCAACAAGCAGCCCAGTTATTTGTTTGCGACCCTACGGCCAACCAACGACCGTTCGCCGCCTTTCTGTCCTCCTGCGGATCACAAAGAGGGCGTGTCCCACGCTGCCCAGGTCTCTTTGACATCTTCGTTTCTCGCCTCTGCTGCACCGCTATCTGCATCCCGAATCTGATAGTCTCACATCCTTCTCTCCGCCGTCGACCACTTACATCATTACAATGGCTCAGGCAGAAGCCCAGAAGTGCGTCCACCAGGGTTGTGGAAAGCTCTTCACCGACCCCGATGAGGTCTGCCGCTACCACCCCGGCCCTCCCATTTTCCACGAGGGACAGAAAGGTGCGTGAGGCCATATGTGCGACAAGAGACTGCCGCACTTGGCTGGTAGCCATAGGTCGCCCGTCACGGCACAGTTCGCCAAGCTAACCACGGCGTATCTGCCTCCCGGCCTGCAGGATGGAAATGTTGCAAGCCGCGTGTCCTGACCTTCGAGGAGTTCATGGCCATCCCGCCCTGCACCGAGGGCAAGCACAGCACGACGGATGTGCCGCCGCCGATTGAGAAGAGGGAAGCCGACCCGGCCGCCGTGGCCGCTGCAACCGCCGCTTCAGAACTTCCTCCGCCCCCGAAACGCGCGCCCATATCCCAGCCGCAGCACATCCCCACGCCCCCTCCTCCGCCGCCCGAGTCCGAGGATGATGACCCGTCCATCGAAATTCCCGACGGCCAGGTATGCCGGCGGCGCGGTTGCGGTGCCGTCTACAAGAAGGGCAGCAGCCGCGAGGACGAGAAGTGTGTGCATCATCCGGGCGCGCCAATCTTCCACGAGGGCAGCAAGGGCTACACCTGCTGCAAGCGGCGCGTGCTGGAGTTTGATCAGTTCATGAAGATCGAGGGCTGCAAGACCAAGAACCGCCACCTGTTTGTCGGCAGCGGCAACAAGGATAAGAACAAGAACACCAATGCCGACGGCGAGGAGGTTCTAGACACTGTGAGGTGAGTTTTTTTTTGTCATGTTTGTGTTGTTTTGTGTCCCCCGAGACGTCCTTGGCAGCCAGCTGGTCGCGGATCTCTCGTGGATCTTATGGCTCCGAGACAACAGCCAAGAGAAGGCCAAGGCAGGCTGTGCCTGCATCTCTGCGGAAAGACGCCGTATGGCTGGCCGAAAAGAAGGATGTTTCTCCAACCGTTTCACGTGCGCGCTCACACCGGTCTGACACAATTGGCTGTTCTGCAGGACCGACTTCTACCAGACTCAGACTTCCGTGATCGCCTCATTCTTCCTCAAGAAGATCGACAAGGACAAGGCCAAGGTTGAGTTCCAGGATCGGGCTGTTGATCTTGACCTGCGGACTACCGACACCCCCGTCAAGCGGTATAAGAAGTTGGTGCAGCTGTGGGGTGCCATTGATCCTGCCAAGTCGACCTTCAAGGTCCTGGGGACAAAGCTGGAGGTGTCCCTTGCCAAGGCCGACGGTGCTTCCTGGCCCGTCCTGCGCGCAGAGGACCGCCCGACGGGTGAAATCCTGCAGGTTGGCCGTGCCGGGAGGGTGTAGGCGTAAAAATGGAGGAAGAAACGTAAGAGGTTCCTTAATAGCAACATCGCGTCACTGGCCCTGCTGCTTTCCTTCGCCATCCTTCTCCCTCTGTCTGCGTGCATGTTGCTGAAAGTCTTAGCCAGAATGGGAGAGAGAGAGAAGAAGGGTACGCCAAGGAGACAGAAGTGACTGGTGAATTGGATGGTCTTTTTTTCGCTGGGCTATCTCTTCCCCGATATTATGCACTCAGCGTAATGGATAATTACCGACAAAGGATCGATATGAGGGGTAAGGATATGACAAAACGGTGTCCGCGAATCAAGAGACACGAAGCTTATCTTCGGGGCTGTGAAGTCTTAGGGGGTGTTTGTAACAAGCCGGCCAGAACTTACACACCAGCTACGGGATAGATAACTGTACGTACGTACCGAGGGTCGGTATATCTTAGAGAGTCTCTATAGGTGGTAGAAGATCAGTGTAGGTTTGCCTGGACACTTGCAGAGCCGAGCCCGTCCGGGAGCAACCTCAACACACACAAACACTCTCAGTCTCCGACCTTTTCTAAGGATCAGTGATACGACATGCCCTCGTGCATGACAGCTGAGCAAATTGTGCTTCGTGCTTCCAGAAATGCCTGCCATTGGCGTGTGCCGTGCCTTGCCGAGCGCGCCTTGTTTCAGTTCAGCCTCTTCTCCGGTGCCTTGGAACCTTGACGTTTGTGGTTGGTGCGGATACCGGCAGATGATATCATCTACATAATGTACCGTATATGCCCTGGGAGTGGACGGAAGAGCGGTCGAGGGTCTGGAGACACGTTCCGGCGGTGAAACGGTGTAGATGGCAAACAATGGATAGATACCCCAACAGTTGACGGGTATAGACCTTTGGTTAGTTTATATACACTCCTTGTTAACTCCCCTCGCGCAAAGAAGCAGAGTGAAACACTTGTTACACCACAGCCCTCCCCTCCCTCCCCTCCCCTCTCAAGTACTTCTCTCACACCTGTTGTTGGAAATCCCCCGCTCACGCCCAAGACCGACAAGAGGTAGCACTCCCGATCTGCCCAGCCAACCACCGCCCAGCCGGTACTCGGGTCCCGTACATCACTTGCGGAATGTAACCCAACCCAGCCGCTAGGGTAACGAATCGGATGCTTGTGCTCCCGCTAGGACCCGGGTTTTGGACAACTCGGGCTAACCTGCATTAATGGCCAGAGTGGACTAACGGCCAAGATCTGTTGTTCAACGGACAAGATCATGATGCCGTCTTGGTTCTCAAGCACGGGACTTGGATTGCTCCGCTGGGTATGGTTTCGGGGCGATAAATAACTGAGTTCCAATCAACCCACCTCCCTCCTAACCCTTGGAAAGAGAGTTGAAGTTGGTGTCATGTGCCTTCGCCGAAATGTTCCTCCCCGTCTTACACACATCCTGTTCATCTGTTCGGCACTATTACCATCTATTCATCCATGCTGCCATCCATCTATCTCACTTATCTCCGGGTATCTTGCTTGACATAGGAGCTATCTATCCGTCCGTCTGTGTGTCTCGGTCACAGAATTGGGCATTATCTCTGCCCCCGCGTCTCACGAATCCAAGTTTCCGGCTGTGCTGCTGCTGATGGAGAAGATGGGAAATGCAAGTTTCCTATCTTGCGTCGAAGGCATCATAGACAGGATGCTGTCAAGGCAATTGTGCCAGATATCATCTTAGAGAGCTTGCAAGTGCAATACTTTGCCCTTAAGAATGATCAGTTCAATCTTCTACATAGTCTACACACCACCTTCTTCTCCCTGCCAGAAGCTTAGTAACCAGGTTTAAACCGTCTTTCCCTTTGCATCTCGCCACATTTCAATCACGTGTATACCGTGTCCTTCCCAATCCATAGATCTAACCTTCCCTGACCCAGGATCTCGTTCGTCATCCTCCGATGCTGTATGCCAGGTTCGCGTGGTGTACCGTTACAGCTCCGAAACACGACGGATAGCCGCTTCTTGGGCCTAACGACAAGAACGGCGAGCATGTACAGCTGTCAATGCCAAAAAAAAAAAAAA
>Ga0065720_1020687_pt1 | contig 13256 bp, 14 predicted proteins | sample Thericmetagenome_FD_59107 | JGI IMG/M metagenome (GOLD analysis project Ga0065720, IMG submission 59107) | Thermophilic microbial communities from the Joint Bioenergy Institute, California, USA of rice/straw/compost enrichment - eDNA_2 v2... | ecosystem: Engineered > Solid waste > Grass >... | reverse complement strand
TTTAACCTAACCCTATCCTAACTGGAGACCGCTCTGCTGGGCCCAGCGCGGTCAACAAGCAACCAACGGTGAAAGATTTTGGTTCGGGAGGGCGGTGGTGCAGCAGTGCGCTATCCGTTGACCAGGGCCCGCTACTGCGATCCTTCGGTAAGTGGGGGGCAAGATTTCACTGGGGCCCAGTGACGACAACAAGGGCGTTTCTCTTTTCAACACAGATGGGTTGGGTTTTCTTGGACTTTAGGGAAAAAAAAGGACAATTGACAGGGTGCACTATTATGTCAAACCTCTTCCAGGGTCCTTGTGAAACAGTGACCGTTGCTGGTTTCAGGAGCTTGGTAAGCTTCGGGCCGTTATTGTCAAGACAACGGGTCATTAAATGTCGTACGGATCTTGCTAGCACCTTGCCCAGCTCCAGCTGCTCCGCCTTATTCTTGCGTTTTTGCTGTCTCAAGATACGAAACGAAAAACGGGACAAATCAAAGGATAAGGCAAAGATGGGGCTTCTGTGGATACCACAGGGCTGGCCAAAGCACAGCAGTCAAGGAATATCCATTTGGATCGACAAAACAGTCTTCTGCTGTTTTTACGGTGAAGTCAATAGCTGTTAGCTGACAATAAACTCACACTATGATTGGAGAGCGTAGTGAGCCGCTGACGAGGTGTGTAGTCAGAGATGGCCTAGGTGTGTCGGCTGCTGGGGTCGGAAGAACTACGACACATTCGTTCTATTCTTGCTCAGTGGCTGCTCAGCTTCTGCACTCACTCTCCTCTTTTTGAAATTACATCGTGTAAGTGCGGCTCAGCAGGAGTAGCATGCAGATCCCAAACGACTCCAAAATAGCCCAGGAGGCATCATAAGAAACTGACATAATCTGCAGGCCAAGCATCTCATTCCACCTCGTTCGCCGTGTACCTACCTTAGTGACGGACAGCCTAACCTGGCGGAGTGTATAGCTGCCTGCGCTGTGCGTGCCTACTAGCCCTCCAGAGTCTAGAGACGACGCACATAATGATTCATACCAACACCATATCGGAGATGGCGATATTGAAGGCATAGCGCGTCGTCAGCCACTTGGGATAGGGACCGTGCTCTCCCAGCCTGTCGTTGTTCTCCCAAAACGTGCTTAACATGGCTACCGGGCTCGTGACATGGAGCCTTACCCCGGATCTGGGGCGCTGGGCTGACGCTAAGCACACCACGAACTGACGAGGCCCACCGGACAGGCAAGCTTCATGATGCGATCCGAGTGCGATCTATCTCGAATCTGTCTGGACGTCCGTTGGCCTAGGCCGGTGATGGCGTCCCTGGTGGTGCCATTCTGTCGTTGTGGGGGGTGGGAAGGGGGAGCAAAACGCATGGCGTGCCAGGTGTGGATGGTGTTTCGATTCGCATTATGGCACCGTTACGGTATTCTAGATGGCGATCCATGGGGAAAATTCCTGGTTCTAGTAGCCGAATCCCAAAAGATCAACCGCGCGCAAAGATGTCGCAGTTAATGGGCATCCAGCCACTGGCGAGGCGAGCGATGCCATGCAGACCGACTGCCGTCCTTCATCCTCGGGCTCCTTGGCTTTCCCCTTTGCTAGGAAGACTTGACGCTAAGGTCAGGCGCATACCTCACGAACACCTGCGGCCTGGACCTGCGACTGGAGAGGCAAGTGATCTAGTGGACTTAGGAGACAATGCAGAGCAGCAGCCAGCCAGCGCCGGGTCGGGCGGTCATTCTCTGCCCAGGTGTCTTCCGCTGGCTGAAAAGGTACCTCCGTACGTGGTGTGCGGAAGCGAAGGATCCCTGCTGACCCCAGATTTTGCCTCGTGCGCGCTGATTGGTTAGATGTCACTTTGAGTACCCGGGGTCCACCCACAGAGGAGAGGGCTTGGCTCTGACTGGGACCAACTGGGACCTGACGGGGAACCTAACTGGGAAGGCGCCCCGCCAATCGAAAGCGGCGTTTTTCCCAACAGTCGAGCATTGCTGTCCGTTAAGACCTTCAGGAAGTGCTGCTCTGACACTGTAGCTCCGGGACGTTCTGGCTTGGTCTGGCGAGCCCTGCGTTGCCCCCGGTTGCGTTGCAACTGCTGCCAATGTTATCAGAGCACGACCGTTTTGTGCCCGGCTCATGTTCTGGATTTTGGCCTTTGTGGCCTTGCCTGCCTTCCCCCACAATTTCCAAAGCACGACAGGCAGTCCCAATGCCCCTCCGGCCCACGCGGAGACCGGGGACCGCAGAGACTTGTTGGAGCCCCGGCACTTTCCCTATTTCCCTCACTGACAATCCCTGTCAGCTGGTGGCCAAGTGCCCCCAGTGGTCCAGGGCCTAAGTGGAGATGCTCCATCATAAGCGTCCGCAGCCAGGGTCAGTGTGGAGTGCGGGTGCTCAGCGTCCTGGGTGTGAGAGGAAGCCTCCACACACTCCAGCATCCCAGGTGCCTGGCCATCATTCTTAAAATCCACAGGCCCCGCCCCGTTGCACTGCACAAAGTCCCGAGTCTCCCGTCGTCACTCTAGAACATCTGAACCATCGTATCTACAGCATCAGTGAACCTCTCACACACCTTGCGCTCTCCGAGTGAAACCTTCACCAAGTCCATAAGTCCATGGTTGACGCCTGTGCCGCCATTCACGAGGCTCGTCACAGAGGGGAGTGAGTGCCGTTGAGGCTGCTGTCGCGCCGATTTTGCACGACTGTTCCACCACTTCCACACATCCTCACACACACACACACACACACACACACACACACCAACCACACACACACACACCACACACACACATCCCGTCCTACTCCTGCAACCGCGACACAATCCCATTGTCCAGACTACAATCAAAGTAACACCCGCCATCACGAATTCTGCATCACGCTAGCCTGTGCCTGTTTTGCTTGCGGATGAATCGGACTCAGTGAAGAGACGAGACGAAAGGCGAATCAGACACCACCGCCAAAATGCCAGGAATCCTGCCTATGAAGGTTATCAAGGTGGGCAACAGCTCACAGAGCCGTATTGCCCAGGCCTGCGACCGCTGCCGCAGCAAGAAGATCCGCTGCGATGGCATCCGGCCATGCTGCTCCCAATGTGCCAATGTCGGCTTCGAGTGCCGCACCAGCGACAAGTTGAGCCGCCGCGCCTTCCCCAGAGGCTACACTGAGTCCCTGGAGGAGCGTGTGCGTAGCTTGGAGGCCGAGGTGCGCGAGCTCAAGGATCTGCTGGACGAGAAAGATGAGAAGATCGACATGCTCTCCAAGATGCACAGCAATCGGCAAGGTCGCGAGGGCTCCAGCAGTCCTCCTGCCGACATCAAGAAGGAGTTGAATCCCCCGCCAAAAGAGGATACATTTCGAGTCCAGTCCTCGCCGTTACTGCTGGGCGTTGAGAACTCAGACTCCTACTACATGGGCGCTGCCAGCGGCCGTGCCTTCATTGGTTCGTTACGCCTTGTTTCTGTCAGGTTTCCCCTGGATGCTAACCTCCCTTACAGAGGCCTTTAAGCGGAAGCTGCAGGAAAGCGGCAAGTCCTGCGCCGACTTTAACCCCGAAGCCTTTCTTCACATTCAGGGCTGCTGGCCCTTGACTGCAAAGCCACCAACCCAGTCGATGAGGATACCACCACGGCTGTTCTCCGATCGCTGTGTCAATATTTACTTCCAGGAGTGGGCACCTCTCTTCCCTATTCTTCATAAGCCGACCTTCCTTCGCGTTTACGAGGAATTCGTTGCCGACCCAGAGAAAATCAAGAATAACCATAAGCTCTCGCAACTCTATCTTGTCTTTGCCATTGCTGCTCTGTCTAGCGAACAGCCAGATCTCCACCAGATCGCCGCCTGCGAGCAGCAATGGCAACGGTCTTTGGAGGCCATCATCATGGATAATACCATGCAGACACTTCAGTGCCTGCTGTTGGCTCTCCTCTACTGCTCCATTCGGGCCGATTTTAAGCGGCTCCAGCACTACAAGGGCATTGCCGTTGGCCTAGCCCACCGCCTAGGTCTGCACCAGAGCCAAAAGAGGTTCTCTTTTGGTGTCCTTACCATTGAGACCCGGAAGAAGGTCTTCTGGAGCCTTTATACTCTGGACTGGTATGGCATATGACCTCACCCTTCTTTCTGAATTTGTACTAACAACAGTGCAGCTTCTCTGCGGCCATGCTTGGTCTCCCTAAGCTCCTCAAGGAGGAGGACATCCACTGCGAGTACCCTTGTGATACCGATGACGAATACGTTACAGAGAAGGGCTTCCAGCCGAGCTTGCCGGGTGAGGCCACTCGGTTGTCTAATGCCCTTGCCTTGTTCAGATGTTCTCGCATCCTGAGCAAGATTCTGGAGAAGATCTACCCTTCTGCTCCCACTGCTGAGCTCTCCCTACAGCTCATGGACAGTCTTGAAGCCGAGTTGAACGAGTGGTATGAGAAGCTTCCTCCGCACCTCAAGCTTAACTTTAAGCAAGACAAGCCATCGACCGACGTTACCGGCAGCCGGTCACCCATCCTTGTAAGTTGCGGGTCACTTCTTGGGTCCCGGCTCCACTGTACTAACCTAGCATTTATCCAGGCTCTTGCTTACTACTACTGCCACACGCTCATCTTCCGCCCGGCGGTCACCTCGACCCTGGGCACTAAGGCTGCTCCTGCCCTGCTTAAAGTCAGCGAAGCAGCTAAACACATGATTCAAATCATGGAGCTCCTCGAGGAGAGGAACATGTCCTTTTCCTTCTGCCTAAACAAGGGCGATCTACTTATGCTTTGCGGCACTGTCTTGCTCTTCCAGACCATGGATCTCAAGCAGGACAGCAAGGTGCTCCGTGACAACGAGAAGTTGATTAATTCTGTTATCAAAGCCGCTGATAGGCAAAAGGCACCTGGTATCTACGATTTCAAGCGGGTTGCCGGCCTGATGATTACGGTCGACGAGCCGCCGCCGCAGTCGCTGCCCACACCTCCCCGTCAGAGCCCGGATACTTGCCTGAGCGCACCACAACAGCGCGCGTCGCCAACTGCCGCTCACAAGGCGCACCCGACTCTCGGCCGGCATCTCAGCGCCAGCGTGAGCGAAACAGACCTGCTCATGCAGCAAGAAAAGCTGCGCAGGATGACGATGCCGCATCACCCTCAGGCTGCCGCGCACATCCCTCAAAGACCTCGGGGCTCCTTCGACAGCACAAGACCAACGATTCCGCTAACCCAACGCGATCATCGTCTGTCGCTCAGCCAGCCCCATGTCTCTCAGGCCGCTCCCATGCTCGGGCGTCTTCCCACCTCTCCCGGTGCTAACATCAAGCCTGATGTGGAGTACCACCTGCCAATTCATGGTAGCTCCCACTCACAACCGTCTTCCCCAGTCCAGACACGTGGACCTGCGCCGCATCCATCCATGACTCCTGCCCAGCAGGCTCACCTGTACGCTCAACTCCAGAAGGGCTCGAATGCTTCGGGTGCTGAGTGGGAGGCGCTTCTGGGCTCTCTCGATGGTGGTCAGCTCAATGTGTATGATGCTATCTATGGCGGACCTAGCCTAGCATTGGCGGAAACTCCTGTGTCGACAACGCCTACAAGCACAACAGCTACGACGGCGTCTACAGCAGCCTGGTCTCCTGAGTCTTGGGATCTTTCCAGCTTCAACCTGGGTGACTTTAATTCTGGGTCTGGGTCATCGCACAGCGTTGTCAGTATGAGCGAGGATGGGCTGAGCTCAAGCGAGGATCTGGTCAGTATGGGCAGTATGGATTTCCGAAACACCATTCTGCCTACGACGGCTGAATGTGCGGTAGCGGGCTCTGTTCCGGCGGTAGCGCCAGCTCCAGAGGGGTTCCATGTCCTGGACCCTATGCATAGCGGCTTTCCGCTATAAGAACCATGAACGGGAATGATGCATATAAAAATGGTATGGTATCAATGGCTGGGTCTAAATGGGTTATCATGGGCTGGGCTGGATTGGGCTTGATGCTGATGATGACTCTTTTTGGCTTGGGATATTTTTGTTTTGCTTTTTCCCTTTTATCTATACCTAACAGCTGGCGTCTACGGTTGCTTGTCCCGTTTTTAAACGCGCAGGGGTACGGCGCGAAGGGTTGGTCCCTGGATTTTGGAATACCTCAGTATGCTTTTGTTCTAAGGTTAAGGAAGTTTGAAAGGGACTTCAGGATTTTCATCATCATCATCATCATCATCAATTTTCGCTTCTTGGTTTTCTATTTTTTGGATATATTATTTTATATAGTACGACGTAGGTTACGACAGGGAACAGAAGAACCATTGTAAATAAACGGTGTGCTGAGCAAACCCAAAGTTCGTCTCTTCGGCAAAACATGACTGCCTGTTCACCGGTGCCGGTTCTTCGGATCCTCGATCATGAACTTGCTCTTCCAAACCCCGCGTTGCCCGCGATCTCTGGGGAACTGGATCCACCAGAATGTTCATGCGTGTGGATCATCTGACATCATGAGCCCACACAGCAGCGAGTCCGACAACGGGGGTCTTCGTCCTCAGCGCCAGCTGTCGCGTTCCAGGCAACAGTTTGTCAAGGTTTCTCTATATCCCGATTTCGCTGTCTCTATCTCCCTTCTCTCTTCTCCCCATGTCTCTCCGGTTCACGGGCCCATCCGTCGGTCTCCAGCTCTTCCACCCTCTCGCCTCTTCGCGTAAAAAATAAAAAGACGTGAAATGGCCAAGACACAGCACATCTCCACTTAGGTGAACCAAATTTGCCCCGCTTTATCGTAAACAGAGGCAGCGTTTGGACTAGGGACGAGCTCCGCTCTGGTGGTCCCCGCTGACTCTGACTCGGCCTGTCGTCTTCAGTGGCGAGGGCGAGGGCGAGATTCCCGCCAAGCCAATGGAGACCTTGGCGATGTGCGTAGTTTCGATGACAACGTTTTGTGTCACCTTCATCTCAACTATCAATCTACCTCTGCGAAAGATTTTCTCCAGTTAAGATGGAGATGAGGGGTTCGCAAAGTTTGAAAAGGTGTTTTTAACCGAGGTCTCCGTGTCCGTGCCCTTGAGTTTGGTCTAAAGAGATGTTTTAAGAAAGTCTAATGTAGGCGAAAGAAGGTTTTTATGGTTTGTGCGCAGAGGAAGAGATACCATGGAGTTGTTCCCTGCCGATAACGGCGCATTGTGCTTGTGTTTCAAATCATCGACGCAAGAGCATCTTGACCTTCCCCCGGTTGAACGGTGCCTCTTTTGATCAGCCTAAAGACAGGATGGTCCCTGACAACTGACATCTACGAGAAGTCCAAGATCTGTCATCCAAACTTAAGAGTTGTAAGTCCTGCTCATTCCCACAAAATGCCTATACGTCGCCTTGTGGATCTACGGTCTGACTATGGATGGGAACGTCCCCCTCGCCGTCCTCCAGACATCAACCCTTGGAGCTGACCGTCTCAATGCACGTGTTTGGCCAGACCTGACTCCGAGGGCTAGAGCTGGATCTGAGGGCAGGAGTCGCGGCAACGGCGATCCCGCCGATCTCTCTGGGGTTTGTCTGAGGGTGTGCTTAGGGTGCCAGTGATTTCCGCGGCGCTATTGATGGAGCATACGCAGGCTTGCAGGGCCTACCTGGGTAGGATCTCTGGACAACTGATCACCTAAGAGGTGTATCACTGTAGATTCTATTCGCTCGTTTGAGGAACTTCTAAGAGGTAAGGGTTGCTGGGCCATCTGCGAGGCTTAGCTTGGGGGATGAAGTTGTCAAGCACCTCTTGTCATATTTTTGTGAAGTTGTTTATGGGGATCGTCTTGATTTTCAGGGGCTCTCGAGCGCAGAACATTACATTGATATCGATATCCATTGTGCAGTACATACAGGTCTTAGATAGCTCGGGGAAAGCTTGGCTAACGCTCCGGATGGACAACATCAACAGTCACCTATCAACCTGTGTGCACACCCAAATCGCCGCCCCGCATTTCGATCCCGGGACGCACAGGTCTGTTCTTTGTAGAAGCGTGGCAGACATGTGTAATAAACCTACATGAACTGGTAACGCCTAAGCCCACACATAGGTACATACACAACCAAAACTTGTTTCCATAGCGCTGGTGACATATGCAGGACCGTTGTATTTTGGGGCATTCCGGTACCATTGGGAAAATTCACCCGGTGCTGCAGATAGTGGAAGATCTATTTGTACGTACCTGACCTTCTCGGTCAAGAAACACTTGCGACACCTTATCCAATATATATCTTCGGTCTGTGTTACGTGCAGGCGGGAAGGTTTTAGCCTAAATCTCGCCTAACCGCTGAAGCCAAAGCATAAGTTCCGTGAATCTGCGAGAGTAGCAGAACTTGTGTCCTGACCCGAGACAGAACAAGCAAAACTTTACCCGGCAAGATAGATGACGTGGTCGAAGCCAAACTGTCCTCTCCCTCCTCCATCAGTGTCTTTCTCCAATGGTAGCAGTCGTGATCAATGCCGATCAATATCCATCTGCACCATGCCTTTGATCACCGACAGCCACCAAGACGCCACCCGCCCTACCATGTGTGTGTGCGCCAAGAAAAACCCGCCAAGTGTCAATCTCCTGCCAGCCAGGGCAAACCGTCAAACGGCTGCCCCACATAGTGCGGTTATCCACTATTGTCCCCATTTTTCGCTTCTGAAAGGTCGCGGTCGCCGTTTCGACGGACCCACTTGCTTTCCGACAACGGGTGTGGCAGAGGCCAGCTGGGCCCCGGATATTCCGGCGATAAGTGGGGCAAGTTATCTCCGAGCTTGGTGGTAGTTTCGCAACCGCTTGGCTTTGCTTTTTTCGGTCAGGTCTGGGCGGGTCTTGCCGAGAGGTGGGGAGGGTCACTCGCGTTGCCATGCCATGTGAGCTGTGGCTGCTGTCGCTGCTGACCGCTTAAACATTTCGCTGTCAGTGGTTGCTGTTGCTGTATTTAGATGTGATGCCTTGTGATAAGCTTCAATGATATCAACTGGCAGAATGATATAGAGGACTCGAATGCTGTTAACCTTCTCCGCGGCGATGGCATTTGGCTCTTTTATGTGATTTCTGCCGTGGCTGTTTGAGTACAGATTGCCTCAAGCTGGTAGCATACTGTCCCCCGCATAATGACAGCCGACGAACACACGCCGCTCCTTGCAGACGGAATGCAGCCCTCCGCCGTCGCCGAGACGGATGTCGATGGTTGGTTACTCCACTTCATTCCGGCTCCTCTCTCGGACCCATTACTCTGTGGGATCCGGATTCCGGGAGAATGAGACCTACTGACACTTCTCAGTCTCGGTGGTTCCCAAGTCCAACACCAATGCCGGGTCCATACTCGTCACCCGACTCCGATCCCGACCCCGGGGCCAGCCCCCGCAAAACATTGGCCACCGCGGCTACAAGGCTGCCTTCCCCGAGAATACGATGGCCTCGTTCCGGGGTGCTCTAGCCGCTGGCGCCGATGCCATCGAGACGGACGTGCACCTCTCAAAGGATGGCGTCGTTGTGCTTTCTCATGTGAAGCCCTTCAACACCTTTTGCTTTATGTCATTTGAGTGCAATAGCTGGTGGGGATGTGTAACCTGAGACTAACATGTCCTTAACTTGGAAAAGGATCCCACGCTCAAGCGCTGCTTCGGTGTCGACCGGCGCATCGCCGACTGCTACTGGGAGTACCTGGCGACGCTGCGAACGCTGAGAGAACCACATGAGCCTATGCCACGGTTGGTTGAGTTGTTGGGATGGTTAGCAGAAGAGGGACGAGAAGGAGTGTGGCTGTTGCTGGATATCAAGGTTAGTTGGTGTGTTGGCATCGGTCCTTGTCGAAAACATGAAAGCTAACTGCGAACCAGCCCGACGATGACCCAACCGCCATCATCCCAGCTATTGCCGAGGCCATTGATTCCGTACCACCAGCAAAGGGCCATCCCTGGAGTGAAAGGGTTGTGCTCGGCGGCTGGAATGTAAGTTTGGTCCCAAGCAATGCTTGTCCCCTGACCTTCACTCACGCACCTTACAGGAGACATGGCTCCGCCTGCTAGCCGAACATCTTCCTGGCTATCCACTTGCATTCATCTCCTTCTCGCTCCTGCATGCCCAGCGCTTCCTGAAGCCCGACTTCCCCTACCCAGTGCACTTCAATCTCTTCCAGCCAGCACTGCTGGGGCCCGTCGGCTGTCGCTTCCGTAGGTCGGCGGTTCGTGCCGGGCGGCTCGTGTTTGCTTGGACGGTCAACGAGCCATTATGGATGGATTGGTGTGCATGCCAGCCTGAGAATGCTGCTATCAGTGGTGTGGTGACAGATGAAGTGACGAAATTGGGCGAGGTGTTGAAGGGGCCGAAGTGCGGTGCCGGGGGTGATGACGACGGGAATGAGTGCGATGATGAGGCGGAGCAAGTCGTGGTCAGGAAGATGAGAGAAGAGTATGGGCTTGGTCAAAAGATCAGGCTGTATGCAAAGGCTGTTTTGTTGCAGACGGCAGCGGCGGTGCTGAGCGTTGTGCTTTGGCGGTGGCTGAACAAGAGAGGGACGAGGAAGACGAAGGGTCAGAGGGGGGAGGTGAAGATCACATAGATTAGTTGCTCCTTGGTATGGTTTTACGTCTTCTTAGACTTGAATTGGTTCAACTTCTATTCTCAAAACCGTTCTCGATTGAGAGATTGCTCAACACCGCTTAGCATGGCCTGTTGGTTGTCGTCTTGAAGATTTGGTCCGTATAAGTTACTAGGAGGCCGGACTCCACATATCCATGCCCTGGTTGTCCAGGCTGATTTTCGTGTTTTTTGAAACAGAAAATTGTCAGATTGGAGAGAGAAAACACTTCATAGAGCTGCTCTCATTTCTATCATTGTTTATAAAGCGTCCTCATTGCAAACAGCTTGCGAAGGAGTGGAGTTAGAGATTAACCAAATGTACCCCTGCTATCCCCTCGTCTTGGCAATACGGATAGGGAACAGCCTTATCGCCGGCCCACTTCAGCCCGTTAACTCCGCCGACAGCTCAAGGAGGTGACGTGGGCTCGGCAAGCCAATTGAGGCGCAGCTCACTTTCAAACTTCCGTCCAGACATGCCAACGTGAGCTTGAGGGGCGCTGGACGTCCGCTGATTAAATCTCGGAAAGCGATCCAAGATATTCAATGAATTGTTGTCGGACTGAGCTCTGGTGTGTCGATCCATCAATCCCAAGCCCCCAAGCCAACATGGCTCCTTTAAACATGGAGGATTACATGGGAGGAGCACCGGGCGCCGAACACCTATGTGTGCTTGTTCACGGTGTAAGTCATCAACCACCTCAAAAGCTTGACTTTAGAAGTTAACACGACCTTCCGTGTAGCTCTGGGGAAACCCGAAACACATGGCATCGCTGGCACGAGCACTACGGGCGCAGTTTCCACCGGAACAGGTGCACATCCTCGTGGCCAAGCGCAACAGCGGCTCCTTCACCTACGACGGCATCGAGTTGGGCGGCGAACGTGTGTGTACCGAAATTGAAGAGGAGTTGGAGCTGATCCGCTCCCGCGGTGAGCGTATCACCAAGCTCAGTGTCGTCGGATACTCACTGGGCGGTCTAGTCGCGCGCTATGCCATCGGTCTTCTGCTCGCAAGGGGAGTCCTGGATGATCTGGAGTGCATGGTAAGTGTCTTACTGTCTCTCGTCTCGTTTTCGGTTGGCCGTTGGCTTGCTTGATTGCCTTGGGAGGAGCTGCCTAGAGAACATAGGGTGGCTCAAGCTTCCCATCCCAACCTTCCTCCCCCCCTTCCTCGCCCTCTCCCCGCGGCTACATATGGGACGGTTCCCCTCCGGTCAGGACCCCGGATGGTTCAGTATGACCGACGCCTGCCATCGCCAAAGAAAAACCCGAGGAAATCGCGGGTTTTCGTAGCCAGACACCCCACACCGAGTGAGCTGGTCGGAGAGCTTTTTGTAATTTGGTTATTTGTCTTCATTTTTTTTTTTGCAAGCCCGCATACTGTTGCAATACTCACTTCTTCGAATCATCGGTGATGCTAACATCTCTCCCAGAATTTCACCGCTTTCGCCTCACCCTTCCTCGGTGTACGCACACCCCTTCGTGGCTGGGCCAACCATATGTGGAATGTGCTGGGCGCGCGCACGCTGTGCATGTCAGGTCGCCAGCTATTTGGCATCGACCGTTTCCGCGACACAGGGAAGCCACTTCTCGCAGTCCTGGCCGACCCTAACTCCATTTTCATGCGTGCCCTAGCCCGCTTCCGCCGCCGCACCCTTTATGCCAATATCGTCAATGACCGTAGCGCTGTCTATTACACCACTGCTATCTCTGCCACTGACCCGTACGCCACTCTGTTCGCTGCAGATTCGAACCACGTGGCCAACCGCGTGCGCTACTTGCCTGGCTATGAGCCCATCATACTCGACCCAGAAGAACCGATCCTCCCGCCACCAGAGCAACCTCCAGAAAATGAGGCTTCGCCGTTTACAATGCGCTTAAGTCGCTGGGCAAAACGAGTGCCGTTTGTGCTGGTATTGACGCTGTTAGTCCCTGTGGGCGTAGTGACTTTCTTGGTCAACTCGGCGATTCAAACGATCCGTTCTCACAGGAGGGTCAAGCTCCATGAGAGTGGGCGTGCGGGTATCAACGTCGAGGATTACAGGGTCAACCTATGGTTCAAGGAGATGCGCAGTGCTGTGGAGGGGGCATATGAGGAACTGAACAGCGCACAGGAGAATGAGTTCTTGGACGAAGGCGGGGGTACTGTCACTCCCTCGAAAGGAGACGAGAGTCTTCTCGATGCAGACAGGAAGCAACAGCGAGAGAACGATTCAGAAGTTAACCCCGAGACACGGCCTCTCTTGAGCAGGGAGTCAACAGCAGGCGGGGATAACCTCTATCAAACTCTGGCGCTCGCTCCGTATCAGTTTGACGCCATCCGGGCTCTAGACAAGCTTGGATGGCGCAAGTATCCTGTATGGATACACAAGCATCGGCATAGCCATGCTGCTATCATTGTGCGTATAGAGAAGCCTGCTTTTGATGAAGGCAAGGTGGTGCTGAAGCATTGGGTGACAGAAGAGTTTTTGACTTGATTCTTTCTATGCTCCCTCTCCTTCAATAACTCGAGCTAGAAGGCGTGTAGAGTTATACCTGAAATCTGTCTTCTGATGTTAGAATCTAGGTAAGCAGATTAGAGAGCATTAGATTAGAGCATGGAGTTTAGGGTAATGAGGATTTGGTTAATTTCAGTGTTATCTAATTTAAAGGATTTGATCTTTGACCTTTGGTTCTCCTCAAGGCCTATTGAAATAGTTTTTTTTTTTTTTTTTTTTTTTTTTTTTTTTTTTTTTTTTT
>Ga0065720_1020686_pt1 | contig 13258 bp, 9 predicted proteins | sample Thericmetagenome_FD_59107 | JGI IMG/M metagenome (GOLD analysis project Ga0065720, IMG submission 59107) | Thermophilic microbial communities from the Joint Bioenergy Institute, California, USA of rice/straw/compost enrichment - eDNA_2 v2... | ecosystem: Engineered > Solid waste > Grass >... | reverse complement strand
TTTTTTTTTTTTTTTTTTAGCTGAGCTCAAGGCTTGTTTAAGCCCAAAACTGCCTCACAACTTAGAGAGCAGTTGCTGGCCAAAAGCGTCACAATGCACCACGCTCACGAGTTGAGCGTCTTGATCATCATATTGATCTTGCGCTTGTCGACAACAAGAAGACCACGAGAGCTGAAAGAGTCGTAGATGGCCTCAACGACCTTGTAGAAGCTGCTAGCAGCGCCCTTTTCCTGCGTGATGCGAGCAATGCTGAGGAAGCTACGTGTGCCATGCTCGATCACTGTCATGATCTCGATGGCGAAAGTAACCTCCTTGATGTTAAGATCTAAGGGACGGGGACTGTTAGCCTTGAACGAATAACTCAAGGTCTGCGAGAAGGGAAAAAAAAGGAAAGAGAGAAAAAGAAAAAAAAAACAAAAAAGATGGCTTACAGTTTCTCGGCCCCACATGAGCCCAAATGATGTTCCGTTCCTTATCCACATCGACGCTCTTCATACCATACTTGCGCCACTCGCGCAGCAACAGCACCAGCTCCTGACGAGCCCTACGCTTGGAGAGCGTGAAGCACATGTAGCGCATGGCAGGCTTGACGCGGAATAGGCGGGCGAGCCAGTTCTGCTGGACCTCGATCTTGCGATAACCAAGCTCGCTGTCGGACCACAGGCTGGTAAACTGGGGCTCGTCGTCCTGCTTCTTCTTGCCTTTGCCTTTTCCGGGCCTCGTGGTCGCGGCTCTAGGAAGAGGAGGGATGTACTTGGGCTCCTCGACCTCCTCTTCATCTTCCCACTCGGAGTCGTCAACATAATCTAGAAAGTTAGCTATAATCAACATGTTTTTGACCCGGCTTTCAACTTTACCGTCAATGATAGCCATCCTCGGGGCGGCCTGAGTGTTCTTTGACCACTTCCAAAAGGCAAGGTTGAACTTCTTCTTCGGGGCACGGAGGTCTGAGCCAGAATCGGACGAGTGAGAGCCTTGGCGGTCGAATCGAGGAGCATCCAAGTCGGCCAAAGCGTCCTTAGACCGAGTGCTGCTCTCAGTGGCTGCGCCATAGCCGGAATCGTTGGACTCTTCATGCTTCGAAGTACGCTTGAACCAGGAGGAAACCCTCTTCTTGGCATTACTCTCAGTCGGATGGCTGGACACAGAAGGGTGCTTATCCTGAGCGTTGTAGGACACACGCCGCTGAGCACCTTCATGTGACTGGGCGATCGGTGACTTCGCGGCCGTGGAAGCCGGCGACACTTTGCGAATATTGAGGGGCTTTGGAACTTCAACAGTGAAATCAAAGCCGCGAGCCGAGGGCGAGTCCACGACGCGAATGGTGTTCTCAGCCTTGGAGAGGAAATCGTAACTCTTGTTGACACGTGAAGAAGGAGTTCGTAGAGGCTCCGGGACCAGATCTCGACCGGCTTTAAGCTGCTTGATCCAGTCGTTCTTATCTTTCTGGTCTTCGTGAACACATGAAAGATTGCGGACGTTGTTGTTGTTGTTGTTGTGGGAGTCGCAGTATGCAGGCTCAGAGACTACACGACGCTCCGGGGATTGCTGCAATCTCGAATTATAGCCGGAGTAGGTAGAGGCCTTGTTGGCCGGAACAGGAGGGAGCGGGCGAGCGTCCTGAGCGCGCGGGGTAAAATAATTGGCACATCCCGTGGGTTCCAGCAAACCGAAGGACAGGGTGAACGGGCTAGTCTCGCGAGTGTCAACTCCAATGGTGGTCGTTTCCGAGAGGAGAGAATTGCCAAAGGCCTCATCGCACGTCTTGACAAGGCACTGCTGAAGCTCTTCAAGTTCCTCAGTCCAGGCAAAGACAGATGTGGCCGATTCTGGCACGTCTACCATGGAATTGGCAATGTTTACACGGTCTGACGCCTGCTTCTGTGAAGTCGAGGTGACATCGGGCTTGTGCTCGGTCGTATCCCGGTTCTCTTTGTTACTAGCCGGAGCAGAAAGGGCATTATGACGGTTCTTACGGTGACGCTGGCCTTTGTTCCGGATGTTAGAAAAGTCGACACCACGCTTCGAACGGTTGGCGACACGGACGCGGACACTGCTCTGCTGGCTGCGAATAGAAGCCATGGTAGAGTAAGGCGAACGCAAACGGTCAGCAGAGCTCGTCCGACGAGAGCTCGCGGTCGAGTGCAGTTTGAAGGAGCCATTGACGGACTTGTAAGAGCGATAGGAGTGCGAAACAACAGTGGGAGAAGGGTTGAAGCCGGACTCTTGGTTGTTGCGGTGGATGATGATCTTCGCATGACTTGCCTGTGCCGGGTGGATGATTCTTGAAGCATTGAACGGGTCGTAACTCTTAACAGTGCCAGTCTCATCGACATCAGGGACGGTGGAGATGACTGTAAACTTGGAAACAGTCCGGGGGTAACCCTTGCGACCAGGCTCAGTGAACTGGCAAGTAGTAACACGCTTGACCCAGCCCGGAGGCTTTAGATGGTGGTAGTCGCTCTTGGAGATGGGCACATTGTTGTTGTAATTCTCCAACTGAGCCTCGCGGTGATTGTAAAGCAACCAGTAGAACATTTTGTAGTCATTAGGCCTGTTGCGGTTAGCTGAAACGTGTTCAAGAAGATCAATGGATCTTCGAGACCTACTTATCTTGCCGAAGCTTCTCAATAAGCTCTTCCTCAGTATAGTTGTGCCACAGAGCGCGGAGTTGGCGCAGGATCTGGATGTCGACCTCCTCAGGGATCGGAGCGGCAGCCATGTTCCGGATACCATAGTGCGGCTGATTATCCCACTTCATATACTCTTCGAGATAGTCGTACTTTTTGATCAGCGAGTGCCGCCACATCTGCTTCATGGTGATACGATGAGCGGGCTGGCTGACAAGAATCCTACCGATGAGATCCTTTGCCTCGGCGGACAGGTGAGGAGGCATCCTGTACTCGGCACGCTTCGCTTTGGCGAGCATGGTTGCCATGTCGTTTTCGTCAAATGGAAGGCGACCAGCCAGCATGGCATAGAGAATGACGCCCATGCTCCAAATGTCAACAGCAGAACCCTTGTAGTACTGGTGACGAAGCAACTCAGGAGCTGCATAATGAGGGCTTCCGCAGGCCGTGCGAAGCTGGTGGTTGGGACCCTGCTGCAGAGCAGCCATGCCAAAGTCGGCAATCTTGATTTGGCCATTCGATTTCAAGAGGATGTTCTCCGGCTTCAGATCGCGATGGCAGATATTGAATGAATGGCAGTAGTCGAGAGCAGTCATAATCTGGCGGAAGTAGAAAATGGCCTCCTCTTCACACAAGGGGCCGGTCCAGTTGATGAACTCAAACAAGTCGCCTTTCTCAACATATTCGGTGACAAGATAGCTAAAGGCAGGTCAGCGTGGAGTCATGCATACCGGGATCGTAGCAATGAAACCTACATTTCGGAGCGGTTCTCCCAAATGTCGAGCAATTCGATGATATTAGGGTGCCGAATCAACTTCAGAATGGCAATTTCACGCTCAATGGCGAGTGGCATGCGACGCAGGCCGCCATCTTCACGGGTCTTGGGATTGCGGTAGTCGATGCGATCCAAGTTGGCCAAACTGCCTGCTTGAGTAATGGCCGCTGTACTCTTGGCGACGATCTTGATGGCGACCAGTTGCTGAGTAACTCGGTGACGAGCCAGGCGAACACGTGCTGAAGAGCCTTTTCCAAGAGTCTTGCCCAATTGCCACGGGCCGATATGGGTCTTGAGTTGTCGAGTAGTGGATGCATTCGAGGAGACATTGGAGAACTGAGAGACGCGCCTTGCCTCGTCACGCGGATCGTGCGTTACGACGGCGAGCTTGGGGTAGGCAGATGTGCCCATTGTCGTCGTGTGGGTCGAAGCCTGAACGCGCTGAGGGATACGCTGCTCCGAAGGGTTATAAATGGAGGAGACAACGGGGTTGGTGCGACCTCCAGAGATGTGCTTCGACTTTAAAGAGGCGAAATTCTCGTCGACATCGGTTTGATGACGGCTGACATTTGCGACAGTAGCATAGTTGACGCGCTGCGTCGCATCGCTCAGAGGCTTCCGAGAGATGGACCGGCCAGAGCTGCTGTGCAAATCCATCGTGACCGAGTCGACGAGCGAGAATTAGTGCATATTAGGATTGGAAGACTCGAAGAGAAAATGTCAGCAAAAGTGATTGAACACGAAAGGAGGGACAGTGCCGTGCAGGCTGGAGTAGATGATGAGCGCGATGAGTACACAGAAAGTCGCGAAGCGCCACAAAGTGCAGAATCGAGGGCTCGAGACTGTGGAAAATCGGGTAAAATGTAGAATGTACAGCTTGGGATGAATGCGCCAAGGTTGTTGTGGTGATGGTAAGTGAAAAAGGAGTGGCGGAATCAAGGTGCGAGAGAAGATTGAAAAGAAACACAAAAGTCAGCAACGCGCTGGCCGAAGCCTACAAAAGCCAGGAAATCCGGTTGTTTGGAGAAAACCAAGGGCTCAAGAAGAGAGGGAAACGAAGTTTTTTTTTTTTTTTGTTTTTTCCGCGTCGCCCGAGGTGCCAGAGGTGGGGCCTTTTACGCGTAGTGGTGGTCGAGTTGAAGGAATAAAGGAAGGAGGAATAAGAGAGAAGGTGGAAGCTGGAAATTGGGCCCCGTGTAGGAACACAGCGTCTTAGTCCAAGGAGAGGGCAGGTGTCGTGATCAGGATGAAAGCGTTGTGAGTGAGAAAAAAAGCGAAAATGCAGTAGAGTTGTAGGAAAGGAATGTTGTATCAGCTTGGTGGTGCAGCTGCTCAGGTATCCAACTCACCCATTATCAAATGTAGCGGTTTGGCGTTGAGAGCCTGACCAGTAGGGCACCCTTCATATCCGCACACTTTGCTTTCTTTTATGATCAATGTTTGAATTAACATTCTACAAAACGGTTGTCTTGTCAAGTAGGAGGCTGACCGGATAGGCCAACCTACACACATCCCTCTTGAGTCGGTCGGCAGGTAGGATACAAATGAAGGACGTTAGGGGCCCGTTAAAGCCTTCAACTTGATCACCATCTGTTCATCTCAAAAACACTTTGTTGCTACTTCTGTCAGAGCAGTGTAAACGCATTCTAATTACTTTGGTCTCGATTCGTCATGATGTGGTGGTTGGAATGGCGTATGCTATCGAGAGAGTCTCGAGACGTTTCACCAAGTGCCAAAATTCTTTGAAGATGGCCCTCAATTCCAGAGATGACGATTTAGCAAATAATAAAATGATCTAAAAGGGATACCCTACTAAAATATACCGTTACTACTATATACTAGAGCAGTCATCTTTCACGGACGGGTCCTGAGCAGTTGCAGTGCTGGTCAAGTTAAAGGACGATTGAAGTTGGAAATCAGGTGGGGCACCAAGTGACAACTGACCCACGTTCGCGGAACCGAAGACCGGGGGCGATACCCCCACAGTATGCCAAGAGATCGTCTGCGGACAAAATATTAGTGAAGTACAAGCGAGAAAGGAGCTCTACACACAATTTATAACAAATTTCGAGGTTACAAAACATGAAACAAGATATTTCATAGGAAATTGAACTTCTTGAAATTCCATGTATTGAGTATTTCCCAGGGGATATCTGTATACATCCTTTCCCAAGCATCGAGCTGTGGGCGGGGTAGCTCCCTTCTTATTAATCAAAGGATCCCAGCTCAAGAACGGCCTTTGAAGATCCATCAATTAAAGACGCGTCGCGTTTTCCACCCACCGTGTAACTTTGCCATTCAAGCCAGCAACCGGTTGGATAGTTGTACCCCTAAAGTTGATGCTGATACCCTTTCACCCTTTCAGAGGATGCACGGTATTTCTACATAGGCACAGCGATCTTGTTCCCGGCATTCGCTTCCTCGAGGCGTCCACAAAGCGAAACTTGACCGGAGCCGCCCGACCGTGTCGACATCTGGGACGACATGCCAAGGACTGCATTTCAGGTCGCAGCTCCGCAGGAGCCTGCTAGCAACGAGGACCCCTTCAATTTTCTACGACTCAGAGGCGGCGACAGTTCGTACGGCTTCGGTGAGGATGACGACGCTCCCCCCTCTGCCCAGCCTCAGCCTTTGCGCCGGAGGGCAGCTGCAAACCAGTCCCGCGGTCGCAGTACAAACTCCGAATTCCAGCCCGGAGCCATCGTCCGGGTCAAGATGAAAAACTTTGTGACTTATGAAGAAGCCGAATTCTATCTCGGCCCAAACCTCAATATGATCATCGGCCCCAACGGCACCGGCAAGAGCTCCCTCGTGTGTGCTATCTGTCTAGGATTGGGCTTTCCTCCGAGTGTTCTGGGTAGAGCCACTACTTTCAGCGAGTTTGTCAAACACGGCCACGAAGAAGCAGAAATCGAGATCGAGTTGCAACGAAAACCAGAAGATCCCGAGAATTACGTGGTTGGACTCTGCATTCGCGCAGAAAATAACTCCCGCCAGTTCTCCATCGGTGGCAGAAAGGTGTCTCACAAAGACGTGCAGCAGCTCATGCACTCGCTTAGAATCCAAGTCGATAACCTTTGCCAGTTCCTGCCACAGGACCGAGTTGCTGAGTTTGCCGGCCTTACTCCTGTTGAACTCCTGGAGAAAACCCTCCATGCCACGGCTCCGGAAGAAATGATCGACCAGCAGAAGCAGCTAAAGGAGCTGTTTAAGGCTCAAAAAGAGACTCGAGATCAAGGGGAGAGTGCGCGCACAGAGCTCCGGAAGCTGCAGGCGCGTCAGCAGGTCTTGGAGGCTGACGTGCAGAGGTTGAGGGAACGGGACCAAATTCAAAAAAAGATCAACGATCTTAGCAAGCTGATGCCCCTCGTCAAATACTGGGACGCGCGCCGGAAGTATAAAGAAGCCAACAATATCAGGAAAGAGGCCGAGCGCAAGCTGAAACGTCTCGAACTAAGTGTTGCGCCCGCCCTAGAAGCAGTTAACAAAAAGCAGAAATATTTTTTGCGGATGAAGGAAGTCGTCAAGCATCATCAACATCGCCTGCAGGAAGCGGACAAGTCTGCCAATGAAGCCCTTGAAGACGTCGAAAAGGCTGATACCGCTGTCAAGAATTTCAGTAGACAGCTGGAGGCTGAAGATAAAAAAATGACCACCAAAAAAGAAGAACTGAGAAAAGTTAGGCAGAAGATCAGCCAGCTGGAGGAGAAGTATAAACAACCTCCTCGGCCATTCAATGCCGAGGATTTCAACTTAAGAATTGTAAGCATACACCGTTTGCCAAGTTTAACTGTACGTCTGGCCCTCTGACTAACTGTTCATGTTTATCACAGAGAGAAAAACGACACGAACTTCGGGAGAAGGACGAGGAGGTTGCTGAGGCTAATGACGAATACCAGAAATTTAAAGCTTCCTACACAACAGCAAATGCCGATCTGAGCAAGGCGAAAGCAGATCTCCAGTCCTTGGAATCAAAAGAAGGGCAGGCTCTTAAGCAGCTGTGGAGACTGAACTCGGATGTCGCACGAGTTTGGGAGTGGTTGAAGGACAACCAAAAGGAGTTCTCCCAGGAGGTCTTCGGTCCTCCCTTTCTCACATGCTCGGTGAAGGACCCTCGGTATTCTGACTTGATTCAGGCGGTACTCCAGCAGGACGATTTCTTTTGCTTTACAACACAAAACACGCGAGATCTCAAGAGGTTGAATCATCAGATCTACAAAGAGCTCAAGGTGTCGGCTGCAGTCCGGGCCTCCGAAAGGCCACTGAGTTCTTACCAGCCCCCCATCCCGAGGGAGCAGTTGGCCGAGATGGGATTCGATGGTTATATCCTCGACTTTCTGGAAGGACCCGAGCCGGTCCTCGCCATGTTGTGCGCTAATCGGAACATTCACGCCTCTCTAGTCTCCTTGAAGGATATAACCGACGACCAAGCTGAACAAGCGCGACAAAACCCAAGAATAGGGCAATTTGTCGTTGGACGACGATGTTATAGAACTACCCGCAGACCGGACCTCGGTCCATCGGCCGTATCCACGCGCGTGACGGTGGTACAGAAGGGTAGGTATTGGACGGATCAGCCCGTGGATGAGGGAGAAAAGGCGGGGGTGCAGCGGCGTATCAATGAACTGGAACAACAACTCGCCGAATTCGAAACCCAGACAAAGGCCGCCTTCTCCAAGTTGAAGCAGCTGCGCATCGAGCGCGGCGATATCGACAAGGCGATAGTACGTTCCAGGATCCTCTGCACCGGCATATGTTATGTTGTGTACTGACTAGGATATTAGGAAGAGATTGAGGCGAAAAAGAGAGAGCTACAAGAAGAAACGACACAATGGCAATCGTTGCCAACGCAAATTGGTATGCAGCATGCTGCTGAACAGCCCCTCGGAAGGCGATGGTTTTGCTGACGACGCCACAAGAGAACGAAAAGGTGAACCTCGAGAGGGTAAAACGGGCTCTTGCAGACTGCCGAGATCGCAAGGAGAGCATTCAGAGAGACATCGAGCAAGCCACCCTCAACAGGGCCAAGGCGGTTCTCAAGCACCACGCCAAGCTGTCTGCATTGCGGCAAGCATGGCACGACCTGCTGGAGGCCCGTCTCATCTCGCTCGAGGCAGAATCCGAATTTGCCGCCCTCGACGCGAAGAACGCTGAAATCAAGAAGCGGCTGGAAGAAGAAAGGGAAACTCTCCGCGAGGCGAGGGAAGCAGCAGCAAAGGCTAAAGAGGTCGCTTCTAACCTCTTGGAAGAGGTAAAAAGAGTCATGTCGGAGGGGAACCAGGAGGATCTAGGCCGGAGAGCGGAGGGCGTGACGATCGAACAGCTCGAGAACGCCATCGAGGCCGAGAGGACCAAGCTCGAAGTCATCCAGGCCAGTAACCCGGCCGCGCTTGAAGAGTACCAGGCCTACGAGCAGCGCATCCAGAACATGACCAAGACCCTAGCCACCCAGGAGCAGCGCCTCACCGAGCTTACCCAGCAGATCAAAGACATAATGAGCGAATGGGAACCTCGTCTCGACGAGCTGGTCGGTCGCATCAACGACGCCTTCAGCTACAACTTTGAGCAGATCTCTTGCGCGGGCGAGGTCAGCGTGCACAAGGACGAGGACTTTGATAAATGGGCTATTGATATCAAGGTTCGCTTCCGGCCTGGGGAAACCCTGCAACGCCTGGACCAGCACCGCCAATCCGGCGGCGAGCGCGCAGTCTCAACCATCTTCTACCTCATGGCTTTGCAGTCTATGGCGCAGGCGCCGTTCCGCGTAGTCGATGAGATCAACCAGGGCATGGATCCGCGCAACGAGAGGATGGTGCATGAGCGTATGGTGGAGGTCGCGTGTCGGGAGCATACGAGTCAGTATCTACTTATCACGCCGAAGCTATTATCGGGGTTGCGGTATGATGAACGGATGCGGGTGCATACGATCGTTAGTGGCGAGCATGTGGATGAGAGGGGGACTGAGTTGATGAACTTTGGGAAGTTTGCGGATATTCAGAAGAGGCTGATGAGGCGGTCGTAGATGAGCGGCTATACCCATGGCTTTGGGAGGGTTTGGGTATGTTTGCTAATGCTGATCATGGGATGGGTTAGGCAGTGCTGGATTGTAGGGTTCTGGTGTACGAGTTAAATGGTATCATGGTATTGAGACCAAATGGTATTCGTGTTCTCGTCACAAGCCTGAGTCAGCCAAGCTCAACGCCGTGAACTGAGTCCATTCCCAAAAACCTATGGAGTGTTGTTGAGCAGGTGAGCATAAGCCTTCCGTCTCTTGTCATCTTGCTCTGTCATTACAACCGACTACTTTTGAAGTGTCTATGATAATGATGGCAGAGATGCAGAGATCAAGCTATCAACCTTAACAAAAGAACACCTGTCTTCAGTAACCCTAGAAGACCAAAGACATCCAAAATATACTGGTATGAGGGCGTGTATTGCGACAAATTCTCCCATCAAAACCAAAGAAGGGGGGCAAGGGGGCCAAAAATCACAAAGCTCACACCAGCCAGCGCACCTTGCCAATCAATGAGCTGACTGACTGATCAACTCCAGCCTTCAAAGAGTAAGAAAAAAAACTTAAATGTCATTAACACACACACACACACACACACACACAAACAAAAGCCCTTCAACACCCCTAGACCGGTCATTGGGATCTCACCTTCGTCAGACTGGACGCTGGACGGTGTGGGGTACCATGTTACTGCTCGAACAAATGGTCAAGCAGGAGGAGCTGGTGGGTTGGGAGAGGGAATATATGGGTTGGGGCTGGAAATTGCAAGGAGAGGAGGTCGTCAGTCGATGGACATGGGAGGTTGAACGACTTGACGAGGACTTCGAACTGAAGTCAACATCAACGACTGACTGAATTAACTCTTTCAGATGTCCGATCCTATGGCCCAAGTCTACCCCATTTACACCCTCTAACAAACTTTCACCTTTGCCTAAACCATTCACGGCCATTCACATTACTCCTCCTACTTATCAACTGCCCCTGTCCTGCCTCTCATCATCCAGCACGTCCCTCCCAAAAAAACCCTCAATCTGCCTCGCCGCCTCCCTCCCCACAATTTTACTCAGCTCCTCCATCCCCATGTTCGCCACCTCCCGTATATTCTCTGCCTCGACCATCAAATGAACCACATTTTTGGGCGTGACCCCGGGAACAGCCAACAACATCTCCTGCGGCTCGGGATTGAAGACGCTTCTGTGTTCTAACTGCTGAGTGGAGGGGTCGAGCTGCGTGAGATCGTCGCTATCGTCGAGGCCGGCGCGTACCGCGGCGATGGGGTCGGGCTCGGGCTCGTTGGATTTGAGGCGTTCGAAGATCTCGGCTGTTTCGTAAGGGGAGGAGGACCAGATTATTCTTAGTTTGGGGAAGGCGAGGGTGAGCAAGACAAGTTTACTCTGGAGATCCGGAGCTGCCGTCGCGGACGGGAGGGCGACAGCGGACAAATCCGCGAACGGCTCGAGGGTGAAACTCTTGTTCTGGTCGAACTCGATTAGGAGCAAGGGCGTTTTGTAGTGCTGGAACATGGCCTCGCACTGGCTGTACAGCCGGCCGTTATTGAGCGAGGAGATGAGGTCAGAAACAGACTTGCGCTCGACGCACATGTCGCGGGATAGGATGTAATCTCCGACCGTGAGCATGCATGGGACGATGACCACGCCCCGGCCGTGGAGCAGGGAGGGTAAGGAGGAGCGGAATTCGCGGACGTCGACTACGATGCGGGGGGGTTCGGATGTCGCGGTGAGTTTACCGCCGCCCGCGATGCGCGTGTTGATCGTACGTAGGAAGGCTTCTTGCGGATCGTCTGGAGCTCCATGAGGGTCGGTGGTTAAGGTCAACGACATGGTAGCTCGCTCCTTGATGAGCTTGGTGAAGGCGTCCTTTTCGCGTCTAACACTCGATAGATACCGCTGCTCTTCGACCGACCCGCCATAGTACATGAAGTACACCCGTACGTTGCGGTCGTTATGTGACGAGCGGTAGACTTCTACACGGCGGATGAAGGCTGCGTCGGGCTCATACATGATGATGTAGCGGGGCTTGACCTCTTCCAGGACGTGCTCGTCCTGGTCGCCCTCGTAGGCATGGATGACGACCAGGTCGTGCATGTCGTAGAGTTGGTAGTAGTCGTCCATGTTGTCTAGGGGGTCAAAGAGCATCACGTCTTGGCTGTGTTGTGCCTCAGCCTCTTCTTCCGTAAGCTGGACGTTGGCCATCAGCTCGGCGACCTCGTTGGGCTTCTCGAAGTACTGCGCGATGCTGCCGTTCTCGAGACGGCCGGGAGCTGAACCGACAGCGCTGCCGCCGCGGACACGGCGTCGCTTGCTAGCCGGGGCACGGTTCTTCTGTTGTCCGAGACGCGGGTCGACCGCGCCGGAGAGGGCTTTTTGGTTCTCGGCGAAGAGAGTGGCGTTGACCTGGGCGAATTCGCGCTTCCACTTGAGATAGTTGCGGAGCTTGCGCCGGAGGATGAACGCTGCGGAGGGTTTGTCGGTTTCGGGGTCGTAGATCTCTTCGACCTTCTTTTCGGTACGGGGCTTCACATACATGGTTTGGAGGTAGTCTCTTAATTGTCGACAAGTGTTGGTATCGGTACACATGATGAGGATAGTGCCGTTGGAGTCGTCTCGGGCGGGAGGTTCGAAGTAGAGGTCTCGATCGATCTCCCCGAGGATCTCGGCCAGTACAGCCCATTTGGGCTGCTCTTCCAACACAGGCCGCAGAGACTCGATGGTTGAGTTTGGGCCTGCCTTCTGCTTGCTTGAATAGACACGGCGTCTGGCCGTCTCAAAGATAGTCTGAGCGGCATCCAGGAACAGCCAGGGAGACTGGGTCTGTCTCGTCGACCCCGGGGCAGGCGAGTGGGCGGCGTGAATGGTATCAAGTTGCTGCAGGAAGGACACGCAGTCCAAAGCCAACACAGACTGTAGCATGCCTCTGAGAACAGACAGATCACTAACGATCTGTTTAGTCTTCCATGATACGCGATGCCAGTTGGGGTCCAGCTGGCGGCGGATCAAGACATCGAAGTTGGCGAGCAAGGCGTTGTCGACATTCCAGTCCTCCATGTCCAGCCCAGGATTGCACTTCTTGAGTTCCTGGATGCTGACCTCGACGCATTCCAGGACAGCGTTCTGGATGTCGCGCATGGCTTCGGTCATGGGGACTTCCAGCTCGATTACCTCAGCCTTCTTCTTCCCTTCCAAGGCCTGGGCGACGTGGACATGGAAGCGAGGCCATAGCGAGGCCTTTCTGAGGAACAAGTTCCTCATCATCGTTGCCAGAGGAGAAAATCCAGTAGAGAACGGCTCCGGGTTGTCAGAGAATGCCTTCAGAAAGCCGACCTTGTTCTTCTGCCGGTAGATTCTGAGGATGAAGGCCTCCAAAGACGTGGCGATGACCTTGTCCGCGTGCAGAACAATCATCCCAGTGATCGTCTCAGGGTTCAGCAAGCCCGTCAACATATCAACGACCAGAATGCGCGAGGTGATGCTGAAGATGCCGCCCGCGGCATACATCTTCTCGCGCGAAGCGACGCTGGTGTAGTCGGTGTTGACCACCGTCAGGCCGCGGGCCAACGGCGACAGGCTAACAGCGGCATGCTCGGCCAGGGCCTCGCCGATCCAGGCATTTTCTCTGTCATCGGCACCGATGATGACGATCAGGTTGTTACCGGCGGCGTCGTAGGAGTGGAGAAGGTTCGTGACCAGGCGCATGAGGCCTAGGCCGCGGGCTAGGACGACTAGCTCATCTTCTCTGCGGAGCTCTTCGAAGAGTTTTTGCTGGTAGATCTAAGAAGGTGGTGAGTGTGGGGGGGGGGGAGGAGCGGAAAGCATTAGAAAT
>Ga0065720_1020685_pt1 | contig 13260 bp, 11 predicted proteins | sample Thericmetagenome_FD_59107 | JGI IMG/M metagenome (GOLD analysis project Ga0065720, IMG submission 59107) | Thermophilic microbial communities from the Joint Bioenergy Institute, California, USA of rice/straw/compost enrichment - eDNA_2 v2... | ecosystem: Engineered > Solid waste > Grass >... | reverse complement strand
AAACGAAATCCAAGGCTTCTTTGTATCTAATTTTTGTTTAATAAACAATGAACAAGTACCTTCTTATCTGAGCCAGATTCCTCCTCTTCCTATTAAGAAGCTGGTCATTGAACTTATTTCTAAGCCTATTGGATTTCAAAGGATCCAGAACTTCCAGGACTTCACTCTTAGCTACAACAGATCTCTGCAAAAAATTTAAATTAACAACTGTGATGGTACTTTATCGTTAAGGGTATCCATTCTGTCATAAACAACTTTTTCAAGCACATCTGTAAGCTTTTGATCAACTTTGCCTAGACTATGAAATATTATTTTTGGGTGCTACTTTTTGAGTTATCAAATCTTGTCATTGTTCTATAGATCCTCTTGATAGCCTGTTTTTTCCCTTGAATTGAATATAACTCACAATAATAACTTTACTCAATCCGAATAGATCTTTAGACCTTTTTAAGAGCTTTTCATATTCATCTGCGGTGATAGCTGATCTATCGAGCTTTTTACGTGGAGACGGGGAGGGTGAATAATCTAATATTAAGCAAAAGCTCAGGACGGATACCTTTTTTAGGATTTGTCTCAGCTCTAACAACGCTGTAAGCTTCGACAGTATACGATTGATTCATCCTTTCAGTCGAATTTTTATTATGGCTATTCTTGTCGTTTGCAAGCAGATGATGTGAGGAAGGATCAATAATATTCTTAAACTTTGTGCTTCTACTAGATGCACGAATAGTCCTTCTAGAGCCAAGAGGTTGTTGACTAAGTATTGTCTCCTCCTTCTCTTCATCAATTTCATCCATATTGGTATCCATCCTTCCAAAACGCTCGCTTGAAAGATTTGCTTCACTATTCTCACCGCGAGAAAGACCGCTCTTTTGGGATCTTATTTTCTCAGTACCAGGTCTTGCACCCTTTGATTGTGAAGATAGAATACTCTGTCTAGTTGGCGCTTTGCTAGACTGATTAGTGCTATACTCAATAAACTCTACTTGTAACTCTGTAATACTTTAAGTCTTTCTTCAATTTCTGAGAGCGGTTTGATTTCTTTCTTCTTTTCTTCTATAAGGTCTGCCAAGTGTTTTGATTTCTCAATAATTCTGGTTTGTTTCTCTGTGATTTGCTATTCAATTACTTGTGAATATTCTAGCCATACTGGAAGTATTTTTGCTGTTGTATCATGGATGTGGTGATATCTCTTATCGATAACATAATCCTAATAAATTTATTCAGGCCTGGATATCTATTACTCTAACATGTGGCAAGTTCTTTTCCTTTTCTGATTGATTGAGATAGGGTGAATAAAAAATATAAGCAAGTTTGTCAGCCTTTTCCACTAAATAGGTCATTTTGATGCTCGTAAATATTACAATTGCTCATTCTATAGGCATTACTTTCGTCAACTATTGTCCCTACAAAGTTTTCATGAAATTTCGCGAGAGGAAGCCTATCAATAACTACTAGAAAATATTCTCTTACTCGTTATTTCTTGATTCAAGAATCTTTTTCATTTGATTCAGGCCAGTATTTTTCGCTCTGAATGGAAAATGTTCAAAGAGCCTCTCATTGAACTTGTCAGGCATAACCATCGAATTTTTCTTCTTTGGTTTCTTAGGTGGCCTGGGTTTATTCCTTTGTGAAGGTAAAATGTCAATAATCGAATCTCTTTTTTGGGTTGGTAATGTTTCGTCTGACTTGCCAAGCTTCTCATCCATTTTTTTGATGAGCTTTATGTTCTCATTGTAAATATAGTCAAAATCCTCCTCTAACTTCTTTTTATAGTTATTTGATATTTCCGCTAAGGCCTGGAAGTTACTCTCCAGATCTGCGGGTATGTGTTTAAGTGGTATATCACTTATCCTGTAACTAACGTATGCAGAATAAGTGGGATCTTTGAGCCTCTCCTCGTCAATAGGATACTTGTGCATTGTTTGCAATAAAATTAATGTAAGTTGGCTTATAAATAAAAACTCAAACGAATATTTGCAAGAATATACCGGAAGGCCAACTATGGCCCTTTATAAGATAAGTTACTGCCTTGAATATCTCAAGTAATAAAAGGAACAAAATTCCAGAATTAGAAACTTATACACAAAAATCAAGAAGACCTCCTAGTTAAAAGGAATGTACTTTTTGAAAGAGAGAAGAATATCCTTAAATCCATCACAACAATTGACGCCTGTTGGTTCGAAGTCATCCTCAGCAGGAATGCTTTCAAATACTTTTTTACCAAGAGATTCAAAAACCTCAACAATTCCAGTTTCAGTTTTAGCACTATAATATTTATCCCTTCATTTGCCATCTATTACCTGACTTCATGGAATTGGAAGCCATACTTATCAGCTAAAGACTTCCCTTCTTCGCTTGTTATACATCTTTGCTAAGAAAATTTTAGTTTCTTAAAAGAATGTTTACTTCATAGAGATCTATCTTATTTCCGACCAAGTATTTGATGGCACTGGACTTGCACTCTTTATTCACAAATTTAATCCATTCTTCCACTTCTATAATCATTAAAAGAGCCTTTTTTCTAATTACTTGAGAGCCCTGATTTATCTGTCACATCATAAGTGATCACAAATCCATGAATTCTCTTCAAGAATTCTATGACATTAATTTTTAGATCCCCTGTTTACTCCTTATGATATGGGCGTATTTTTCCTTGCCAGATGTATCCCATATTTGGAGACGCAAATTGCGTTTCTTCTTATACTTATCTCTAATTTGCGTGGTCTTGACCTTCATATCACAGCTAAGCTATTAGAGATATTCCCAATTGTCATACGCATCTGTAGGGATGTATTTATGGCTAAAATAATTTTCTTCTGGAATTAGATGAAGATTCTGGCCAGCATAAAGATATCGTTTAATCAAGCTGGTTTTGCCTGCCTCTATATATGATTAGACAGATAAAATAAGCTGTACTTTGATTACCGATCACCATAATTTCGATTTTCATGTTCTTTGTCAAATTATTTATAAAACAGAATTAGATAGAAATCTGATAGATGTAAGAATCTGAACTTGGGAGAGCTCAGGAATCTAAATTAAAATCTTTAAGAATTGAGGATAGTCCCTATTCAAATTGGGAGGTTTATAGTTCTTTTATAGCGAATTATAAGTTGAGTACAGCAAGAGTGTGAGGTAAAGATGTAGGAAAAAGAGGAAAGTGTCATATATCTAATTACAGAGCTATTTAAAATGTATTGCAAGAACTTGATTTATAATCTCCTTGAGATTGAAACTTTATTTACTCTCATTGTTTTCTATCTCAGAACTAGATTTTTTCCCTGCTGAAAGTCTTGAAACAACATTGGTCACCTTTGACTTTATACTCTGCCAGCAGGTAAATCCCTTAGCCTCAGATTTTTGCTCTAAATTAATAGCCTCATCCTCCTCCTTCTCGACAAAGGCCTCCATGTTTCTAAAGCACATTTCAGCCATACGGGTAAAAGCTTCTTCAAGGCCTACACCTTCCTTGGCGCTTATATTTTATTGGCTAGTTACTGAAATTTACCTGGTCTCGAAGAAGGGAACATTATTATTCTTTTTGGCCAAATTCTCTCCCTGTACTGTACTTATCACTCGTTGCTATGGCTTTAGAAAATAATGACTAGACTTACATCCTTTAGATCGATTTTATTGCCTATCAGTAAAATCTCGGTTCCTTCTTTGCAATTGTCGGTGATTTGTTTCATCCAAAACTCTTCAATTTCTACCCATATTAATCTGAGGATTATTATTGAGGTACTAGAAAAGCTGGCTAGGTCAGTAACATCGTAGACGACTATAACACCCTGCGATCTTCTGAAAAAATCTTAAATGGTCAGTTGTTTAACCTCATTTTTTACTCTTTGTCAATGCAAAATGCTTCTCTTGACCAGCAGTATCCCAAATGTTTAGATCTATTGCGTGTTGACTTCCTTTTGAATCCTTGACGTATACAATTCGTCTTTCAAGGTTGATTCTAATTATCTCTTAAGGTATTTTCTTATTATTACCCTACAGTGGGATTGTATTGATGACTGAAGTTGACCTCTTCATGGCAATCATTATTTTTGTCTATGTATAAAGGATGGAGTAAATAATGGCTTACTTTGTTTCTTATCGCCAACGAACCGTTTTATAAGACTAGTTTTTCCAGATCCTATGCTGTGAGGGGTTTTGTGATTGAAAATACCTTGATTTCCAATGAGAATAATGTCGACTTTAATTGCACTCATGTTTAGAAAATATCTGAGAAAATAGACAAATGTTTCTTAAGCTAATTTTATTCTATATTTGGAACTCTGATTAGGATAAATAAAATATGGACAGATCATGTTAAAAACTATTTCAGAAGATTTCGCGCAGGCCCTTAGAAAGAGCCAAACAATTAGAAGAAGCAGCCAAGGAGTCCTTGAAGGAGATGATAATGACAATATAGTAAACCACATCAACCATTCAGAGAAAATGCTCTCTATTCCTGAAATCAGAACTAGATATCTAATTCGCAGGAAGAAAGAAGCAGAAGAAAACCCCTTAAAACCAAAAAACAACTCCAGATACTCCTCTGTGTCACCTGATAAAGGAAGCTCTAAGAATAGAGGGAGATCAAGTGTAGATCTTCCTAGAACAACTTTAAATGAAACCGACAGGTCTTCTCCAGGGAAGAAGATGATCGAAACAGATGTCAAAAAGATCAACACTAACGTCAATTTTTTTGAGAATAATGCCGATAAACCCTTTCAGAAAAAGAAAGTCCCCACAGAAGATCACACTCTCCAGATCATAGCAATGAACTCAGCTAGAATCTTAATACAGCCTAGATATATGCAATATCATGGGACAATGTGTGTCAGTGAATTCTGGCATGAGAAGGACAAAATAAAACTTCTTCACGATAAGAAAGACCAAGTTATAGATGCCAATAATCTTCCGATGACTAGAATAAATAAAGACTTCATCAGTGTCTATAGACCATACAAGATGGAGCAAGAGTTTAGGGAGAAAAGAGTACTTTTGGAAGAAAGGCTAGAAGGTCTTGCCAATAGAATTTACAGATTTCCTAGTTATGTATTCGCACCTGTGGAAAAGCGTGTCTCCTTTGATTCAAGCAAGAATAGCGAAAGCTTTAGGAGGCTTACTGTGAGTCCTGTGAAACGAAGAAACGATCTCCTGAGAACCTTCAGGAACAAAACGAGTATAAATTTAGACCCAATTGCTCCATTATCTCTTCCAAATGCTAGAAAGGCAGCTACATTGCCTCTTAATGGTATCAAGAAGTTTGACATTAATAGCTCAAGAACCTCAAAGTCTAAAGATTTATCGCCCACAAGAGATACTGATAGAATGCTTCATGGAAGGTTGACAGACAGGAATACGAGAAGAAGCGAGCCTCTTATTTCAGGAACTCATGAGTTAAGTGAAATAAAAGCTACAGAAGCACTAGAAGCCAATGAGTCGTTGGATAATATTGACATTGCAGCTGAGTTACAGAAACTCAAAGAGGAAGATAATGAAGAAGAGGATAAAGTATTGGATCTGAAGAGCCAGTTGAAGAATGATAGAATTGCCATGGCACGTAGTTTGCTATCAAGGAATCCGACTGGCACAGGTGAAGCTATGACACTGGAGAAAAGGTGAGAGAATATGTAATTCATAATAAACTACTTAGAAAAAAGCTAAATAATGATTTTACAAGAACACTATATCGATCTCTTGAGAAGATCAATTTGATCCAGCATATATGCGAAGAAGAGTCTATAGCTAGTCAAAAAATGACAGAGTAACAAATGATGTGACCTGAAAATAAATTTGTAGATCTATTGTCAAAGCCCAAGAGGATCTTGATACAAAATTAAGGAAATTGGCCAAGAGGACAAAAATAAACAATACAAAGCCAGAAGGGGAAGAATAGACTCTATTTTAGAGATATAAATTCTTATGGAGATTTGTTAGGTTATTCTGATAAGGGTATTTCACTACAACACAAGGAAGAAAGAGGCCTAATTTCTATATAAAGAGCTGTGAATCATGAATAGGGTACTTAGAATATACTACAGCAACTCTTATTCATCTTCTTTGTATTTTTGTAAAACATTTTACTCTGTGCGCTAAGATCTTTACTCTTTTCGACAAGCTTGTCTAGATCTTCCCCTCTTTCTAGCAGCTTCTGTATAGTATTATGCAATATAACTTGAATTTCATCAGCATTTTTTTGAGCCATTACCAGCTTATCAAACTTGCTGGGATCATTGTAAGTTTTGAGTAGGGCTGGTAATTCTCCAAAATCAATATTCTCATCCTTATTGTACTTTTGCCATTCACTTCCAACTTTGGAATTAAACTTTTGCATGAATTCTTCAAGACATTTGTAAGCAATTCTTCTGGGATAGTCAGAATCACAGAAAGCATAAACTGCAAGATTTTCCTTAGAGGAGACTAAAATATGGACTGTATACTTGTCTTCATGAGTTACAGTGTGACGAGAGCCCTTTGTCTTGATGACAACAGGTATGGACTCTCTACATAAGAATTTGAAGGATTCTTTCACACTATTTCTATAAAAAAATCCGAAAGATGAGAGGTCGTATTCTCTGGAGAGGATGTAGACGTTCCCATCATTGGGATTTTGTACAGCAACCATTAGTGCGTAGAGGATCATCTTTTCCTGTTTCTATATTTATTCAATAAATATACTGTTTATTATTTCAGAGTAGTCAAGCCTAATCTGACTTGGATTGACAATACAGAAATATAATTATCACTTTCAATAACAAATGTTCGGTGGGAATAACCCAGGAAATATGTATGGTGGTGGAAACCTAAATTACGGCGGCTATGGCGGCAATTTCGTGAACCCAGGAATGGCAGGCATAGTCAATCCTAGCATGTACGGCAATCCTAATAATAACATGGGCTATGGTAGGAAATAGTTTAGCTTTTCTAATTTTTCAAGGAGGAATGAATAATAATATGGGAATGAATAGCAACATGAACATGGGAATGAATCCTAACCTCAGCAATCAGATCCCAGAGTAGGAGTTTTCTCGTCTATTTTATCAATTTTAGGAAAGACAAACATATTCAGGCCCTTAAGAATCATTTCCCTAATCTACAACACAAACAGATAAATTCCAATGGAACTCTCCTTGACTTAGTCGACATTACCTTGCCCATCAAAGCTCCCGGAGTCAATTTACAAGTCCCTATAGCTTTGTATCTTCCTCAGATTTTTCACTCTTACCCCATAGGTCCATTGAACCCAGATATCCTCAAGTTCCACCCAGAATCTATATCAGATCGAAATTGAAGCATAATTTGTTTGATGTGAGCGATCAAATTATCGAGCTCAAGTAAATGCAGTACTATTCGTGCTCAAATTCTAGAGTCAGCAATTTCATGCAATGGGGCACTGGCTCCAGCCTAAATGATCTCATCCAATACCTTAAGGCCCTCTTCGAAAAAGATCCTCCCAAGCAAGAGTAATTTTTCGCAAGATTTGTATAAAACGCTAGGAAAATTATCGAAGATGTCAATAACTTGTTGAGCCAAATCACTGAACAAAACTTCAGAGACCTTGTCATGGCTGATAAATTCTCTCAAAGAACGTAAACATTACAATTCAAATGAATTATATCGAATAGCTATGAGGAATTAAAAGCTCTCCAAACTGCTAGCTTCCAAGAACTAATTTGCAGTTCTCCAGAGTATAAGAAAATCGCTCAAAACTTGCTTGATGTTATTGCCTTCAATGAAAAGACAGCAAGTACTAAATCCAAGTTTCAAAATTAAAACTCTAGGCGAGGTTATTGCTAAGAAAGAGAATCTAGAACAACAAAAGATACAATTGACAATGGTTGCTGACAGAATTAAGGAGTTGATGAATGAGTATAACAAGAGAGTTGAAAAATGCAATAAGTTCAAGGACGTAAAATTCTCCAAAAAATTTGCTAATATGACTAGGCCTTCAGCAAAGAAAATATTCAGGACTTTGTTGAGAAGGAAATTAGAAAATTGGATAACCAAACAGCAGAAATTGAGGCTAACGCCCAGCAAGGATATATTGCAAGCCCAATGGAACTCATGCAATTATACTTTGATACTAGGAAGAAGGCTCACAACCTTAATATCATCAAGAGCAAGCTTCCATATCTTCAATATCAATAATTCCAATGTATTACTAGCAACTGTTTCGTAGCGTCTATACTGTTTGAATTTATTGGTATTTTTTCAGCTTGAATCAATGTTGAAAATAGCTCAACGATTTTACGAAAATAAGCATCAAGAATATGAATGAACAAGATACTGAACATAAATCCTCAAAACATCAAAGTAAGCATTAAAACTTTTTAGTGAAAAATAAAACTACACTAGCTAAACTTCAATGAAGCTTAAAATAGACGCCAGGAGAGCCTGTAAATTTAGCTTCTATATCAAACTTTGTTACTTTTATTTATTCTTTTTGCTTTCTGTGTCATAACTATGCAGGCGCTTCTGCTGCTTCGTATACTTCTTTTCAAATTCCAGATCTTCTTTATAGTGTCTAAAAGCTCTATTTATATCCCAATTATTTTCCTTTCAATCTCAGAGGGAAGGTGAATTTTTTTACCTCTAGATAAAACCTGGCTGCTTTTCTATCATTTATCTCCATGTGGCTCTCAAGAGCTTCGATTTTCCTAACATTATACTCTTTTTTATTGTCTTTACATTTTTTTTCTCACTTCTTCAATATCATAAGTCAACTCAGGAGGAGGTGTCAGATTAGTCAGATCTAAAGAATCATGTTTTATATAGCAAATCTCAACCAGGATCAGGAATCTTGATCTCTTTCAAATAGTAGATGTCATCCGAACTAAGTCCATTGAAGACCTTGATCTCTCTTTTAGATACGTTGTATTGGAGAGAAATCCCGTCCAAAGTATCGTAAGGCTCGATCTTGTGAATTACGAACTTTCTTTCAGAAGGACTAATAGTTATGACTCATGCATCTTATGAATTACTCAGGAATAAGAGTTTCTTCTTGGTCATCTATATCTGCTAACTTATCCTAAAAGGTTTTCGCAAAGTGAAGCATGAAACTACCTGAAGTTGGGCCAATCTTGCATCAGGATTATCGAAGGAGTGGAGCTCAATAGTTCCACCATGATTGAGAAGAGGATCAATTTCGATATCGGGGATTCTTCTGGCGTTCATATTATTTTATTAGTCTGGACCGAAAAATACTATTTTTAGAAAATTCATTAAATTTAGTTAGAAAAATTCTACTTTCACTACTCCTCCTCTTACAGGTATTCAATGGTTCCCTCTAAATGGTTTGCAACTCTTTTTCTAGAATCTTTTTCATGTCTAAATTTTTCCCTTTTGAAGAGCTTTAAACTTGATTAAAGTGAATATTCCAAATCGGATTTAAAACGATTCTGATGGGCTTCATTTAGTATTCCCTCTCAAGTCAAAAAAATAATATATGTATGTTAAACCCGCATTAATGTTTACATGCCTGATGCAGGAATAGTAGTATTCTTCTTAATAAATGCGATAACAAAAGTACTCAGAGAAGTACCTGCAGTTACTGCAATCTTAGTTATTAAAGCCTTGTCAACCTTCAGGAAACCCATAAATTTATACTCAATTCCCTTGTAGAAGTCCAAATACTCCTTCCTGATAAATTCAAATTGGTCGAGAATTTCCTGAGCATACTGTACAACAAGCTCTCTTAGACGTCGGTAGCTCACCTTTGCAACATCTTCTTCTTCAACTATCCTTTTCCAGAGAATTTCAGCAATAGGACAGTCAATTCTGAACACATTTTGATGACTTTTACATTTGACAATGATATCTTCTGCCGTAAAAACATCATCATTTTTGGGATTCTTCGTGTCGCCTGGCTGCTTCCTAGGAGATATGAACATCTGTGGTAACTTAACCATGTAAGTTAGCTGCTCTTCAATCTTTGTGAATTTTTCAACATTGCTATCATAGATTTTGTTCATATAAAAGCTCACCTTTAGCTTGTAAATGATGGTAAATAGATTAATTCCTACTAAGATGCTTAGAAGGAATACATAACCGATCATAAAGCCCTTTTCTAGATATCTGTGCATAAACACGTTAGTAAATCTGCATGCATCAGAGTTTAGGAAATCTGTCAGCCCTCCAAGGTGGACAAAGAACGAAGCTGCAATAATAACAATAAGGTAAATGAAACCAAAGGTTTGCGCAAATTCAATCGAAAGGAACATCACCTTATATTTTTTGCAGAGGTCGGCGCTGGTTCTGTAGTAATCAATGGTCCTAACAGCACTTGCACTATCAAATTTCTCAAAAAATGCATTCATTTCCACTTTCTTCCCAGCAACCTGTTCGCTGAAAATCATATACACAAGATCAATAATTCTAAGAATCCTTGATAAGATGTACCCTAGGGAACAAGTGGAAATGGCGACTATTGAATTTTCAATAGTGAGACTTCCTTGAATAAAATAGGCTATTCCAACTGAGGCTGCAAAAGCTAGAAGGACTCCAATGAACACGAAGACGTATTTTATTACACCTCCAGTAGTACTAGGTTCTATGCCAGCATTATGAGATAGTCTTTCCCACTCCCTAAATTTTATGAGTGCCTTTAAAAAGGAGCAAAATGTGGGCTCATATGCCATGTTAGAAATTGCTTCGAATTCTGCATATACCATTCCAAAATAAATAATGAAGATATATAAGCTGATACACAGAGGAAAGACATTATATGCTACACCAATAAATGTCAGAATGAAGCAAATGTATTGGAGAGTTGTAAAGACATGATGATTAACTCTGCAAAGTTTTATGAATGGCCAGAGGGGCAAGACCAGGAGGAGGACCATAAAGCTCCATCCAATTGATTTTTTAACTGGATTAAGAGAAGGATCATCAAGTAGACTTGCGGACTTGGCTACAACGAACTTCCCTTCTTCTTTTGGCTTGTCAATTAAGCTTTCTTCCATTGTAATATTAAGAGAACGCGAGGTTTCGTTCGTAATAATGTCGATCTCACTAAATTAAGACTTAATATAAATTTTATAATATTGATCTATGATTTTGTAAATGCGTGCTGCTTACTATTGAAATATGTACAAAATTAAACGCATTTTCTTACCCTAATTCTAGCTAATCATCCCATGTGAAGTTTGATTATCACAAAATGTCTCCTCCCACCTAGACTCTGTCAAGAATACAGCTCCGTCCTACAAACCATAATCAACTTAGAATGACTCAGCCTAAGCATCCAACCACTTTCTCACATTATCTGAGATATTGTCTGATGCAATCTTGAAAAATTCTTCTTTAACCTATGAGATCTCTATGGTTCTCTACTTATTCATTTTCGAGTACATAGTTTACAGTTAGGTCAAATATAGCCAAACTTTATAACAATATCAGATCAGAAATATTCTCCTTGGAATTCATTTGCTAATTTACTTTGAAATAGGGCTCCGATCATATGTATAACAAATAAAATTAAATCCAAAAATTTCTGCTCTCGCCAAATGCCCAAGATTTGTGAAACCTGCAACGTCAACAAAGCATCCATCGTCAGACCAAAGACCAGAAAGCTCATCTGTCTCGATTGTTTCTATACAGTCTTCGAAGAAGAGATCCATTACACAATAGTTTCCAATCAATTGTTCAAACCAGGCGAAAAGGTCGCCATCGCTGCCTCCGGAGGCAAAGACTCCACAGTCTTAGCTCATGTGATGACTACCCTGAATAAGAGATATAATTATGGTCTTGACTTGTTCCTATTGTCTGTGGATGAAGGTATCAAGGGATACAGAGATGATTCCCTTGAGACAGTCAAGAAAAATCAACAAACTTACCAGCTTCCTCTTAAGATTGTGAGTTATAAGGATCTATATGGTTGGACTATGGATGAAATTGTCAAGGAGATTGGATTAACTAACAACTGTACATTCTGTGGTGTCTTTAGAAGACAGGCCTTGGATAGAGGAGCTATGCTTATTGGTGCTGATAAGTTAGTAACAGGACATAACGCTGATGATATTGCTGAAACCGTTTTGATGAACTTACTCAGAGGAGATTTCTTCAGATTGGGAAAATGTGTGGGAATTGTCACAGGAAAAGACGGAGTTATTCCCAGATGCAAGCCTTTCAAGTATACATATGAGAAAGAAATTGTGTTATATGCCTACCATAAGAAGCTCGACTATTTCTCCACTGAGTGCATTTACTCACCTAATGCATTCAGAGGACATGCCAGAGAATTGATCAAGGACTTGGAACAAGTCAGACCATCAGCCATTGTTGACATCATTCATTCTGCAGAGCAAATTGATGTAGGAGTTAAGGTTAAAATCCCAGTCAAGCAAACGTGTACTGTTTGTGGATATATGTCTAGTAACAAGGTATGCAAAGCCTGTGTCCTTTTGGAGGGATTGAACAAAGGAAAGGCTAAATTAGCCATTGGAAAGGGCAAAGGAGAGAAGTCGAAAAATAATGCTGATGAGAAACTTCCTGTAAATGATGACACTGGAGCTAAGCCAGTTCAGTTAGGAAAGCTAGAGTTCTAAGTAATGTAATTTTTCTGTTTGGTTTATGAGTGGAAATTCTCCTAAAGGCATATTTTGTTTCATATTTTTGCAATAAAATTAACAATAAGTCCGCAAAATAAAGATTTTCAATGAAAGGAAAGCAAGGCTACTTAGTAGATGAAATTCGATCTAGATATGAGAAAAAGTATGGCTATAATGACCATATGAGAAGCCTCATAGACGAGGAAATCAGATCTCTAAGTACCAAAACCAAACTTACTGTTGAAGTAAAATTCAAATTTTGTTGAGTCAATCATAGGACCTTGAGGAAATAGACTATAAATTACTAACCAAGTCCAAAGAGTGCTCTTTTATACACAGCCCGTTACGACAGAAATCCTCTAACAGTTTTATTTCTCCTAAGAAAAGACAAATTAAACAACCTTTGGACACGAGTTCCCCCTCAAATCAGACAAAGGGCTTCGTACACCCTCTAGGCCCCTCCACGAACCCAGAAAAGCGTCTTGGGAATTTGTCACCCTATGATGTTAAGATATTAAGGAGATATAAAGTTCTTAAAAGCCCTCAGAATAACGCCAGTATGCAGCTTTCAAGTGGAGTGAATTCTGATGTAAGTACACCCAAAAATGACCTGAATAGAACTATGGATATCATGGAGAGCACTTCCCCAAGTCAGAAATTTTTCTTGGTAGATCCTATTAAACCATACGCCAGGCATCATTCTGTAGAAAGAGTA
>Ga0065720_1020684_pt1 | contig 13265 bp, 11 predicted proteins | sample Thericmetagenome_FD_59107 | JGI IMG/M metagenome (GOLD analysis project Ga0065720, IMG submission 59107) | Thermophilic microbial communities from the Joint Bioenergy Institute, California, USA of rice/straw/compost enrichment - eDNA_2 v2... | ecosystem: Engineered > Solid waste > Grass >... | reverse complement strand
GAAATCGTTGTGGGTGAAAGAGACGTTGCCGAGGTGCGGCAGCACGACGATGCCCTCCGTCACCATCGTCAACGTGTACCCGTCCGCCTTCGCGTTCGCGCCTTCCGTCATGCCGACTGCCCCGCTGCCGCCCGTCTTGTTTACAATGCCGATCGAAGCGCCTCCCAAATTTTTGGACGCCGCCGCCGCAATCGCCCTGGCCACGGCGTCTGTCCCTCCGCCCGCCGCGAAGGGCACGATCAGCGTGATCGGTTTGCTCGGATAATTTTTTGCGCTGCCCGAACTGCCGCAGGCAGACAGCACCGTGCTCATGGAAATCAGCAAAATCAGACCGAGCAGAAAAATCTTTTTGTTCCACATGTCGTCATCCCCCCGAAGTGAGATTAAATTTGCAAGCCAAACCGTTTGGCAAGCTCGTGCAGCTGTCCGTACTGAATGTTGTCCATCGGCGTATGCGGCTTGCGCATGACCGCCGTCTTGAAAATGCCGGCTTTTTGGAACAGGATTTTCTGAATTTCCATCAGCATATCCAAACTTCCCATCTCGAACAGCAGAAACGGCAAATACCGGCTGTAAAGCTGAAACGCTTCATTCGCGTTTCCCGCGCGATAGCTGCGGTCCATCTCGACGAACCATTCGCATATCGCGGGGGGAATCAGCGTGCCCTCGGCCCCCCTCAGCATTTCCTCGAAATAGTGCAGTCCTCCGTAACCGGCCATTACGCCGATCTGCCCCGCGGACGCTTCCAAGACCCGGCTGATCTTAGGCCCCGTCGGAAGCGTTTCGATCTTGACATGGTTGACCACAGGGAACATCCGGTTGATTTCGAGCAGAAGATCGACGGGCAGCGGGACCTGCGTCCAGCTTTGCGCATCCTGGATCATGACGGGAATGTTGACCCGGTCGGCGATCTGCCCGTAGTACTCGATAATGTTGTCACGATCCGGCTTTACGAAGGAGGGCGGGTAAACCATGACGGCCGACACGCCGAGCTCCTGCGCTTCATAGCTTCTTTCCGCGGCCTTTTCCGTGCCGGAGTGCTCCGTTCCGGCGATCACCGGCACCCGGCCTTCGGTGTGCCTGACGACGACTTCGATGACCCTTCTTCTTTCCTGATCGGAGAACTTGTAGATTTCGCTGGCGAGGCCAAAAATGACCACGCCGTCCGCACGCCTTTCGATGACATAATCGATTTCCTTCCGCAGACTGAATTCATCGATTTCGCCGTTATCCAGGAAAGGCATGACCAATACCGGCCATATTCCCCGAATGGATGGTTTCAAAGCGCCTCCCTCCCTGTCCATTTACAGCCGGTCGTCCAATATGAGTCCGCTGACGGCTTCCTCGTTGATTTCAATGCCGAGGCCCGGTTTTTCGGGCGGGACGACGAAACCGTTTTCAGCAACGGGTTCGCCCTTGAAGATTTTCCAGAAAATTTCGTTTCCCGTATCCGGCTCGACATTCGGAAAATATTCCATAAACGGACATACCGGCTGAGACGTGATGACGTGCAGGTTGTGCGCCTCGTTGGAATGAGGCACGACGACGCGGTCATGGGCTGAAGCCAGCGCGCAAATTTTCAGCGATTCAGTGATGCCGCCGACCCGGTTGGCGTCGGGCTGCAGGATGCGAATCCGGGTCTTTTCGATCAATTCCCGGAATCCCCACCGCGTGTACTCGTGCTCGCCGCAGGATATGGGAATCGGTGATTTTTCGGCCAGGAAGGCGTATCCGTCAATGTCGTGCGGCATCAGCGGCTCTTCGATCCAACTGAGATTGTACGGCGCAAGCCGCCGGGCCATCTCCAGCGTATAGGGAACGTCCCAGCCCATGTACGCGTCGGCCGCAAGCACGATGTCGTCGCCCACCGCCTCGCGCACCGTCCTGATCAGTTCCTCGTTGCGCCGCATGCCCTCGTATCCGTCGCCGGGGCCGAACCCGAAACGCTGCTTCAGCATCGTAAATCCCTGCTTCTTGTAGCCGATCGCCTCATCCCTCAATTGGTCGAGATCATCCAGGGCGTACAGGCGGCTTGCATAAACCCGTATTTTCTCCTTGGTTTTGCCACCGATCAGCTGATACACCGGCGCGTTGAAAAATTTGCCCTTGATGTCCCACAGCGCGATATCGATGCCGCTGATCGCGCAGCTCACCGCCCCTTTGCGGCCGATCCGCACGGATGATCGGTACATTTTTTCCCAGATCAGCTCGTTGTTCAGCGGATTTTCCCCAATGAGAAGCGGGGTGAAATGCCGGTCGATGATCTCTTTCGGGGAAGAAGTGAATCCGCCCGCCGTCCCGATTCCGGTGATCCCCTCATCGGTCGTCACTTCCACCAGGACGATGCTGCAGGGGCCGAACCAAGATTTCTCGTTATGATCGGTAAATACCGAGGTCGGCGAAACCAGATGGCTGCGCAGCGTAATGGGAGCGCGCGAGAATGAGATGGCTCTCGTCCGTATTCCGGTAATTTTCATCTTTGATCTCCCCGCTCAATCGTAATGCCCCTGGACTTCAGCCGCTCAAGTATCACTTGTTCGCCGGTGTCCAGATGTTTTTCCAGGAGTTCGCACGCTTCGCTTTCGAATCCCGACTGGATGAGCCGGATCAACTCTTCATGCTCCTTCGGGACCTGATCCAGCTTCATATAGTTATCGCTCGTGATATCGATCAGCGTATGAATCGGACCGCGCAGCACCGACCACATCTTGATGAGGGTGCGATTGCCGGACAGCTTCATGAGTTCGAAATGGAACATCACGTCCAGCTTGATCACCAAGCCGCGTTCGTCCGCGCTTTGGCTGTGATGCACAATCTGCTGCAGGATGGAAAGATCCCGATCCGGCCGGCGCCGCACGATGAGGCCGATGGCCTTCTTTTCCAGCATTTTGCGGATTTCGAACAAATCCGAAAGATCCGTTTGCGAGAACCCGGTGACAAAGGTGCGTCCGTTGCTCGGGGTTTGCACCAGACCTTCGGTTTCCAGCTGGCGAATGGCATCGCGCACCGGGCCCCTGCTGACATTCAGGGATTTGGCCAGTTCCGTCTCGCTGAAATGAAAACCGTCCTCGTATTCGCCAAGCAAAATTTTTTTGCGCAGGAAATTGGTCACTTTTTCCGACAACAGTTCTTTGCTCAGTTCAAATTGAAAAATCATCCATACTACCTCTGCCGTTTAATCTTATTTCACTTCCAGGAAAATCTTGCCTTGCGCGACTTTCCCGGCCACGAGATCAGCGAACGCCCTTCCGCCTTCCTCAAGGCTTCGCACGGTGGTCCATCCTGCTTCGGTGATGCGACCGTCCGCCAGCAAGTTCAGCGCATCGGAAAAATCCTGCTGGCTGTAGCAGAACGATCCCAGTATGTTGATTTCATTGCGGATGGCATGGTTGATCCGAACCTGCGTCTCATCGATGCCAAGCCCGATGTTCATGATTGTCCCGCCCGGATTGACCATTTCCATTGCCGCATTGCGCGTTGGCTGGAAGCCTGCCGCGTCGATCACCACATCCACACCCCGGGAATCCGTGATGGCAGCGATTCTCGTCTTCAAATTATGTTCGGCGGGATTTGCGGTATAGCCGATTCCAACGGATTCGGCAGTCTTCAGACGCTCTCCGTTCGTGTCGATCACGATCACTTTCCGCGCGCCCATAAGCTGAGCGACGAAAGCGCACAAAAGACCGATGGCCCCCGCCCCGATTACGGCCACGTTGGCGTAAACCGCATCAACCATTGCACGGCGGGTCGCCCGCAGCGAGCAAGCAAGCGGTTCCGTGAGGGCAGCCCGGAACGGACTGACGGATTCCGGAACCAGCCGTACGGTGGAAGCGGGTACCGTCACATATTCAGCGAAGCCACCCGGCATGTGGATGCCGACAATTTTGCGGGAGTCGCACAGGTTGATTTTGCCCTTCCGGCACCGGTCACAATGGCTGCAATAGATGAGCGGATTCACGACAACTTTGTCGCCGGCGGACAGGCCGGTCACAGATCGGCCTGTTTCCGAGATGTGCCCGCTGAACTCATGCCCCATGACCAGCGGCGGCCGGCGCAAACTATTGTGCCCGAGGTAACCCTCGATTTCCGAGCCGCAGATGCCGACTGCCTCAACCTTGATCACGACCTCGTTTTCCTCAGGAGGCCGCACTTCCCGCTGCTCCACGATCATTTGCTCCGGCCCTGTCCAAACGAGCGTTTTCAATTTATCCACCACCAAAAGGGTCAACTGTTAACAGTTGTTTTGTTTACATTTTAACCGCTTTCATGATTGCCGTCAATTCCCTTTTCCCGAGACAGACATTTTATCCCGTTAAACTCGTTAAATAAGAAAAAGACAGAAAAAAATTCCCGCGGCTTAAGCCCGCGGGAACCTTCTTTGTCTTGCAAACCACAATTATTTCTTCTCCATCTCCACAATCTTGCCGTCCCACATATAGACGGTAACGGCGTCGTTGCGGACGAAAGAACTGATTGTCAGCGTCTGACCGCTCCTGTGCAAATACGCATTATCCGCTAAAGCAAAGGTGCTGTTATCCGTCAGCAGCCGCTTGGAGAATTCGACGGTTTTTTGCGATGCGTTATAGGACTGGAATGTCTTATTCTGCGGCTGGAGCTTGATGATCCAAACCTGGCCGTCCTTGCCCTCCACCGCGGCGACCCGGTCATTCGCGCGCACGGTGTCGAGCAGCTCATAGACGGCTTCGCCGTCGGTCACCCTAACGCCGGTGATATTGGAGATGGTGCGGGATCCGTCGGAGCCATAGCGGCTCACGGTCAACGCCGAAGCGGCCGTGTTCACCGAACTCACCCTGCCGACGGATACCTCCGGAATGTACACGGAAGTCGCCGTCAAGCCCGCAAAGGTCGCTTGGATATAGCCGCCGACGGGAATGTCGCTCACGCTCACGCTGCGATTGGCGTAATGCGCGATCGGAGTCGTATTGTACACATACAGGTCGTAGGTTTTGCCGCTGGAGGTGCCGTCCGTCGGCAGATCGTCGACGGAAACGAGCAGCCTGCTCGACTGTTTGCCGACGACCTTGAACAGTTTGGTTTGCACCAGCTTGAGATGCACGACCCGCTCTTGATTGGCGTCCAGCAGCGCCTGCACTTCATCCCCCGGCCGCAGCTGATTGATCGTCGCCGAATTGTTGCCGAAAATTTCGACGTTCGGGACGTTGTTGTACGTCAGCGTGATGTTGCCGTAAAGCGGCGAGTTGATTTTGATCGTGCGCGTATTTGTATTGATCTCGGTGATCACGCCGTCGTACTGGTTGGTCAGCGCCATGGACAACAGGCGCTCGCCGGTGTAGGTGATGTCCACCTTCTTGCCCTGTGTGAAATAGGACCCGAGATTCGATCTCGCGATCGGACTGCCGTTCGAGGTCAGCTCCGTTTCGTCGGTCAGCCGATAGGTTTCCGGCCTGCCGCTGCGATCCATGAGGATGACCCAGCCGTTGTTGTGGCTGAAAAATTCCATGCCCAATTTCGCTTCGATGGCCCGGTTTTTAACGACGACCTTGACGGCTATTTCGTTCTTGTCCAGATGAAGCGTCACTTGGTCGTCGGGCAGCAAGTCGGCGAGTCCGGCGCCGGACAAGCCGGAAATTTCCACTTCGATATTGTTGGCCGCAAAGTAGCCAACCGGCCTTGTGGCTCCAACGGGGATCAAATAAATCAAATTCGACTTGGCGTTTACGTCGCTGATTTTGCCGTCCACGTAAGTGATGCTGGATTTGGTGACGGTCATCGCGGTCACGACGTTGTCCTTCAATTCCACAACCACTTCGTCGCCGACGTGGAGATCGGCAAGTTCCCCGTCCGGCTGGCCTTCCCTCGCGATCGGAAGCCCGGCGGGAATCACGAACGCTTCCTTGGCTCCGGTTTGCCCGTCCCTGATTTCCACCACTCTCGTGCCGAGCCCGATGCTTTCAATCGTGCCCTCCACCGTTCTGTAAACGGGAATGGCTTTGACAATGATATGGGTCACTTCAGCCGCCGGGTCGCCGGCTTTTCTTTTCAGCTGAACCGTGCTGCCCTCCGTGATGGACGAGAAGGACAGGCCGCTTCCGGCCTCGGTGCTGACCACCACGTTTTCGGCGGCCGTGAACGCTCTCACTTCGCCGTCGATATCCAGCACAATCAGGCGGCTTGCCGCCGACAGCGAAGACACGGTGCCTTCGATCACTTCCATGCCCGCCGGCTCATCGGTTTTTTCCACAAAATAGGCGACATTGCCGAAATGGATGACGTTCACGTAATCGCCGCCGCCGATGCGAGAAACGGGAACCGGACTGTTGTTGTTTTGCTCGTAAATTCCCGCGTCGGGAGAAACGGAGAAGGTGAGCGTCGAACCGAATTCATTCACGATGCTGATCGACGCCCCGTTGAAATGAATCACTTCGCCCGCGGCGAGATTTTCCGAACGTCTGGTCAGATGTTTTTCGGCGTTGCCGAGGAAAACGGCCATCTCGGCGCGGGTTACCGTATCGGCCGGTTTGAACGTTCCCTCCGGCGTGCCGCTGACGATACCGAGGTTTTTGGCAACCTTGATGTAGCCCCGGTAACCTTCGCTGATCAGGTATTCGTCAACAAAACCCGTCGACTCCATCATCGCCGCCCGGGCTTCGGCGTCCTTGCCGACGGCCCGCACGATCAGCTTGGCGATCCATTCCCTCTTGGCGTTCAGTGTTCCCCAAACGGGAAGTCCGCCGGCACCGGCTCCCGCATCGGAAAGTTCCTCCTGAATATTGATGATGCCGTTGTCAAAAGCCAGATTCACGTACTTTTTGGCATAGTCGCTTACGATAAAAGGAAAATGCACGTCTGTTCCGTCACTCGCGTTGTTGTCAAGTCCGGCCATCCGCACGGCCATGATCACGGCTTGTTCCCTGGTGATCGTTGCGTTCGGCGCGTAGGTGCCGTCCCCCATGCCGCTCGCAAAACCGAGCAGGGCGATCTTGGACACGTGCTTCTTCGCCCAGTGCGACGTCATGTCGGTAAATTGCCAGAACGGGGCGGTTGTCTCCGCCGCAAAGGCGAATTGCGGCATGGCCAGAATCACGGCGACAAGAAGCGCCAGCACCCGTTTTAACGCAAAATTTCCGCTCAGTTTCATGCGATTTCTCCTCTCAAACTATCTTGGAAAGTCAGACTTGTCCGCTTCGTATGTAAGTTTGACCCGTCCATTCGGAAAGCGCGCCGCGGCGAACCGTCCTTCGCGTCGTGGCGCCGCCAGCTCCGAAAGGACCTTTTTCTCTATTCATTCTAGCAAATCCGCTCTTTCAATAACAGACAATCCTTCGCCTTTTTCGGGCGTTTCCGACAACGCGCCATCCTATTAGACGTTTTTGGAAGGAGAAAGTTGCGAGCCGGAGCATGCGGCGCAAAGGCCCTCGGAAACGGCAAAAAAGGCCGCCCGCCGCACGCAACCGTGCGGCAGGCAGCCCCCCGCGGCAAAGGCGTCAAATCCGCCGCGCTCCGTCGGCCGGACCTCACCAGGCCCGGGCCCGGCGCGCTTCTTCGTATGCCGCGATTTTGTCCTCATGCTGCAGCGTCAGCCCGATGTCGTCCAGGCCGAGCAGCAAATATTGGCGGCGATGCTCGTCGAGATCGAAGGCGATATCCAGCCCATGATCGTCGGTGATCCGCTTCGCCTCCAGGTCGATCGTCAGCTTGTAGCCTTCGTTTGCGGCCGTGCGCTTGAACAGCTCGTCGACCTCTTCCTCGGACAGCTTGACCGGAAGTATGCCGTTCTTGAAACAGTTGTTATAGAAGATGTCGGCGAACGACGGCGCGATGATCGCCCTGAACCCGTAATCGAGAATCGCCCAGGGCGCGTGCTCGCGCGAGGAGCCGCAGCCGAAATTGGCGCGCGCAATCAGGATCGAGGCGCCTTGATAGCGCGGTTTGTTCAGTTCAAAATCGGGAATCGGGTTGCCCTCCTCGTCGAAGCGCCACTCGTAAAACAGGAACTGCCCGAAACCGGTGCGCTCGATCCGTTTCAGAAACTGTTTCGGGATAATCGCGTCCGTATCCACGTTGACGCGGTCGACCGGGGCAACAATGCCGGTATGTTTCGTAAATGGTTGCATCCCTTCGCTTCTCCTTCCGCTCAGCCGATGACGGCTTCCGTTTTGAATTTCCATTCGCGCGTGTCGACGAAGCGGCCCATGATCGCCGCGGCCGCCGCCATCTCCGGCGAAACCAGGTGCGTCCTTCCGCCGCGGCCCTGCCGCCCTTCAAAGTTGCGGTTGGAGGTCGACGCGCAGCGTTCGCCCGGCTGAAGCACGTCCGGGTTCATCGCCAGGCACATGCTGCATCCGGCGTCTCGCCATTCAAAGCCGGCTTCGATAAAGATCTTGTCGAGACCTTCCTCTTCGGCCTGCTTTTTGACCCGTCCCGAACCCGGCACGACCATGGCGTGCACCCGCGGGTTCACCTTATAGCCCTTGACCACTCTGGCGGCGGCGCGCAAATCCTCGATCCGCCCGTTGGTGCAGGAGCCGATGAAGACGCGGTCGATCTCGATCTCGGTCATCGGCGTTCCCGGTTTCAGCCCCATGTACTCGAGCGCCTTCTCTGCCGCCTTGCGCTCGTTCTCGGTCGGGAAGCTGGCCGGATCGGGCACGCAGGAAGTGATGTCCGTGCCCATGCCCGGGCTCGTGCCCCAAGTGACTTGCGGCGCCAGCGTATCGGCGTCGAATTCGACAACCCGGTCGTATACCGCGCCTTCATCGGTGACGAGCTTCTTCCACTCTTCCACGGCGCGGTCGAAGGCTTCGCCCTGCGGCGCGTAGCGGCGTCCGCGCAGATAGTTGAACGTCGTTTCGTCCGGCGCAATCAGCCCGGCGCGGGCGCCCGCCTCGATGGACATGTTGCAGACGGTCATCCGCTGCTCCATCGACAGCTTGCGAATCGCTTCGCCGGTATACTCGATCACGTAGCCGGTCGCAAAATCGGTCCCGTATTTGGCGATGATGCCGAGGATCAGGTCCTTCGCCGTCACGCCCGGTTTCAGCGAGCCTTTGACGCGCACTTCCATCGTCTTCGATTTCGCCTGCTGCAGGCACTGGGTGGCCAGCACGTGCTCCACTTCGCTGGTGCCGATTCCGAAGGCCAAAGCGCCGAAGGCGCCGTGCGTGGAGGTATGGCTGTCGCCGCAGACGATGGTCATGCCCGGCTGGGTCAGCCCCAGCTCCGGCCCCATCACATGGACGATGCCCTGTTCGATCGTGTTCAGGTCGAACAGCGTGATGCCGAAATCACGGCAATTTTTCTCCAGCGTCGCGATTTGCTGCCTGGAGATCGGATCAGCGATATTGAATCTGTCCTTCGTCGGCACGTTGTGATCGATCGTGGCGAAGGTCAGATCCGGCCTGCGCACCTTGCGCCCGGCCAGCCGCAGTCCCTCGAAGGCTTGCGGCGAGGTCACTTCATGCACCAGGTGAAGGTCGATATACAGGATGGCCGGCTTGCCTTCCTCCTGATGAATGACGTGATTCTCCCAAATTTTCTCGTACATCGTTTTTTTGCCCATCGGTTGTTTTCACCCCGTCCCAAAAATCAAAACATTCGGTCAAGACGTTTGTTTTATATCTTATCATTCCCTTGGTCATTGTTCCAAGATATAATATCTATAATCGTTATAAGAATTTCCTATTAATAAATAAATTTTGGAAACGGGCATGGTGAGACCGATGGAACTGCGCCAGCTGCAATACGCGCTGCAAATCGCAAAATCCCTCAATTTTTCGCGGGCCGCCGAAAATTTGCACATTGCCCAGCCGTCGCTCAGCCAGCAAATCGCCAAGCTTGAGAAAGAGCTGGGCGTGCTGCTTTTTCAGCGCAACACCAATGCCGTCGAATTGACATACGCAGGCGCCGTGTTTGTGGAGAAGGCGCAAAAAATCATGGACATGATCGAGCAGCTGATTCGGGAGATGCACGACATTTCGCAAATCCGCAAGGGCAGGCTGATCGTCGGCAGCCTGCCGATCACCGGCTCCCATATTTTGCCGCTCGTGCTGCCGGAGTTCAAGCGGCGCTATCCCGACATCGAGATCGTGCTGGTGGAGGAAACAACGGCCGTGCTGGAATCGCTCACTTCCAGCGGCCAGACCGACGTCTGCCTGCTTACGCTGCCGATTGCCGATCCGACGCTGACTTGGCAGGAGCTGGTCGAGGAAGAAATCTGGCTGGCCGTCCCTCCCGCCCATCCGCTAATAGAACGAAGCGGGCGGCGGGAAGCGGTGCGCATCGCCGATCTGAAGGGCGAACCGTTCATCGTCCTTAAACGCGGCCAAGGCTTTCGCAAAATCACCTTCGATTTATGCAAGAACGCAGGGTTTGAGCCGAAAATCGTGTTTGAGAGCACCAATATTGAAACCGTTCAGTCGCTGGTCGCCGCCGGCATGGGCATCGCCCTGGTGCCGAAAATGGTGGCGCGCGCCAGGGAAGCGGAATTTTCGCCGGCTTACGTCCGTCTGGTCGAACGGCCGACGAGGACGCTGGTCATCGCTTACCGGAAAGGGCGCTATCTGTCCAAGGCCGCGGAAGCCTTCATCACCGTCATGAGCGGGGTGCTTGGCGGAAAAGGCGCCAACGGCTGAAGGAAGGCCATTCAAATGAACTCATGGCGGCCGTAAGCTTCCGTCTTCACGCCTTCCGGCACGACGATGGTGACGTTGAGACGGGGATAATTGCTGAAGAGCCCGCGTCGGTGCGGAGGCTCGTTCACCCGGATGTAAATCGTGTCGCCAACCCGCTGCAGCGTCACGATGTCCTCCGCCGCTTCCCCTCCGTCCGCCGCCATTTCCGAGCGAACGGAACCGAACACGTTGATCGATGATACGCCGGCGGTGTCGATGGCGACGGATGACAAGGCATCGTTGATCACCACCACTTTCCGCACGCCGCCGTCAATCGTCTGTTCGATGGCGGGAAGTTCCACCGTGCGTTCCACGGCGCCGAGGACGCGCCTCGCTTCATACATTAATCCGGTGGAAGCGAGCAGTGTGAACACGATGCTGACGAAGATCAGAAAACCGACGAAGAACACGCTGTACACGTCGTATTTTACGACCGGGTTTTCCTTGCGCGCCACCGCCAGGTACGCGAGAAGCTCCAGACCGAGCAGGATAAACACGATCGGCCACCAGTCGATGAGGACGAGAAAAGCCTCGCGATGATTCCATTGCGTCAAAAAAAGCACCGTTCCAAGCAGGATGAGCGTCACGCCCATCGATAATGTGCCTACCCGCCACTGCCTTATGGTCATGGTTTACCTCCTTCCTTCTTTCCGCCGCCCGCGATCAGTTTGATCCCGCCAATAATGAGCACCGCCGATACGACCGTTGTTTGCACATAGGCCTGATAAATATGTCTGAAATTCACGGTTGGGAACAACTCGGTCAAAAGCGGAATACCCACCCGGTCGAAAAGGAGAATTGCGCCGAAGGCGATGAGTCCGATGCCCGCCCATTTCTGGCGATGAATCAGCCAGTCGACGACCGGCACGTCCCGCGCTTCGCCGCGTTCGGCATCGGAGATGCGCTGCAGCGCGTCGAAGAAACTGAAAAACCACAAGATCGGGATCAGGAACAGGAAAAGCGACAATTTGAGCACATCGAGAATGTAGATGGACATCAGAAAAGCCGCCATCAGCTGCAGGCCGCGTTTTTGCAAGCCGAGATACATATGTCCGGCGCCGGGCAAAAGGGACAGGAACATCGCCAATATTTTGCTCTTGCGGCCGTGCTCGCGCTGCTCGGCTAGCTCCTCGAAAATCGTGCGGTCTTCCACCGTTTCTCCTCTGCTCTTGCGGTTATACAGCTGCATCGCGTCGAACAGGTTGTACACCCACAGGATCGGCAGCGCTCCGAGGAACAAGAGGAAGCCGTCCACGCCGGTGACGACGGTGACGAAAAACACCATCGTCAATATGCCGAAAAAGGCGATGAGAATCGTCAGCCCGCGCATCATAAGCCCCATGTGCATATGGCCGAGCCCCGGAATGAATGCGAGCGCGATTGAAATCCCGCTCGCCGCGGCGCCTTCAGAGGCGGCTTCCGCACCGGCATCCCCCGCGCGGCTCCCGTCCGTTTCCCGTTCCGGCGGCGGAAGCTTCAGTACGGTGACGATCAGATCGAGCACGCTGACCGCCCAGACGGCAAACGCCAGGAGCAGGAACAATACCCACGCGTCGCCGTATCCGCCCCAGACGATATCAAGCATCAAGCCCAGCAGCAAAAGCCCCATCACGGCAAACGGGTACAGAAATCCGCGTCCGAATTTTCGCAAATACATATGCCCCATGCCCGGGATGAACCCCAGGAAGAAAGCCGTTAACCTGTTAACGTTCATCATTTCCCCTCCCCATTCCGTTGGTTCATGGCCGGAATTCCGTCAAGCCAGCTGAGCGCGCTGTCAGCGAGCCTTTGCGAGATCGCCGGACTGCTGACATCCTCCACGTGGTCTACCAAATTCCCGAAAGTGTTGAACAGCATTTGAAAAGCGCCGGAACCGGCGAGCAGCATCGTCAGGCTCGCCGCCACCAGGTATTGCGCTATCGGTCTCGGTCTGCCGGGAGCGGGTTGCCGACCGCTTTTCGCCGTTTTTTGCGCCGCCAGCCGTCTTTCCACCTCATCAACAAATTTTGCGACGTCGCCAAGCTCCGGCAGCGCGCCGCTTTGCTCTTCCACCGCGCCCAGATACAGCATCCGGCAAGCCTCGCAACGCTCCAGATGGGTTTCCATCGAGACCCGGTCGATATCCTTGCCCAGAACATATGCCGTCCATTCCTCCGCGGAATAATGGGCTTTCATCTCCAGCCGCCCTCCTTCCAATGTTTCTTCATCCACAGCCTGGCCCGGTAAAGTCTCGATTCCACCGTTTTGATCTCCACGCCCAGTTCGTCCGCGATTTGCCGGTAGCTTTTCTCCTCGAGATAGTAGGCGATGATCACGCTGCGGTAATTTTCGGGCAAAGACGCGACGTTCTCGGCGACGATCCTGCGCTGTTCGCGGCTCAGCACAATCTGTTCCGTACCCGCCGATTCGGACCGCGGCAGGCATTCCGCTGCCGATTCGGCGTCCAATACCGGCGCTTCCTTGCGGACGGACGCCTTCCTTTTCCAATCGATCGCCTTGTTTATGGCAATCCGCGTTATCCAGGCCTTCAGTCCTTTTCTTTCATAGCGGGGCAGGGAAAGATACATTTGAACGAACGTTTCCTGCGCGACGTCTTCGGCGTCGCGGGCGTTT
>Ga0065720_1003748_pt1 | contig 13267 bp, 7 predicted proteins | sample Thericmetagenome_FD_59107 | JGI IMG/M metagenome (GOLD analysis project Ga0065720, IMG submission 59107) | Thermophilic microbial communities from the Joint Bioenergy Institute, California, USA of rice/straw/compost enrichment - eDNA_2 v2... | ecosystem: Engineered > Solid waste > Grass >... | reverse complement strand
TCTGTACAGCTTTCGAAAGGGCGAATATTGAACTGCAATTTACTTTTTTACAATGCTGCATGTTTAAAGAAAGCTTTCTTAGTCTATTGAAATAGTAAAGAGTTTGGAACGTCTTTTTAACCTGGTTTTGATCAAAGCGATAGCAATAAGGCAGATTTAATCCTAGTGAGATCATCCCAGAAATTTTCCGTAGTAACCGAATTAAGTAGATTGACTCACTTTCTTCAGCGTCTATGGTTAGCCGATACACTAGTTTACGACAATACTGAGATTTTATCTGAATCACAAATGGCCGCATGATTTCATGTTTTGTCTTATTTAAAGAGAAATAACAGATCTTTTTCAACATAAAACCCTTAATTCTCGCTTTATTCAATGTCTTTGAACATTCAACATCCACGTAATGTGTTATAAATGACCACTTTTTTGATTCTAGTTGCATCTGATCAAATAGGGGAATTTGTCATTTTTGATTTCCTATAAATAAGTTTAAAATAGTAAACACTTTTAGAAGAATTTTTATCATTTGGGTCCATTTCGTCTTAGGGATGATGCCGAGGTTAGCATAAGCTGTATTTTCAGTGAATAAGGGGCAAAATCTAGTAAGCCCTTGATTCAATCAAAAGGTGAACTTTTCAATTAGATTTAATAAAAAATGACTGAATATAGCACTAAAAGTCGTGATTCTTATCGAAGTTGATAATTATGCAAAAGATGAGGAAGTTTATTTGAGTTGAATAATTTACATATAACTCCTAACTTTTTAAAAATCCATCTGACAATTTAAATTTAAACATCTATATTTTCTTTCTCGAAATGCACCAATACATCTCCCCTACTCAGAAAAAGGACTCCAGCTCCATCTCTTTTGGAAGGAACATTACTAATACATTACCTAGCTCGGACCTCACAAATTTTGTTGCAAGATCTTTGTCCCCGGAATTTTTCGAACAAAGAATGAATATTAGCAAAGCTCTAGCCTCAAACAATGAAGACAAAACAGGTCTTAGAAATGAGATCAAAGAACACATAGAAGCATTGAAAAATATGAAAAAAGAACTAAAGAAGCAGCAGTTTATGCTCAAGACCTGTGCAAATGAGTGTATAGATCCAAAGTTACCACCCCATGCCAGACACACAACAAAAACTTTAGATAAAAGAGGCCGTTTGTCCCCACTTGATGTTGATCAAGAAAACTTGATTCCTACCTCTATGATTACTCCTCAAAATAAAAGAAATGCTAAGAGTAATGAGAAGCCTGGAAAGAAGCAAGTGAAGAATCTGAACCTGAATAAGGTTTATGAAATGAGAAATACTCATACTTACGACAAGCTGAGTGAAGACACTTATAAGGTGGCCCATACTAAGGGCAGTGATTCTTATAGGGAATTACAAAAGGCAAAGACTGACAAAATGCCTCAAGAAAAAGAAATGCTATATCACGAAATTATTGGAAAGATCAGACGTGAAAATGACAGTTTGAAGCAGCAAATTGAGACATTTATTGACCATGAAAAGGAACTTTGTGATACTTCTAAAAGTCCCAGCAACGAACTCCAATACAGCAGTAGTAGCAAGCCTAACACTGATAATCCAACCAACAGAATGATTGAGAATATTGTCCCGTTTGAGTTAGAAGATTCCTCAAAGAGAAGTATTGTCTTTGAAGAAACTCCTAAAGGGGAACCTCCTTCCATTAACCCTCCAGAAAGAACCTTTGTCTATGATGACATCACTGAAAGAGGAGAAGTTGGGCCTGCTCCCTTAGAGAATCCCAAAAGAGCTAAGCCCATTATTAGTGAACTAAATGAAGCTAATAATGTTAGAATCCCTTTGAGTGAGGATTCTAGTTTTAGAATGGACACTCCCAATACCCATGAAACTGTTGGAGCCATGACTAGCCATAGTCGCTTGGGTGAGCATAAAAGTAGCACTCCATTAATTGATGATCTTTCTCAAATAAAAGTAACTACTGGAAGACCAGATGATAATACCAGTGTCTTGAAAATGCTGTCAAAAGGTGACAGTTTCGAGGCTGAGAAATCAGACATTAGAAGACTAAGAGAGGAAGTTGAAAGTTTAAATGAAATTAGAAAAAGCTTGTTGGATGAGCTAAAGAGACTTAAAGAAGCTGAAGAAAGGTCTAGAGAGACTGTGGAATCCAAGCAAAGAGAAATTGATTCTCTGACAGAGAGGCTGAATGAATTGAATTCCAAGTCCTCTTTTAGAAAGCATCTTGAGAGCCCAGAAAGTCAAAGACATACTGAGGATATTATCTCAGTCTATCAAAAAGAACTCAAAGAATTGAAAGACAATCTAGAGAAGATTGAAAAAGAAAAAGAAGAAATTGTTTTACATTTGAAGACTCAAGGAGAATCTACCATCAATCACCTGGAAACTCAAATCAGAGAGAAAGATGCTTTGATTGAAAAGTTACAGCAAACACTTAAGGAAAACGAAAAAGAACTTGAAAGTCACAAGGAATTCGTTCAGCAAGAAGCCAATGCTCAAAAGGCCATTTTTGAGCAAATAGAATCTGGACTCAAAAGCCAAATTGAACAACTCCAAGCTGAATTGTCAAGCAAGCAAAAACTTTTGGATTCTTCAATTTTAGAGATTCAGTCCTTTGTGGCAAAGGTTTCCTCCTTGACGAATGAAATAACACATCTAAAAATAAGAGAATCTGAACTCATTGGCTTTGAAAAACAAGCTGAGGAATATAAACTTCAGGTAGCCGAGCTTAGCAAGAAACTTGAAGAACAAAGCAACATCTTGAAGCAAAAAGAGGAAGAGCTTATTCATGCTAGAAATACTTTTGAGGAAGAAATTACCGGATTGAGGCATGAACTTGATGGAGAAAAGGTAAAGGCTCAAGAACTTAACAGAACACTCAGCCAAAAGATTGAGGAACTCTCAGCTAAATTGGCCGAAACTGATAATGAGCGTCAATTGATCAGAAGCAGCACCGTTGAATTAGAAGACACCCTCAACAGTAAGAACAAAGAAGTCGAACTCTTGAAAGCTGAGATAGAGAAGCTTAACAATTATATCATGGAATTTAAGGATGAGCTTTCTGCTAGCCACGAATCCAATAAGGTCTTGCTAGACGAGAAAAATAAGTTAACAGAAAGGGTTCAATCTCTTGGGCAAGCTCTCGAAAAATTGGAAAAAGAAAATTCTGCTAAGGAGGAAGAAATTGAAATTTTGAAAAGAGAACAGGAAAAACATCTCTCCGAAAAGAAGACTCTTGAAGAAGAATTAAGGAAAAAGTCTGCAGATATCTCTGAGGTTGAGATTCTGAAGGATCAGATAACCTCTCTGGAAAAACAATTGGCTCAGACTCGAAATGAAAAGATTGCTGAAGAAAAACTCAGAGAGAAAATTACTAATGAAAAGAAGGCAGTTGAGAAGGGCTTGTCAAAAAAGCACCAACAAATTGATGAACTACAAAAGGAAATTGATACTCAAAAGCAAGAAAATAACAAATTAAATAAGGATTTGGTTTCTATTAAAGAAGAGAGAGAAAAATTATCAGAAAAAACTGAAACCTTAAAGAAACAAGTTAGAGAATTGGAAGAAAGATCAAAGGCTTTGGCTGGAATTCCCAAACTTGAAAAAGAAATTGTAGAGAAAGAAACATTAATTAAAGAATTAACATCCAAGTGCGAAGAATTGGAGAGCAATCTTGCACAGGCCACTCAGAAGTTAGCTCAAAAGAAAGAATCTAAAAGTTTTTCAATCGTAAATTACCTAATTGTTTTAATCCTTATGATTGGTGCTGTGGGATTCGGTTCTTTCCATTGCGAAGAAGTTAGGAATATTACTTCAAATTTGATGGAAAGAGCTAACATCAAGTTTTAACAGCCCATTGGTTAATGCGATTTGTTTATATTGATATCCTAATTTAACTCTTCCTTTTCTAAAAAAACTAAGAAAATATTTTTTATAATTGTTTTTCAATATTAGAATTCTCTCTTTCGGGAATTGACAGCTGGGGATCATTTTTGTTCTAAACCTGTTTAACTGAACTTTTCTGATCCAGAAGTCTTCAGAAATTTGATTGGCCTCTTAGAATATAAGTAGGGTGATCGAGATTAACTAAATTATATTTCACAAAACAATATCTATCAAGCCTAAATAACTCGTACGAAAATGACTGAGCCTGAGAAAATGGAAGATGTACATCATTCACATTTTTTCCATAAGAGTTTCTAGATTCAACTTATCGACTTCACCACTCTTAAAAAGAAGGCTGGAGACAAAAAGCCAAAGAGTAATAATTTTATTATTCAAACTAGAACCTCTTAGAGAAGGCTGAAGCTGGCAAGGATGAAGTGAAGGAAGAGACCCCTGCTGAAGATAACAAAGCTAAGGAGACAGCCACAAAAGAATATAAGGATCCTTTCACATATGAAATGCTTCTGACAAGAATTAACAACATCCTTAAGGCTAATAACCCAGCTCTCGGTAAAGAATTCGTATGAGAGAATATTTAACTTTCTTAGCTGAGAAAAGTAAACTTGTCATTAAGCCTCCTCAAGTCATGAAATTGAGAGGAAGAAGAACAGCATGGCTTAATTTCGTCGAAATTTGTAATCAGATGAAAAGACAACCAGAACACGTCTGTGCTTTCATTTGTGCTGAATTGGGTGGTGAAGGAGCTATCAACGGAGAACAACTTAGTATATTTCACGATCATAAAATTCTAATTTCTAGTTCTTAAGGAAAAGCACCAATCCAAGCAAATTGAAAGCTTGTTGAGAAAATACATCAGTATATAGCTTCAGAAACTTGTTCTTAATCTTTTAGCCGAATATGTTATGTGCCCACATTGTAAAAACTCTAACACAGCTTTGATCAAGGACTCAAATACCAGATTATACACCATGGTTTGTGAGAGTTGCCGTGGCACAAAGTATATCCTATTATTTTTTGAAATAATTCAATAGGACTGTCACCTCTATTAGAGCAGGTTATCACGCTGTCACCAAGGCCGACAGAAAGAAATAAGAGAATACATTTTATCTTGTATGATTATTTGAATAGTTTCCTGTCCATGTGTGATCTTATGAGAAATTACTTTGCTAAATCCTTTCTCTATATAACTTTTTCTAAGATTTTAATTCTCCAATTTGGATAGATAGGCCATGCATTTCATACAGGTAAACATATCAATAGAAGAATTATTATGAAAACAAGGATTCATGTTCAAGATATAACTTTATAAAAATTCATTCCCCCTGAGTAATAAATAATCCATTCTTAGTTCATTGGATCTATCAAGGTAGCTTTCTTCTTTGAAACAGAAGTGCTGGCTGACTTGCTATTTTCGTCTTTATATAGCCTTCTTCCAACATCAATCTCTCTCTATCACATATTACTAAAAACAGATATATACTTACCTTATCAAATCTGTTGACATCACTGTTTCCGGAGATATCAGTCTTTGGAGTGGAGTCTCTGAAGTTATATGGATCTCTGTTGTCATAAGAATATTTTGGCTTCTTTCCTGATTCGTGCTGCTCAGGGAAGAAACTTTCAAATGTTTCATATAACTTTTGAATTTCAGTATTTCTAGCACTTAGCATTTCTAAGTGATACTTTCAAGTTAAATAAAATATTTCATTATAGTACCCTCTCTAGTTCTTCTCTGAACTTTTTATCGTTCATGTCTCTTTCAATCAGTTTTCCAACTTCCTTCTTTAATTCCAGCTTTTCTTTTCTATATCTTTTAAGGTCTTTTTCAAGCTCTCTAAATTTAGAAGCTAAAGCATTATAGTCATCTGTAACTTGTTGCTTTTCCTCTACAAGCTTAGCGACTCTCTGGCTGATTAAAGCATTTTCTTCCTAAAGAATAACCTTATGTTTCTAAATATTACTCTTAGTCCTCTGTTCCTATTTTCCTCCTCTTTGATCCTCAAACGTAAATCCTTTAAGGCATCTTCCTGGCTCACTACAAAAAATTAAACTAGCTTCAAAAAATTTATACATATAACATTTCTCTGGCTTTCACACTCAGCCTCCAATTGATTGTAGTCCTATTCATTTAGTTCAGGTTTTAGTATTATATATACTGCTATTAGCTTGTTATATTTAATTTCAAAGTCCTTCTTTTGATCTGCTAACTCCTTTCTTAAGTCATCAACCATTCTTTCAGCCTTATCAAGTTTTGCTTGATTATGAGAAAGTTTCTTCAATTCCATCTCGAGAGCCATTTGCTGATCTTTCAAGTGTTCAGTATAATTCTCGTATTTCATAATTTCTTGCTTCATATTTTTGATTTCCTCTAAGATATTATGAAATAAATTCGAGAAATTCACCTTTTAAAGCTTGTTCTCTAGTGGAAGCTGAGTGTAGCTGCTCTTTGTAGCTCTTTTCCTTTTCAGCAAAGGTTCTTCGGAGATCAGCTAGATCCTGAATTGCATCTTTACTAGTTTGTTGAACTTTTTCGCATTCTCTTTTCCAATAGGCAATTTGTTCATGAAGTCTAAGGCTTTAGAAAATTATATGGCTTGCTAACTTGTCATTATTCTCTTCTAAAATTTGCTTCTCGGCTCGGGCTTTGTCAGCTGAGAGTTCATATTGTTTAAGCTAAGAAATAAAGAGGGATCAGCGAGAGATACTTTGACTAGAACTTCTTGATATAACTCTTGATACTGACCGTTGTTCTCAACCATTTCTAGATCGGTCTAATACAAGACTGGCAATTTTACTTTTCAAATTTTTATTTTCTTCTTCAAGGGATTCGCATAGAGCTGACTTCAATTTGAATTCATCCTTCAGAGCTTCAAGCTAAATTGTAAGAGATGTTAAATTATAAAGTAACTTTTTCTCTCTGCATTCTTATCATCTGTGTAACAAATTCTTCTTCTTCTATTGCTTTTAAACTCAAATATTTCGATGTATCTTCGGGGTCTGCAAGTATAAATAAAGGAAGTTAGGATGAGGTACTCACTGATTGATATAATTGCCTTAGCTTCTCATAGGATGGCATTGTAGGATGCGATTCTTCTGTATGTAATCTTGTATCACCGGGAACATACAATTTGGTTCCCTTTTCAAATTTGGTTGGAGGACTCTTGTAATGTTTATAAGTTTCTTATAACTTATTTCAAGAAATTGAAATGATACTGTCTTGATTAGGATTCATTTGGTCTAACAAAGATTAGCTATAGCTTCTTAATCTTTTAAATAAATCCACGGTTAGTTTGAATATAGGAAAATAAATTCTCAAAAACCGTTTTTTTAGTAACACCCACCCGTCTCAGGCATCTAGTTTGATTTTGGCATGAAGGGTTGTTGACTTAATTCATATCAATTTGCTTTTTTTATGGGCCATTGGGCACTGATTTCATATTTAGTTTACAATGATCCTATAAGAGGAAGCTGGGTAGATAATACTATAAGCAAAGTATTTGAATTTTATAGGACCAAGGTTATTCTCCTATTAATACTTCCTTGTAGTAGAATTGATAGCAGAGGATGTATTTTTATAATCAGCTAATTTGTATTTTTCAAGTTAAAATATTTTTATGACTCAGGGGAATTGTCTTTTTAAGTAGTTCTTCCAAATGGAAGTAAAAACACAGCAGGCTTTAGGATGAAATTATTCGCATATAGGGTTTTCAATTGAGAATTATCAAGAATAATGGCTTGGACTTTAATTAGATTGCTACTCTTACATGCACCCTAGAAATGGTTTTGTGGAATTAGAAAGAATCATATCTAAGAACTTGGCTTGGTAATGTGCCAAAGCTTTATTCACTTTAGAGATAAAAATTAAATAAAATGCAACAACAACATCAAGACACGCCATCTCAAATCTCCTCACAAAAAGGACAAGGCTTCAGCAATTTCTTCGACGATGAATTTTTGAGTGATTGCATACTTGAAAAAGGAGATTCATCTGCAATTTTTAAAGCTCATCGTGTTGTATTAGCTGCTGCATCAAAATTCTTTTACACCTTTTTCAAGGAGCATCCAATTCAAGGGTCCCAACCTGTCCACGTTCCTCTCCCCAGACCTATCGTTTCCGAAAACCCATCTAATCAGCTGGATATAGTCCCTAATGCATTGAAATTCATATATTCATCTCAAGAGATGAAGGACTTACTCGAATTAGGACTCACCCAAGAGAATAGTTTCAGTTATCTCAGCTATTTCCATGCTATTCAATGCGAAAAAGGAAAAAGATTGACTCTCGAGTATATGTTAGATCAAGTGCTTGCTCCTGAAAATTGTACGAGCTATCTGATTGATGCAATTAAGCTCGATGACCCTGAGTTAATGAAGAGATCTCTGGATTTAGTTGTCCATTCCTTCACAAAAATTATATCAGACGAAAACCAGCATAGTCACTTGTTAAAATTGCCCTTCGAGGTCATCAAGGATATATTAGGCAATGACGATTTACAAATTGAAGACGAAAATAAGCTGGTAACCCTTGTGGCAGATTATATTAAAACAAGAGAGGGCCTTCCTACCAAAGAAGAAATTGAAGCAGAGCAGAGAAAGGTTGAGGCTCCATCAAAAGAAGAAATCAAGCCTAAGACATTCAAGTCAGAAGAGAAGCCAAAAGAGGAAGCTCCTACAGTCAATTCTCCTAAACAAGAGAAGAAGGATGAAGTTGACTTAATCCCTGAAAAGGAGAAACCTCAAACTAAAGAACCAGAAGAACCCAAGAAGGAAGAAGATGAAGTACCTACTCAAGAAGAGCCAAAAACCGAAGAACCACAAGCTGAAGAGAAGCCAAAAGAAGAAGTAGAGCCTGAACCATCTAAGCCAGAGGACAAAGACAAAGAAAAAGCTCCTGAAGAGGGTGAAGTTAAAAATGAAGAAGCTCCAAAGACTGAAGAACCGAATACGGCAGAGGCAAAGCCTGAGGAAAATCAAGAAGTGAAAGCTGAATCACCCAAAGAAGGCGAAGCTGTGAAGGAAGGCACCTTAGAAACTGGGGAGTCAAAAACTGAGCCCAAGGTTGAGGAACCAAAACCTGAGGAGCCTAAAGCCGAAAAGAAACAGGAAGAACCAAAGCCAGAACCTAAAGTTGATGAACCAGTGAAAAAAGAGGCTCCACAAGAAAAAGCTATCCCAGCTCGAGAAGTAGTTGTTCATGAAGATTTCGAAAGTCAGGGTCAATTGAGAATCAAGCCATATAAGCTCAGCTTTGACGAGAAGAAGGAGCTTATTAAGTTGATTCGTCTTCCTTACTTAACTCATGAGACTTTAATGAGAGCGTCTCAAAATCCTATTTTTGCTGACTTCAAGGACATCTTCTTGGAATCTTTGAGTGCTAAATTAAACAACTATGAGGCTTCACATATCGACAAATATTCTATCAATGTAAACCCAAGAGCCAGCTTTATCAATTTAACCAAATCTCAAGCTAATATCCAAGGAAGTCCAGTTGTCGAAATGACCAAGGGTAAATCTGTGGATAATCTTCAGAGACCACAGCCAAACCTCCAAAAGACTCCCACAAGTCACTCTCCTCTAGAAAAAACTCCAGTTCATGGATCAATACTCCAGAGTATGCAACAAAGAAATCATCAAGTCTTCACTGCCTATGCTCAGCAGTTAGCTAATTCATTCCCTCAACCTAATGTCCAAGCAAATCAATATGTCCCTATCTACAATAAGCAGCAGTTAGGACAATCTCAAAGCATTGGTCTTCCTCAAATACAAAATCCTTATAACCCTAGAGCTAAGACTTCATACGGACAAAACATTCAGAAAGGTGGACTGCCCTTCTTTAGCCCACAGAAGTTCTACAGGCCAATTGAATTTCAAGGAAATCCATATGATTATGATATCGATGACGAAATTAGAGAAACACAAAAGTTACCTCCTCACAGAGGTTTGTTAGAGAGCTCCAAGGTCAAAGAACCTCACAGTCCTGACAACATTTTCGGATCAACAGTAAAGTCGACTGTATATGGAGAAGACAATCTAGTGAAGAGTAAAATAAGACCTGCCGATAAACTTTCAAGTCCTCAAAAGACTGATTCCTTATTGTTCTCATATAAGTATGATTTTGATGATAATGGAGCTTTATATTATCTGGGTACTGCTGGCAAGAAATTCCCTTGGCAGAATCCTCATAAAATCGGGCAAGTTAAGGTCTTCTTTTCTTCTCTTGGAAAAGGTAGTGTTGAAGACTTTGTTGGAAGAGACTGCGTGAATTGTAGAACCTTAAATGAGCCTAATTCCTTTATGGGAGTAGATCTTGGAGTTAACAGATACTTAATTCCAAGTTGTTATACTATTAGGAATAGAAATTCCAGCCATCATGTTTTGATGAATTGGGTCCTCGAAGTTTCAATTAATGGAAAGGAATGGTTCTGGCTGGACAAGAGAGTTCATTTGACAGATGATGAGCAAACAAATAAAGAATTGGCTCAAGAAAGAGAAGAGTTAAAACAAAAAGGATACACTTCAACTTGGGGAATTGATGAAGCTCAGATTAGCAAAATACAAAAACATATTGAAGAGTCACAGAGAGTCAAATTTAAGGGATTTAGATATTTCAAGATTGTCCAGATCAGTAAAAATTCAAGTGGAAGCTTTAATCTTGGACTTAGTGGATTTGAGCTTTATGGACAAGCATTTGGAGAGAATTGGCTATTTTGAACTTAAGAAGCAATTATCACTTTTGCACAATTTTTAGTAAGTTTACATCCTTGTATCTTGTTGGCCGATAACTGATTATGAGATTCTTAAATACCAACGAAATCTGTTCAAATCAATTTCTCTCTATCTCTAATAGACCTTCGTAAAAAGTTATAAACCAACCTATGTCAATTACTTTTCGGGACGATTTTATTAACCTGGAGTGATCAAAACAGATTATTTTGTATTTATATTGTATACTCGATGAAATAGATAACATTCATACTATTAGAAGGTATGCTCAATGGGAAAAATATTTTGTTAGGAAAATAAAGGGTATTCATCCAGAAGGGGAAAGAGGATAGAAGGAAGATTCGAGCAGAAAGGATATCCAGAATTGAGAATTTTTATCATAATATTAAATCAAGCAGACTCTGTTGTTCCCTTGGAAGTCTATATAAAATTAATCCGACATTCTAATAAATTTACCTTAAGTTCTTGACTAGTATTATTGGCGCATCTATGTTTGATTCTAGATATAAGACAGCCTATACAGAAGCCAAGAGTCGAAAGACACCATGCTCCAATGGCAGCTATAATGGTAAACGCATTATCGAATGTAAACTTCTTGTAAACAACTGTTCCTGTGCTTTTCGTATACGCTAGCAAGATAATCCCATATAGCAGTAAGGTGGCAAATACATAGATATAATGGATTTTTCGATATTCGATTAAGCTTATTATTTGATCGACAAAGACCAGTATTGGAACAATTGCATGAAGGAAAAGAGTGAATATTAAGACATTAGCATGAGAATGTGTGTAATTATCACCTGGAAAGAGCCAAACCCAATAGAATATTATCACTAAGAAGTTGAAGGAAAAAGTTAACTCCCCAATAATTCTTGTAAAGGAATAGAACCAGCTACTGAAAGATCTCTTACTCCAAGCTTCATAGATATAATGCCCGACTAAAAGCAAGAAATATAGCAAGGTGATGTAGATGACCCAGTATGAGAAGTAAAGAATATCAGGTAATTTGTCATCAAAAACCAAACTCCATATAAAGGTAAATGCGACAATGAGGGTCGAGATAAATCGAAAAAGCTTCAGAGTATGGTCGCACACTCTTATTGGTCTGAGAATGGAAAGATAATCCTTGCTTGGTTTGCTGGTCATCTGGGATAATTAAATTGACTAACAAATTTAATAACAACAATTCAACATTTCTTTGATTAAATTCAAACACTAAATGTTCTATTCTTGAAACCTCTTCAAGAAAAGACAGAATAGACGTTATCCCAAAACCATTTACTTTCATCTCTATGAATTTTGAAGCTATGCTGATATCTCTGAGTCTGTGAGTTTACGACACGCAAAATTTGCTATAATTCATTGATCACAACCCAGTTTCTGTACAACAGAAATGGAGGATCACATACATATGGATTAGATATGGAAACAAAAAATGAGAACCTTTCAGGAAGAAGATTACATCCTGAAATTAGTTACTTTGTTAAAGTAGAAAAAAAGGGGGATTTGTATTTGTTATAAGAAAAAAAAAAGGGGGAGGATTTGATAAGAATTATGGTGTCATTGGATCCGAATTTCTGATGTTGGTCTCTGTATCTTCAACAATATCAATCTAATATCATGAGTGAAAGTATAGAATATTTACTTGGGATGTCACATGACGGGCAGCTCTATTCTTGATTTTCCTGAATGACAACCAATAGGCAAAGAAGAATGAGCCTATTCCCATTAAGAGTACCAATAGACCTAGTATTATGCTTACTCCATCTTTCCAATCAATTTTGCTATAGACTGGCTCTCCCTTTGTTTTTGTATATGAGAAGTTAAGTATGCCATACAGGATAATAACAATTACTGTTGCAAGGACATCTTTCTTTTGATATTTTAGTGAGCTCACAACATTATCCGTGGTAATGAGGATAAGACTGATAACATGGACACAGAGAGTGTACAGAAGATAAACAGCTTTTGTGTGAGTCTGTTCTTCAAAAGGGAATATGAAAATCCAGTAAATAACATTGATCATAATTTCCAGCGAGAAAGCAATCTGAGACACAAAAAGCATGAGTATATAGAGTTTTCTTTTGGAAGGAGACTCGGTAGAGCCAAGAATCATGTAATGGAACAACAACATCTCAAAATGCAAAAAAGTAAAATACACTCCCCAGGAAGTGAGATATAAGTATGGAGGAATTTCGTAATTGAAAACAGAATTCCAGATGAAGATTGGGAACATGATTATAGCAGAGAATATTCTAAAGATTTTCAGCTTGTCTGGAGTCCATTTGGTGCTCACAAAGAGTCCAGACACTGGCTCCATAAAATCAGGATTCATAGTTAAAATTTCTATAAAATTCTCAATAGGACGTTGTTTAGTGGTATCAATCAGAAAATCATAATTTAATTCTGAAGGCTATATCCAGTATAGAAATTGAACCCTCTGGAGCCACATTGTGGGAGTATCCTATCAACAATACTCTTAAAAAGACTGTTTTTAATTTTTGAGTATAGTATAAGAATTGAAAAACTTCTGATAAATATCTTAGACTAATAACACATAACTAGTAATGGAATAAAGGATTCTGGACTAGCTACACTGCAGCATGTATCAGAAAAATCTAACTTT
>Ga0065720_1004536_pt1 | contig 13270 bp, 7 predicted proteins | sample Thericmetagenome_FD_59107 | JGI IMG/M metagenome (GOLD analysis project Ga0065720, IMG submission 59107) | Thermophilic microbial communities from the Joint Bioenergy Institute, California, USA of rice/straw/compost enrichment - eDNA_2 v2... | ecosystem: Engineered > Solid waste > Grass >... | reverse complement strand
GTTTCCACCGGTCCGCATCTCCATTTCGAGGTGCGGCTGAACGAAAAACCCGTCAACCCTGACAACTATTTGCGCTGACGGCGTCCGCCGCGCGCGAGCCTCGGACCGCCACCCGAAGCGATCCTGCGGAGGATGGCGGTTTTTCTCCACAGATGAGCCGTTATCAGGACTGCGCCCGGATCGGCTTATCATTCAATGCAGAACGGGTGCGCCCGCCCGGAGGGAAGGCGCCGGCCGTTCTGTCTGCTCTCTGGAGGAAGGCGGACGTCTCAAGCATGGGGCCTGCGGCGGGACTTGGAGGGACGTATCATGCTGTTTCGTGGCCGTACGGTGACCGCCATGCTGCTCCTCACGGCGCTCGCCTCCGTGCTTGTCACGCTCTCGGCTGCGGAGCGGTGGCTGCTCGCCGGATCCGGAGCGGAGAAGCCGGCCGATGCGGCGCCTTCCGGGGGCGAAGGGCTGACCGAGCGGGAATCCGCCCGATTGAACGAAGTGCTGAATCTGATTGAACGGAAATACTATCTCCCGGTCGATCGGGAGAAGCTGCTGGACGGCGCGATCCGCGGCATCATCGACACGCTGGACGATCCGTACTCGGACTATCTGGACAAGAACGAGGCGGAGCAGCTGGCGGATTCGATCGAGGGCACGTTCTCGGGCATCGGCGCGCGGCTGCAGGTCCGGGGCGGAAAGGTGATCGTCGAGTCGGCCTTGCGGGATTCGCCGGCCGAGCGGGCGGGTCTTCACCCGCGGGACGTCATCCTGTCGGTCAACGGCCACTCGCTCGTCGGCGTCGATCTGAACGAAGCGGTCAATCTGATCCGCGGCCCCAAGGGGACGAAAGCGAAGCTGGTCGTGCAGCGCGAAGGGGTCAGCGAGCCGTTCCAGCTCATCCTCGTGCGGGACGAAATCGATATGGAGTCGGTCTTCTCGCGGCTCACCCCCGACGGCATCGGCATCATCGAAATCCGCCAGTTCGCGCTGAATTCGCTGGACAAATTCAAGCTGGCGCTCGAGGAGCTCGAAGCGGGCGGCATGAAAGCGCTCGTCATCGACGTGCGGAACAACCCCGGCGGTCCGCTGCCGGCCGTCGTGTCGATCGCCCAGTTGTTCATTCCGATGGGCGAGCCGGTCGTGCAGGTCGAGAACCGGCAGGGAGGGCGCGAAGTGACGGTGTCGCAGGGATCGCAGAAGCCGTACCCGCTCGCGGTGCTCATCAACCGGGGAAGCGCGAGCGCGGCCGAGGTGCTGGCCGCGGCGCTGAAGGAGTCGGCGGGCGCGCTGCTGATCGGCGAGACGACGTTCGGCAAAGGCACGGTGCAGGTCAGCTATGAAAGCAGAATCGACGAAGGCAGCCAGGTCAAGCTGACGATCGCGAAATGGCTGACGCCGTCCGGCGGATGGGTGCACGAAACGGGCGTCCGGCCGGACATCGCCGTCGAACAGCCGGATTATTTCAAAGTGGCGCGNCTGTCCCGGGAACGGCCGCTCGTCCGGGACATGGCNGCGGAAGATGTGAAGAGCCTGCAGATCATGCTGAAGGCGCTCGGATACGACCCGGGCCGGACGGACGGCTATTTCGACACGGAGACCGAGGAAGCGCTGAAAGACTTTCAGCGGAACGAGGGCCTTCCCGTGACCGGCCGGACGAACGAAGCGACGGCGGATCAACTGGAACAGCGGGTGCGGGACATGATCACGGATCCCGCGAACGACCGGCAGCTGAACCGGGCGCTGGATGCGCTGCGCTCGCGGACCGGCCTGGAGCCGGGAGAGGCCGTTTCGGCGGATGCGGGCTCCGGGGCCGGATCGCCGGCGCAGGCGGGCAAGACCGAAGCGGAAGAGGAGTGAATGCCGATGGAATGGGGGCTGGAATGGCTGAAACAGGCGGGATCCGGAATCGCCGCCGCGCTGATCCAGCCGTTCGGATACATCGCCGTGCTGCTGGTCTTGCTGCTCGCGTTCCGGCAGATCCGCGCGGAGCGCAGGCTGTTCCATGCGCGGCTGACGGCCTGGCCTGGCCGGCTGATCGCGGCGCTGCCGGCGGGACTGGCCGTCGGCGCGCTCGTGTCGGCCGCCGTTCTGTTCCTCGGCCTTGATCTGAACGCGGACGCCGTGATCTGGCTGTGGTGCGCGTCGCTGCTGCTCGGCCTGGTGCGGCTGCGCTTTGCGGCGGCGGCCTACGGTGCGGGCCTTGTCGCCTTTCTGCAGTGGCTGGCCGGCTGGTTCGACTGGTCCGGAGCGCCGGAATGGATCCGGCGGCTTGCGGCGTCGCTCGCCTCGTTCGATGCCGCCGGGCTGCTGCTGATCGCCGGCCTGCTGCTGCCGGCGGAAGCGCTGCTGCTTTGGCGGTTCAGCCGCCGCCTGGCCGGGCCGGTCGTCATGGACGGCAAGCGCGGCCGCCCGATCGGCGGGTGGCGGATCGACGCCGTCTGGCCGGTGCCGCTGCTCCTGCTCGTGCCGGCCGCCGGATCGTCCGCCGGGAGCGCGGAGCTGCCGTGGACGCCGCTGTTTTGGAGCCTGGACGAACCGATGGGCTGGGCGATGCTCGGCCTGCCGGTCGTGATCGGCTCCGTCTGGCGGACGACATCGCTGCTGCCGGCGGCGAAGGCCGCGCGGGCCGCGCGAACGCTCCTCTGGACCGGGCTGATCGCCGCGGCCGCGGGCGCGGCCGCCGCCCGCTGGGAGCTGCTGCTGCCGGCCGCCGCGGCGGCCCTGCCGGCGCTGCGCGAGATCGCGGCCTTCATCGAGCGGAGCCGGGAAGCGGCGGGAAGCCCGCTGTACGCCCATGAAGGAAGCGGGCTGCGGGTGCTCGCGGTGCTGCCCGGCTCATCGGGAGCGCAGCTCGGCATCGAGCCCGGCGAGATCGTGAGCAAAGTGAACGGCATCGCCATCCGCACACCGGAGAACCTGTACGACGGATTGATGGCGAATCCGGCGTTCTGCAAGATTGAATTGATCAACCACGAGGGACATGTCCGCTTCGTGCAGCGCGCGCGCTACGAGAACGAGCATCATCAGCTCGGCCTCGTGCTGGCGCCGTTCGAAGACGCCGCCTACACCGTCAGCGGCGCTTCGCGCTCGCTGATCGGGCTGCTGCCGTGGAGCCGCCCCTACCGCCGCCGCGGCGGAGCGGCGATCGCGGGAGCCGGGACAGCCGCATCCGCCGCGCCCGCCGACGCATCCGCCTCAGCCGCTGCGGACGTGCAGGCGGCCTCCGAACCGGCGGCCGCGGACGAACGGCCGCCCGATGCGGGCCGCGCCGCGCAAGATTGATGAAAACTCACCAGAATGCTTGTCTACACCTCTTTTTCGCTCGGTCATATATTGCAAGCAGTCCGAACGAAAAGAGGTGATGCAAAATGGCAGCAGGCAATCTGCGTCTTGCCCTGTGGTCGGACATCAACTTCTCGGGCCGTCGCATCCTGTTCCAGCGCAGGGGCGTCGCGATCCGCGACCTGAGGGCGTTCCGGTACAACGACGTGCTGTCCAGCTTCCAGGTCAGCAATCAGTCGAGGCCGAACCAGGTGACGCTGGTCCTGTTCCGCGACGTGGGCTACCAGGGCCCGTTCCGGGTCTTCCGCGGCAGCCAGTCGGTGGCGGACCTGCGGACGCACGGCTTCAACGATGAGACGTCCTCGCTCATCCTCGTCGGCCGCAGGCTGTCGGATCGGGAGATCGCCCGCATCCAGCGGCTGGCCCAGGCGCCCCGCGGCATCGTGACCATCCGGCAGTGACGGCTGACGGGCCGTCCGGCGCCGCGTGACCACGGGTGCGCCGGGCCGGCCGCCGGGCGCGTCGCGATGCTTCCGGCGAATGCCGGACAGGCCGTCCGGCCGCCGGACTTTCCCGCCCTGCCGTTCCCCCGTCACGTCCGTGACGGGGGGCGGTTTTTTTATGGACAAGTCCCCGCGCGGCGGACGCGCCTCCCGGCGAGGATGGCGCCAGCCGTTTTTGCCCGGCTCCCATTTCCGCAATTGCGCGCAAGGGGGAGAACGGGTATAATCGAATGGGAACATTTATTCTCATTCGGCTGGCGACAGAGGAAAGGATTGGTCCATCCGGCGTCTGCATGCCCGCCGCATGGGGCATACCGATTAATGGCGGACGGCCCGGCAAGACCGATCTGCCGCCGGAATCGGGCAGCCGGAAGGAGAGGGAAGCAAGCGATGCGAGAATCGATCACAATCCTGGATAAGCCGTTCGAGCTTGTCTCCGACTACAAGCCGCACGGGGACCAGCCCCAGGCGATCGCGAAGCTGGTGGAAGGCGTCCGGCAAGGCAAGAAGCACCAGACGCTGCTCGGCGCGACGGGCACGGGCAAGACGTTCACGATCGCCAATGTGATCAAGGAGCTGAACCGCCCGACGCTCGTCATCGCGCACAACAAGACGCTGGCGGCGCAGCTGTGCAGCGAGTTCCAGGAATTTTTCCCGAACAACGCGGTCTCCTACTTCGTCAGTTATTACGATTACTACCAGCCGGAAGCGTACATTCCGCAGACGGATACCTACATCGAAAAAGATTCCAGCATCAACGACGAGATCGACAAGCTGCGGCACTCCGCGACCAGCTCGCTGTTCGAACGGCGCGACGTCATCATCGTGGCGAGCGTGTCGTGCATCTACGGCCTCGGCTCGCCGGACGAATACCGCGACCTCGTCCTGTCGCTGCGCGTCGGCATGGAGAAGCCGCGCAACGCGATCCTGCGCAAGCTGGTCGACATCCAGTACCAGCGGAACGATCTCAACTTCGTGCGCGGCACGTTCCGCGTGCGGGGCGACACGATTGAGATTTTCCCGGCGGGCAGCCATGAGCGGGCGATCCGCGTCGAGATGTTCGGCGACGAGATCGAGCGGATCACCGAGATCGACACGCTGACGGGCGAGATCATCGGGGAGCGGAACCACGCCGCCATTTTCCCGGCGTCCCACTTCGTCACGCACGAAGAGAAGATGAAGATCGCCCTGAAAAATATCGAGCGCGAGCTGGAGGAGCGGCTGGAGGAGCTCCGTTCGCAGGGCAAGCTGCTCGAGGCGCAGCGCCTGGAGCAGCGGACGCGCTACGACCTCGAGATGATGGCGGAGATGGGCTTCTGCTCCGGCATCGAGAACTACTCGGGACCGCTGGCGTTCCGCGAGCGCGGCTCGACGCCGTACACGCTGCTCGACTACTTCCCGGACGATTTCCTGATCGTCATCGATGAGTCGCACGTCACACTGCCGCAGATCCGCGCGATGTACAACGGCGACCGGGCGCGCAAGGAAGTGCTCGTCGAGCACGGGTTCCGGCTGCCGTCCGCGCTGGACAACCGGCCGCTCCGGTTCGAGGAGTTCGAGGCGAAGGCGAAGCAGCTCATCTACGTCTCCGCGACGCCCGGACCGTATGAGCTCGAGCATTGCACGGAAGTGGTCGAGCAGATCATCCGGCCGACCGGCCTCGTCGATCCGGTCGTCGAAGTGCGGCCGACGAAGGGGCAGATCGACGATCTGCTCGGCGAGATCCGCGAGCGGATCGCGAAGGACGAGCGCGTGCTCGTGACGACGCTGACGAAGAAGATGGCGGAGGATCTGACCGACTATCTGAAGGAAGTCGGCATCAAGGTCCGCTATCTCCACTCGGACATCAAGACGCTCGAGCGGATGGCGATTCTGCGGGATCTGCGCCTCGGCACGTTCCACGTGCTCGTCGGCATCAACCTGCTGCGCGAAGGGCTCGACCTGCCGGAAGTGTCGCTTGTCGCGATTCTGGACGCGGACAAGGAAGGATTCCTCCGGTCCGAGACGTCGCTTATCCAGACGATCGGCCGGGCGGCGCGCAACGCGGAGGGCCGGGTCATCATGTACGCCGACACAATCACGGACTCGATGGACCGCGCGATCCGCGAGACGGAGCGCCGGCGCTCGATCCAGATCGCGTTCAACGAGAAGCACGGCATCGTGCCGCAGACGATCCGCAAGAAAGTGCACGACGTCATCGAGGCGGTGAAGGTCGCCGAATCGAAGGCCGAGTACGGAACGGACAACTACGGCAAGATGTCCAAGAAAGAAAAGATGAAACTGATCCAGCGGCTGGAAGCCGAGATGAAGGAAGCGGCGAAGAACCTGCAGTTCGAGCGTGCGGCCGAGCTGCGCGACGCGCTGCTTGAACTGAAAGCCGATCTGGAGTAAGAACCCTTGCCTGCAGCGGCATGGACCAGGAGGTACCGCGAGTGGCCAGTGATCGCATCGTCATCAAAGGGGCGCGAGCCCACAATCTGAAAAATATCGACGTAGAGATACCGCGCGACAAATTCGTCGTCCTGACCGGCCTCAGCGGCTCCGGGAAGTCGTCGCTCGCGTTCGACACGATTTACGCCGAAGGCCAGCGGCGGTACGTCGAATCGCTGTCGGCCTATGCCCGGCAGTTCCTCGGCCAGATGGAGAAGCCGGACGTCGACTCGATCGACGGCCTGTCGCCGGCCATCTCCATCGACCAGAAGACGACGAGCCGCAACCCGCGCTCGACCGTCGGCACGGTGACGGAGATCTACGACTATCTGCGTCTGCTGTATGCGCGCATCGGCAGGCCGCATTGCCCGGAGCACGGCATCCCGATCGCGGCCCAGACGGTCGAGCAGATGGTCGACCGGATTTTGGAATATCCGGAGAAGACGCGGCTGCAAATTTTGGCGCCGGTCGTCTCCGGGCGGAAGGGCGAGCATGCGAAACTGCTCGCGGACATTCAGAAGCAGGGCTTCGTCCGCGTGCGGGTCAACGGCGAAATCCGCGATCTGAGCGAGAAGATCGAGCTCGAGAAGAACAAGAAGCACAGCATCGAGGTTGTCGTCGACCGGATCGTCGTGAAGGAGGACGTCGCGGCGCGGCTGGCGGACTCCCTGGAAACGGCGCTGAACCTGGCGGACGGCAAGGTCATCGTCGATGTCATCGGGCAGGAGGAGCTGCTGTTCAACTCGAAGCTGGCCTGTCCGGAGTGCGGCTTCAGCATCGACGAGCTGTCGCCGCGGATGTTCTCGTTCAACAGCCCGTTCGGCGCCTGCCCCGAATGCGACGGCCTCGGCGTGAAAATGATCGTCGACCCCGATCTGATCGTAAGCAATCCGCAGCTGACGATCGAAGAAGGGGCGTTCGAGGCGTGGGCGGGCAGCACGTCGAACTACTACCCGCAGTTTTTGCGCGCGGTGTGCGAGCATTACGGCATTCCGACGAACGTGCCGGTGGCGGAGCTGACCGCCGAGCAGATGAAGAAGCTGCTCTACGGCACCGGCGGCGAGAAAATCCGATTCCGCTATGAAAATGACTTCGGCCATACGCGCGACGCCTATGTGCCGTTCGAGGGGATCGTGCACAACCTGGAGCGCCGCTACCGGGAGACGGCGTCCGACGGCATCCGGGAGTTCATTGAGCAGTTCATGAGCGCGAAGCCGTGCGGCTCCTGCAAGGGCCGCCGACTGAAGAAGGAGAGCCTGGCCGTAACGGTCGGCGGGCAGAACATCGCGCACGTGACGTCGCTGTCGATCGGCGAGGCGCAGAAGTTTTTCGCCGGACTCGAACTGAACGAGAAGGAGCGCACGATCGCCCGCCTCATCCTGAAGGAGATCGACAGCCGGCTCGGCTTCCTTGCGGCGGTCGGGCTGGACTATTTGACGCTCAGCCGCGCGGCCGGCACGCTGTCCGGCGGCGAAGCGCAGCGCATCCGGCTTGCGACGCAGATCGGCTCCAGCCTGATGGGCGTCCTGTACATTCTGGACGAGCCGAGCATCGGCCTGCATCAGCGGGACAACGACCGGCTGATCCAGGCGCTCCGCAAGATGCGCGACCTCGGCAACACGCTGATCGTCGTCGAGCATGACGAAGACACGATGCTGGCGTCCGATTACATCATCGACATCGGGCCGGGGGCCGGCATTCACGGCGGCCGCGTCGTCGCACAGGGGACGCCCGAAGAAGTGATGAACAACCCGGATTCGCTGACGGGGCAATATCTGAGCGGGAAGAAGTTCATCCCGGTTCCGGCGGCCCGGCGCAAGCCGAACGGCCGCTGGATCGAGGTGCGCGGCGCGAAGGAGAACAACCTGAAGAACCTGAACGTGAAGATTCCGATCGGCCTCTTCACGGCCGTCACCGGCGTCTCCGGCTCCGGCAAGTCGACGCTCGTGAACGAGATCTTGTACAAGGCGCTGGCGCGCGATCTGAACCGCGCGAAGACCCGTCCCGGCGAGCACAAGGAAATCCGCGGCCTCGAACATCTCGACAAGGTGATCGACATCGACCAGTCGCCGATCGGCCGGACGCCGCGCTCGAACCCCGCGACGTACACCGGCGTCTTCGACGACATCCGCGACGTCTTCGCGAACACGAACGAAGCGAAGGTGCGGGGCTACAAGAAAGGCCGCTTCAGCTTCAACGTGAAGGGCGGCCGATGCGAGGCGTGCAGCGGCGACGGCATCATCAAGATCGAGATGCACTTCCTCCCGGACGTTTACGTGCCGTGCGAAGTGTGCAAAGGGAAACGGTACAACCGCGAGACGCTCGAAGTGAAGTACAAGGGCAAGAACATCGCGGAAGTGCTGGAGATGACCGTCGAAGACGCGGTCGAGTTTTTCCGCAACATCCCGAAAATTCACCGCAGGCTGCAGACGCTGCTCGATGTCGGGCTCGGGTACATCAAGCTCGGCCAGCCCGCGACGACGCTGTCCGGCGGGGAAGCCCAGCGCGTCAAGCTCGCATCCGAGCTGTACCGCCGCAGCAACGGCCGGACGCTCTACATCCTCGACGAGCCGACGACCGGCCTGCACGTGGACGACATCAGCCGGCTGCTGCAGGTGCTGCACCGGCTGGTCGACGCGGGGGACACGGTGCTTGTTATCGAGCACAACCTCGACGTCATCAAGACGGCGGACTACATCGTCGACCTCGGGCCGGAAGGCGGCAGCGGCGGCGGCACGATCATCGCGACCGGCACGCCCGAGGAAGTGACGGAATCGCCGGTTTCCTACACCGGCCGCTACCTGAAGCCGATTCTCGAGCGCGACCGGAAGCGCACGGAGGCGCAGCAAGGCGTCGAGATCGCGGCGGCGAAAGCGAAGTAAATATCGGAAATGCCAGCCTTATGCAGGCTGGCATTTTTGCATGCCGCGAGCAAAACGGATCGGTCAGCGCATGTGCCGGATCGAGACGATCAACCGGATGCGGATGGTCGTTCCTGTTCGCGCCGTCCGAAGACCATACCGCCTTTCCGGTTCTGAACCGTGCAAACAGCCGGAATTGGGCATGCTAATGGCAGAACGCCGCGGGACCGCGTGACAAAGTTGTTAACAGTGTGAAGAAAGGCTTGCAACCGAAGCCGCGACAGGCTAACATAGAACGGAGATAAGTGTTTACCTTGGGTTGACGATTCAGAAGGAGGTCCCCCCATGTTGCTTCTTGCAGAAGAGACCGCAACCGCAAGCAGCTTCGACCCGTTCGATATCATCATGCTGCTGTTCACCATTGTCATCGCGATCGGCCTGGTGCGGCTGCTGATGGAACGTCCGCGCAAGAACTATTTTGCCATCGGGTTCGCGTTCGTGTCCCTTGCGGTTTTCCTGTTCATCGACTACGTCATGATCTTCCAGGTCTGGATGGGTTGATCGGCCGGCANGGCCATGCGCGCACATACATAGAGCCTCCCGCTGACGGCAGCGGCGAGGCTCTTGTTTGTGTNCGCGGCTGTTGTCATCCGTTCCGGCGGATCGCGTCGATGATCCATCGGAACAGGATCAGATCCTGCTTCGCGTCTTCCGGCGTCGTCTTCGGCACGAGCCCGCGGGTCACCGCGTCGTGGAACGTCTCGATTTCGACGGTGTACGGGTCTTTGAACGTCGGCCGGGTCTCGGATGCGGAGAAGGCGTCGCCGTCCGTCTCGTCGACCATCAGCACGGTCGGCAGGTGGCGGATGTAAGGCGTGTTGTACTGGACCTTGACGGCCTTCGTGTCCGAATACACTTCGAGATGCGCGTCGAAGCGGCCGATCCGGTGAATGCCCGTCTCGAACGTCGCGCCAAAGCCGTCGAACTCGAACAGCGCGTGGATGAACGAGCCGCCGTTCCATTGCGCGGCGGAGACGACGCGGTTCGGCATGCCGATCAGCTCGCGCATCGCCGACAGGTCGTGGCTGCTCAGCCCGTTCAGCAGCCGGTAGGCGCTGACCAGATCGGCCGGGGCGTCTCCGATCGCCTCGGCGACCTGCGCCGCCGCGAGCCGCCGCCGCTCCTCCAGCGCTTCCCGCGGGATGTCCGTCGGGCGGAAGACGCGGCTCGANTGGCNGATGAAATAGCTGTTCGGTCCGATCAGATCCCGGATGCGCGCGTAGCGGATCNGTCCCATGTTCCGGACCAGCTCGACCGCTTCGGTGAAGGCGGGCGCGTAGCGCCGCATGTAGCCGATCATCACCTGCACGCCCGCTTCGTCCCGGGCGCGGATGATCGCATCCGCGTCGGCGAGCGTCAAGCACATCGGCTTCTCCAGCAGGACGTGCTTCCGATGGCGCAGCGCGGCCAGCGTCGCGGCGGTATGGTACTCGTCGCTGTTCAGCACGAATACGGCGTCAAGCTCCCGGACCGCGCAGAGCGATTCCATATCCGTGAAGCGCATCGCTTCGGGGACGCGGTACCGCTCTCCGATATGCGCCAGCAGGCTGGGCGAGATGTCGCAGATGGCGGCGATTTCGAACCGGTCATCCATCGCGGCGAGAATCGGCAGATGGATGATCTGCGCNACTTCGCCGAGTCCGATGATGCCGACTTTNACACGGGTCATGCCGTTCCACTCCTTTCGCGTCATATGACAACGCCCCGAAGCGCGGCTCGGGCAGACGCGTCGGGGCGGTGGTTCAATTGCGGGGGAGACGGGGCGNTACACCCACCACATCTCGCCNAGCGGTTCGCGGATCAGCACTTGCTGCAGGTTCTGGACCGCTTTCGTGAAGCCTTCTTCGACNGACATCAGGCCGTCTTCGTGCTCGATGCTGACGACATAGTCGTAGCCGACCAGCCGGAGGGCGCTGATGATGTCGGCCCACGTCTTCAGATCGTGGCCGAAACCGACGGTGCGGAACTGCCATGCGCGCTCGAGCATGTTCGTGTACGGCTGCATGTCGGTCAGGCCGTAGCGGTTGACGTTGATCGGATCNATCGACGTATCCTTCGCNTGGAAATGGTGAATCGCGCCGGCGCGGCCGAGAATATGTACGGCTTGCACCGGATCGATGCCNTGCCACCACATGTGGCTCGGGTCGAGGTTGGCGCCGATCGCTTCGCCGGCCGCTTCNCGCAGACGGAGCAGCGTCGCCGGCGTATGGACGGAGAAGCCGCCGTGCAGCTCGAGCCCGATCTTGACGTTCCGTTCGGACGCATATTTCGCAATTTCGGTCCAGTACGGAATGACTTTGTTCTTCCATTGCCAATCGAGAATTTCCTGATAGTCGTTCGGCCACGGCGCGACCGGCCAGTTCGGATATTTCGCGTCCTCGCTGTCGCCGGGGCAGCCGGAGAACGTGTTGACGACCGGCACGCCGAGCTTCGATGCCAGGTCGATCGTCTCGCGGATGGTCTGGTCGTGTTCGCTTGAAATCGCTTTCTGAGGATGAAGCGGGTTGGCATGGCAGCTCAGCGCGCTGATGATCAGGCCGCGGGATTCGACCGCCTTCAGGAACGCCTTGCGCTTGCTCTCGTCGGCGAGCAGTTCCTTCCGGTTGCAATGCGCATCTCCCGGATAGCCGCCGGTGCCGATCTCGACCGCTTCCAGTCCCTTCGAGGCGACGTAGTCAAGCATTTCCTCGAACGGTTTCTGGCCGAAGAGCACAGTGAAAATGCCAAGTTTCATGGTTCGCGAACAGCCTCCTTCGATTCCCCGATCGGGAATGTCATCGCTTTCCCGTCCATTATATCATGCCCATTTTTCACATTGAACGGCGTGCGCTGCGAAATGCCAATTTTGAATAGCAACAGGCCAAACTTGCAGCGGAGCGGGACCTGACTTTGCCGTCTTTCCCTCGTCATGCTATTGGAATCGCGGACGCAGGGTGTTACACTGAGTTACAGAATTTCACGATGCGTGAGCGGACAACCTGGAGGACCAACGATGATGATACGGAACGGCTTGCGACGCGAAGACATCGAACTGCTGGCGCCAGCCGGCAACTGGGACTGCCTGCGGGCGGCGGCGGCGAACGGCGCTGACGCGGTGTACTTCGGCGTCGAGCATTTCAATGCGCGGGCGAGGGCGCACAATTTCCGGATGGAAGAACTTCCGGAAATCATGACCTTCCTTCGCCGCTATGGCATGAAAGGCTACCTCGCCTTCAACATTCTCGTCTTCGAAGATGAGCTGGAGGAGGCGAAACGGCTGACGGAGGCATGCGCGGATGCCGGGATCGATGCGGTCATCGTGCAGGATCTGGGCCTCGTGCGCATGATCCGCGAGATCTCGCCCGATCTGCCGATTCACGGGTCGACGCAGATGACGATCACCTCGCCGGAGGCGGTCGAGTTCGCGGCATCTCTCGGCATTGAACGGGTGGTGCTCGGACGGGAGAACAATTTGAAGCAGATCCGAACCATCGGCAGCCAGACGTCGCATCCGCTTGAAGTATTCGTCCACGGCGCGCTGTGCGTTTCCTATTCGGGCCAATGCCTGACCAGCGAGATGTGGGGCGGCCGGTCGGCGAACCGCGGCGAATGCGCGCAGGCGTGCCGGCTGCCTTACGACCTGATGGTGGACGGCGAGCAGAAGGAGATGGGCGACGTTGCCTACCTGCTCTCGCCGAAGGATCTGGCCGCGATCGGACTCGTGCCGGAACTGATCGAGGCGGGCGTCATTTCGTTCAAGATCGAAGGCCGGCTGAAAAGCCCGGAATACGTCGCGAACGTGGTGAGCAAATATCGGGCCGCCATCGACCGCTACTTCGCGGGAATCGATGCGGAACCGTCGAAGGATGAAATACGGGAGCTGCAGCAAAGTTTCTCCCGCGGATTCACGCCGGGTTTCCTGCTCGGCACGAACAACAAGCAGCTTGTCGACGGGACGTTCCCGAAAAGCCGCGGCGTCTATCTCGGCCGCGTCGAACGCGTCACCCGGGACGGCGTCATTTGCCGGCTCGAGGCGCCGCTCAAGCGCGGCGACGGCATCGTATTCGACGCGGGCGATCCGGAGAAGCCGGAAGAAGGCGGCCGCGTCTATGACATCCGCCGGCAGGGCGCCAAAGTCGAAGGCGAGGCGCTGGAGGGCGG
>Ga0065720_1003729_pt1 | contig 13271 bp, 8 predicted proteins | sample Thericmetagenome_FD_59107 | JGI IMG/M metagenome (GOLD analysis project Ga0065720, IMG submission 59107) | Thermophilic microbial communities from the Joint Bioenergy Institute, California, USA of rice/straw/compost enrichment - eDNA_2 v2... | ecosystem: Engineered > Solid waste > Grass >... | reverse complement strand
GGGGCAGCGGCCGCACCGGGGCGAGCCGCTGCCCGCCGCGCCCGCGGAGGAGCGGCCGCTGGCGCCGCCCGCGGCGCGGGCGCGCCTGGCGCGCATGATCGGCGGTGAGCGGTCGCGGCTGCTGCACGAGTGGCTGGAGGCGGCCGCCGCGCGAGGGCTGCGGGTCCCGGCGGAGGCCGTTCCGTGGCTGCTCGACCACGGGGCGAAGGACCGGTCGGTGCGCCCCCTGCTGGGGGTGGTCACCGGGGCCCGGGGGCGCTGGCTCGCCCGGCTCAACCCGGACTGGTCGTACCTGCTGCGGGAGGCGGCGGGCGCCGGGCTCAGCCCGAGGATGTGGGAGCTGGGCACGACCGGCGACCGCCGGGCCCACCTGGCCGCGCTCCGGGCCGCCGACCCGGCCGCCGCCCGCGAGCTGCTGGCGCGCAGCTGGGCGCGGGAGACGCCGGAGGACCGGGCCGCGTTCATCGCGGTGTTCGCCGACGGGCTGTCGCCCGACGACGAGCCGTTCCTGGAGGCGGCGCTCGACGACCGGCGCCGGGAGGTGCGCCAGCAGGCGGCCGACCTGCTCACCCGGCTGCCCGGCTCCCGGCTGGCGGCGCGGATGGCCGAGCGCGGGCGGCGCTGCCTCGCCCGCCGGGACGGCCACCTGGTGGTGGAGCCGCCGGCGGAGTGCGACGCCGCGATGGAGCGGGACGGGGTGCGGGCGAGGCCGCCGCGCGGCACGGGTGAGCGGAGCTGGTGGCTCCAGCAGGTGATCGCCCGCACCCCGCTCGGGGTGTGGGAGGCCCACCTCGGCGGCACCCCCGCCGAGATCCTGGAGCGGCTGGGCCGCGACGCCGGCGACCGGGGCCGCGACGTGGGGCGCGGGCTGGTGCGCGCCGTGGTCCTCCAGCGCGACCAGGCCTGGGCGCGGGCCCTGGTGAAGCGTGAACCGGTCGCCGACGTGATCGCCGTGCTCGAGCCCGCGGAGCGGGCCCGCGAGGTCGCCGCGATCATCCGCGCGGCCCAGGTCGACGGCGGGCTGATCATGCTGCTCGGCGGCATACCGGGGCCGTGGACGGGCCCGCTCGCCGCGGCCGTACTGGAGAAGATCAGGCACACCTCGGGCGTGCAGCCGTGGAACACCGGGGAGCTGTGCCGCCTCGCCGGGGAGCGCATCGATCCCGCGCTGCACGAGCACGCCCGCGACGTCGACGACGACCTGGCGGCGGTGCTCCGGTTCCGCTTCGACATGCATCGGGAACTCGCCCGCCCGACCGGCGGGGACGAAGGAGGTACGGTTGAGCGTCCTACGGCCGCACGCTGAGGATCAGTTCGCGGAGGAACTGGAGATCCTCGCCAAGACGGACGATCGGCCGAGGCCTCCCGGCTGGCGGCTGTCGCCCTGGGCGGTCACCACGTACATCCTCGGCGACGGCGACGAGATCACCCCCAAGTACATCGGGCCGCGCCGGATCGTCGAGGTGGCGGTCGCCACCCTCGCGACCGACCGGGCGCTGCTCCTGCTCGGCGTGCCCGGCACCGCCAAGACCTGGCTGTCGGAGCACCTGGCCGCGGCGATCAGCGGCGACTCGACGCTGCTGGTGCAGGGCACGGCCGGCACCACCGAGGAGGCGATCCGGTACGGGTGGAACTACGCGCGGCTGCTCGCCGAGGGGCCCTCGCGGCAGGCGCTCGTCCCCGGCCCGGTGCTGCGCGCCATGGCCGAGGGCAGGCTCGCCCGGATCGAGGAGCTCACCCGCATGCCGTCGGACGTGCAGGACGCCCTCATCACCGTGCTGTCGGAGAAGACGCTGCCCATCCCCGAGCTGGGCGAGGAGGTGCAGGCGGCGAAGGGTTTCAACGTGATCGCCACGGCGAACGACCGCGACCGCGGCGTCAACGAGCTGTCCAGCGCGCTGCGGCGGCGGTTCAACACCGTCGTGCTGCCCGTGCCCGCCACCGCCGACGAGGAGGTGGAGATCGTGGCGCGCCGCGTCGCCCAGCTCGGCCGTGCCCTGGAGCTGCCCGAGACGCCGCCCGCGCTGGAGGAGATCCGGCGGGTCGTCACCGTCTTCCGGGAGCTGCGCTCGGGCGTCACCGGCGACGGGCGCACCAAGGTGAAGTCGCCGAGCGGCACGCTCAGCACCGCCGAGGCGATCTCGGTGGTGACCGGCGGCCTCGCGCTCGCGGCCCACTTCGGCGACGGGGTGCTGCGCCCCGCCGACGTGGCCGCGGGCATCGCCGGGGCCGTCATCCAGGACCCGGTGTCGGACCGGGTGGTGTGGCAGGAGTATCTCGAGACGGTGGTGCGTGAGCGCAGTGGCTGGGAGGACTTCTACCGGGCGTGCCGCGATGCGGGCTGAGCCCGGGCCTGTGCCCTTCTGGATCCGGCTGCCGCGGCGGCGGTGCGGACGGCCGCGCCGTCGGCCTCCCGGCCGGCCGTACCGCGGGGGAGCGGGGCGATGAGCGGCGCGGTCGCCTGGCCCGCCGTGCTCGGGGTGCGGCACCACGGGCCCGGGTCGGCGCGGGCGGTGCGGGCCGAGCTGGAGCGGCTGCGGCCCGACGTGGTGCTGATCGAGGGGCCGCCGGAGGCGGACGAGATCGTCGCGCTCGCGGGCGATCCGGCGATGGAGCCGCCGGTCGCGCTGCTCGCGCACGCGGCGCACGACCCGGCGCGGTCGGTGTTCTGGCCGTTCGCCCGGTTCTCCCCCGAGTGGCAGGCGATCACCTGGGCGGTGGCGGCGGGGGTGCCGGTCCGGTTCTGCGACCTGCCCGCCGCGCACGTCCTCGCGGACGGCCGGGGCGGTCACGGCCGCGAGACCGCGGACCGGGGCGGCGGCGAGGGGGACGCGACCGGGGCGGACGGCGGTGACCCGGACGCCGGTGCGCGGACGGGCGTGGCCGGGCCGGAGGCCGTGGCGGATCCGATCGCGGCGCTCGCCGAGGCCGCGGGATACGACGACCCCGAGCGCTGGTGGGAGGACGTGGTCGAGCATCGCGGGGACACGCCCTTCCAGGTGATCGCGGAGGCGATGGCCGCGGTACGGCAGGGCCACGTGCCGGGCCCGCGTGAGGCGCGGCGCGAGGCGTACATGCGGCGGACGATCCGGCGGGCGGTCAAGGACGGGTTCGCGCGGGTGGCCGTGGTGTGCGGGGCCTGGCACGTGCCCGCGCTGCTCGACCTGCGCGGCGCCGCCGCGGACGAGCGCCTGCTGCGCGGCATGCCGAGGACGAAGGTCGCGATCACCTGGGTGCCGTGGACGTACGGGCGGCTCGGCGTGTGGAGCGGGTACGGCGCGGGCGTGCGGTCGCCCGGCTGGTACGACCACCTGTTCGCCGCGCCCGGCCGTCCCGTCGAGCGGTGGCTCGCCGAGGCGGCCCGGGTGCTCAGGGAGGAGGGGCTCGCGGTCTCCTCCGCGCACGTCATCGAGGCCGTGCGGCTCGCCGAGGGCCTCGCCGCCGTGCGCGGGCGCCCGCTCCCCGGGCTGAGCGAGGTCACCGAGGCGGTGCGGGCCGTGCTCTGCGGCGGCGACGAGCTGCCCGTGGAGCTGGTGCGGCGCCGCCTGGAGGTGGGGGAGCGGCTGGGGCGGGTGCCCGACTCGGCCCCGATGGTCCCGCTGCAGCGGCACCTGCGCGAGGAGCAGCGCCGGCTCCGCCTCAAGCCCGAGGCCGAGCCCCGCGAACTCGACCTCGACCTGCGCCGCCCGCTCGATCTGGAACGCAGCAGGCTGCTGCACCGTCTCGCGCTCATCGGGGTGCCGTGGGGGACGGCGCGGCAGGCGCGCGGCAAGGGCACCTTCCGCGAATCCTGGACGCTGCGGTGGCGGCCCGAGTACGACGTCGACCTCATCACGGCCGCCGCCTGGGGCACGACCGTCCCGGCGGCCGCGGTGGCCCGGGTGACGGAGCTGACGCGCACAGAGGCGGCGTCGCGGCGGCCGTCCCTCGCCGAGCTCGCCGAGCTCGCCGAACGGTGCCTCCCGGCCGACCTGCCCGAGGCCCTGCCGCACGTGCTGTCGGCGATCGGCGCCGGGGCGGCGCTCGACGGGGACGTCACCCACCTGATGGCGGCGCTGCCCGCGCTCGCCCGCGCCTGGCGCTACGGTGACGTGCGCGGCACCCCGGCCGAGGGCCTGGCCGGGCTCGTCGACTCGCTGCTCGCCCGCATCCGCGCCGGGCTGTCGCCCGCGCTCACCGGCCTCGACGACGACTCGGCGCGGGAGATGACGGGCCACGTCGACGCCGTGCACGCGGCGGTCGCGCTGCTCGCCGGGCCCGGCGGCGGGGCGGGCGACGCCTACCGCGGGCCGTGGCTCGCGACGTTGCAGGCGATCGCCCGGCGAACCGACCTGCACGGCCTCGTCGACGGGCGGCTCACCCGCATCCTGCTCGACGCGGGACGGCTCGGCCGCGCCGAGGCGGCGCGCCGCCTCTCCCGTTCGACCTCGGCGGGCAACCCACCGGCCCGGGTGGCCGCCTGGGTGGAGGGGTTCTTCCCCGACGGCGGCCTCCTCCTCGTCCACGACCCGGCCCTGCTCGGCCTGATCGACGACTGGCTCACCGGGCTGGGCGAGCAGGCCTTCATCGACGTGCTGCCGCTGCTGCGCCGTACCTTCGGCACCTTCGCCGCCCCGGAGCGCCGCGCCATCGGCGAACGCGTCGCCGCCCGTTCCGGCACCCGCGCCGCGACCGGGCGGGAACCCGGCGCCGAGATCGACGCCGGGCAGGCCGCCCCGGCCGTGCGAACCGTGCTGAGGCTGCTCGCCGGAGGCGGGAGACGGTGACGATCACGACCACCCGGGGCTCGGCGGCGGGCGTGACGGCGGCCGGGACCGCGGCCGCGCCCGGGAGCGCGCTGGGCGTGCGTATCGGCGGCATGGGGCGATGCGCGAGATCGAGGCCGGTCCGGGGCGCGGCCGCACTCGGCGGCCCGGGGACGTCGACGGCGGGGGAGGCGCGATGACGAGTCCGGCGGAGCGGGGCACGGTGCGGGACGACGAGCGGCTGCGGCGGTGGCGGCTGGTGCTGGGCGGCGACACCGACGGCACCGGGTACGGGCTGAGCGGCACGGACGCGGAGATGGACGCGGCGCTGTCCGCCCTGTACAACCGCGAGGAGGGCGAGCGAGGGGCCGGGCTGGGCGCCTCGGCGCCGCGGGTGGCCCGGTGGCTGGGGGACATCAGGACGTACTTCCCCGCGACCGTGGTGCGGGTGATGCAGCAGGACGCGCTGCGGCGGCTCAACCTCACCCGGCTGCTGCTCGAACCCGAGATGCTGGAGGCGGTCGAGCCGGACGTCCACCTCGTCGGCACCCTGCTGTCACTCAACCGGGTGATGCCGGACAAGGCCCGCGAGTCGGCCCGGGCCGTGGTGCGGAGGGTCGTCGCAGAGCTGGAGCGGCGGCTCGCGCAGCGGACCCGCACGGCGGTGACCGGGGCGCTCGACCGGGCGGCGCGCACCCGCCGGCCGCGGCGCGCCGCGGAGATCGACTGGGATCGCACGATCCGCGCGAACCTGCGGAACTACCTGCCGGACGCGGGCACGGTGGTGCCCGATCGCCTGGTCGGGTACGCGCGCCGGCAGCGGGCGGTGCAGCGCGAGGTGGTGCTCTGCGTCGACCAGAGCGGCTCGATGGCCGCCTCCGTGGTCTACAGCGGGGTCTTCGCGGCCGTGCTCGCCTCGGTGCGCTCGCTGAAGACCTCGCTCGTGGCCTTCGACACGGCGGTGGTCGACCTCACCGCGCACCTGCACGACCCGGTGGAGGTGCTGTTCGGCACCCAGCTCGGCGGCGGCACCGACATCAACCGGGCCCTGGCGTACGCGCAGGGGCTGATCACCCGCCCGCACGACTCCATCCTCATCCTCATCAGCGACCTGCACGAGGGCGGCGTACGCGAGGAGATGCTGCGCAGGGTGGCGGCGATGACCGCGTCCGGCATCCAGGTGATCGTGCTCCTCGCCCTGTCGGACGAGGGCCTGCCCTCCTACGACCACGATAACGCCGCCGCCCTCGCCGCCCTCCGCGTCCCGGCCTTCGCCTGCACGCCGGACGCCTTCCCGGAGCTGATGGCCGCCGCCCTGGAACGCCGGGACGTGGCGGCGTGGGCGGAGCGGCGGCTCGGCGTGCCGCCGGCGAGGTGAGGACGCTGCGCGCCGCGCGGCGCGGTGGGGGACCCCGCCTGCGGGGATACCGGTCCTAGCGCTTCCGCTGGGTGGGGGGTCTGATGCGCGATGACGGTGGCGTCCGTAAGGTCCGTAATGTGGGTTCAGTGCTGATCGACCGGCCCGCGGGGGCGTTCGCGCCGCAGTACCGGGCCGTCACCGTCGCCATCGTCGCCCTCACCCTGCTGGTGGCCTACGAGTACCTCGCGGTGGCGACCGCGATGCCGATGGTCGCCACCGTGCTCAACGGCGAGCGGCTGTACGCGCTCGCGTTCAGCGGGTCGCTCGCCGCCGGGGTGGTCGGGATGGTCGCGGGCGGGCGGTGGAACGACGTCACCGGGCCGCAGCGGCCCATCTGGGTCGGCGTGGTCTCCTTCATGGCCGGTCTCGCCGTGTCGGGGGCGGCGCCGAACATGGAGGTGTTCATCGCCGGGAGGCTGCTGCAGGGGTTCGGCGGCGGCCTGTTCTCGGTGTCGCTGTACGTGCTCGTCGGGCGGGTGTATCCGGGGCCGCTGCACCCGAAGGTGTTCTCGCTGCTCGCCGCGGCCTGGGTGGTGCCCTCGATGGTGGGGCCCACGATCACCGGGCTGCTCGTGGACGGACCGGGATGGCGCTGGGTCTTCCTCGGCGTGCCCGCGGCCACCGCGCCCGCGGCCGTCCTGCTGTGGCGCGGCATGCGGGACGGACGCGCGTCCGGCGGCGAGGCCGGGCACGACGCCCCGGCCGGTTCCGGTACGGCGATGCCGGAGGACGAGGCCGGGCCCGGCGGCGGCCCGGAGGCGGCGCCCGGCGGCGCGGCCCCCGGCGGCCGTGCGGCGCCCGGCGGCACCGAGGGCGTACCCGAGGGGTCGCTGGGGCGCAGGCTGCGCCGGGCCGGGGCGGCGGCCGTCGGGGCGGCGCTGCTGCAGTACGGCGCCGGGCTGCTGCAGGAGGACGGCGGACGGCAGGGCGCCGCCGGGGCGCTGCTGTTCGCCGCCGGGCTGGTCGTCCTCGCCGTGGCGCTTCCCCCGCTGCTGCCGGCCGGCACCCTGCGGGCCGCCCGCGGCCTGCCCACGGTGGTCGCGCTGCGCGGGCTCGCCGCCGGGGCGTTCTTCGCCGCCGAGGTGCTCGTCCCGCTGCTGCTCGCCCGGGAACGCGGCCTGCCGCTCTGGCAGGCCGGGCTCGCCCTCACCGGCAGCGCCGTCGCCTGGTCGCTCGGCTCCTGGGTGCAGGGGCGCCGGCCGCGCGACCGGCGGCTCATCCTGCGCCTCGGCACGGCGCTGATCGCCCTCGGCTCGGCCCTCGTCCCGCTCACCCTCTCCCCGGCGGTGCCCGTCCTGGTCTGCTTCGGCGCCTGGGCGGTGAGCGGGTTCGGCATGGGTATGGTCTATCCCACACTTTCGGTGCTCGTCCTTGAGCTCTCCCCGCCGCACAGGCAAGGTGTCAACAGCTCCGCCCTGCAGATCGGGGAATCGGTCTTCTCCGTGGTCGCGGTCGCCGTCACCGGCGCCCTGCTCGCCGCCCTCGGCCGCACCGTCACGGCGTACGTGGTGTGCTTCGGCGTCGTCGTGCTGATCGCGCTGTCGGCCACCGCGATCGCCGGCCGTTTTGAGCAGGCGAGGTGAGCGGGCACCATGGGGTGAGGTACGTGAACAAGGGGGACTCATGCCGCGTGTCCGGGAACTGGAGGTGTTCCACCTGACGCTGCCGTACGGGCGGCGTCCGGAGAGCATCCTCGTCCGGCTCACCGACCACGGCGGCATGACCGGCTGGGGCGAGGTGGTCCAGCCCGGCCCCCGGCACGACGGCGCCGACGGCCGGCAGGAGCTGCGCGAGACGTGGCAGGCGCTGGAGGAGACGCTCGCGCCCGCGCTGCTCGGGGTCGACTGGGAGCACCCCGACGAGCTCGGCACCATCCCCGGCGGGCCCGCCGCCGACATGGCCTGCTGGGACCTGTGGGCCCGGCTGAACGGCGTGCCGCTCGCGCACGCCCTGGGCGGCAACCGCACGTCGCTGATCGCCACGGTACGGCTCGCCGCCGACCGGTCCCCCGAGGCGATGGTGGCGAAGGTGAACCGGCACGTGTGCGCCGGCTACGCCCATGTGACGCTCGACATCCACCCCGGCTGGGACATCGAGCCCGTCCGGGCGGTACGCAAGGCCTATCCCGGCCTGTTCATCACCGTGGACGGGCGGGGCGCCTACCGCGACGTGGAGCAGCTCGCCGCGCTCGACGCCTACGGGGTGGCCGCGATCGAGCGGCCCTTCGCCGAGCTCGCCCCGCACGTGGAGCTGCAGGAGCGGGTGTCGGCCCTGGTCGCGGTCGAGGCGAACTCGCTCGCCGAGCTCACCGAGGCGATCGAGACCAAGGCCGGGCGGGCGCTGCTGCTGCGGCCGGACCGGTTCGGCTCGCTGCGGGAGGTGCGCCGCGCCCACGACCTCGCCGCCTCCGCCGGCTGGCAGATCTCCGCGGCGGGCGGCAGCGGCACCGGCCTCGCCCGGGCCGCGACCGTGGCCGTCGCCAGCCTCCCCGGCTGCACGCTTCCCGCCGACGTCGCCGAGCCGCCGCGCAGCGCCCAGATCGTCAACCCGCCGGTCGGCCCCTCCGGCGGCGTGGTCGCCGTACCGCTCACCCAGCCCGGGCTCGGCCACCTGGTGGACGAGGACCGGGTCCGCCGCCTGGCGACGAACTCCTTCAAGGTCTCCGGCCGCCCGTACGGCTCGCCCCCGCGGTCCACGCCGGGGGGCGGCTGACCAACCCGGCGATCCGTCCCGGCTCGGCACGGGCGCGGCCCACGACGCCGGGCCCCGGCCGCGCCGTCGCTCCCCGGCGGCGCCCGCCGTCGCCTCCGCCCGCCGGGACCTTCCGCGCGCGGGACCGCCGCGAGCTCAGCGTCCGGCCGTGCCGGCCGTGCCGGCCGTGCCGCAGCCCTCGCCGATCGACGACGCGCCCGACCGCTCCCGCCTCTTCCCGGGGCCGCCGCCGGACTCCCGGAGGCCGGACTCCCCGCGGGAGCTCTTCCCGGCCGCCTGCGCCGGGCGCCTGCCGGGGGTCTCGCTCCGCATGGAGTCCTCGATCGCCTGCGCGGTGATCCTGCGGATCTTCGCCCAGTCGGGGTAGCCGGTGTGGATCAGCGGCGGCACGAACTGCACGCTCGTGACCTTCGCCTCCTTCACCCTGGCGGCGACCGGGACCAGATGCCGGAGCATGGGCCGCGGGATGTCGGTCCGGAACATGCCCTTGGCGGCCTCGGCGAGCTGGGTGAACCGGGCGAGCACGGTCGCCGGGTCGGCCTGCTCCAGCAGGGCGTGGAACACGCAGCGCTGGCGGCGCATCCGGGTGTAGTCGTCGGAGCCCGTGCGCGAGCGGGCGTACCACATCGCGTCCGCGCCCTTGAGCCGGCGGGTGCCCGCCTTCACCAGGCCCTCGTTGTACCTGCCGAAGACNACGTCCTGCTCGACGGTGANGGTGAGGCCGCCGAGGGCGTCGATGATGCGGGCGAACCCCCAGATGTTCACCAGCACGTACCAGTCGACCTCGAGGCCGAGGGTGTGGCCGACCGCGCCCTTGAGCGTCTCCGGCCCCATGCCCCTGCGGCCGCCGAAGATCTCCGGATGGTTCTCGGCGTACTCCCACACCGCGAAGAGCAGGTCCTCGCGCGAGCCGTCCGGGTTGGGCGGCAGCCGGAAGCCGTCGGGGAACCGCTCGGCCATCGGGCTGCCCGGCGGGAAGCGCACGTTCTCCAGGTTGCGCGGCAGGCCGAACAGCACCGTGTTGCCGGTCCGCACGTCCACGCTCGCCAGGTTGATGCTGTCGGTGCGCACGCCCGTGCGGCTCTCCTGCCAGTCCCCGCCGAGCAGCAGGATGTTGATCCGGTCCCGTCCCTCCCACGGGTACTCGGCCGGGGCCCGCCTGGCGTCGCCGCGCGCGTCGAACACGTCGTCGAGCGCCTGCCGGGAGACGTTCGCGTACTGCGCGGCCACGGTGAACGGCAGCGCCGTCGCCACCGAGAGCACGCCCGCGACGATGCCGGTGAGGACCTGGCCGCCCGCGGACAGCTCGCTCGGGCGCAGCACCACGTACGAGTGCACGATCAGCGCGAACCAGGCGAGGGCGGCGAGCACCGCGACGATCGAGATCGTGCCGAGCCACTCCAGGGCCTCGCCGAGCAGGGCGAGGTCGGCGGTGAGGGCCGCCGCCGCGACGCCGGCGAGGAGCAGCAGGTAGAGGCCGAGCAGCACGCGCCCGGTCCTCCGCCATCCGGCGCGCAGATGCGCGGCGCCGGGCAGCACGGCCGACAGGGCCGTCCATCCGATCACCGCCGCCGCCCTGGGCGGCCTGCCGGTGCGCGGGGCGGTCCCTCCGGACGCGGCCGTGGCCGCGTTCGCGTCCCCCGATGGCGTGTCCCCGATGTCCCGCCGGGCGGCCCGGCCCGCCGGCGGCCTCGCGCCCGCGCCGGATGCCGTGCCCGCACGCGCGGGCGACGCCCCCTCCTTCGCGGGAGTCGCGCCCCCGTGCCCGGCGATGGTGCCTCCGGGCCTCGTCCCGTCCCCGGACGCCGTCCTGCTTGTCCGCACTCCTCTTCCCCTCTGTCGAAGGGGGAGCGTATTCAGTGTCCTCCTGGTGTTGTACGGCGATCACGTGAACACGCCGGGAATGAACTGGGCAAAAGTCCCCACAGGGTGGCAAAGCAGAGGTGAACAGCGCCCCAAGGCGCCTCTGCCGCGCCGCCCACCACCCCTACCAGGGCAGGGAGAACAGCCCGTAGTACGAGCCCGCGACGAGCAGCAGGCCGTTCCCGCCGAGCACGCCGCCGAGCGCGAGCTTCTGCCACCGGCTCGGCTGCCAGCCCTCCCGCAGCGCCGACACCAGGGCCGCGCCCGTCGAGACCTCCTGCACCAGGATGAGGATGGCGAGCACCCGGACCACGATCCAGCCGGCGAGCACGGCGGGCCACGCCCCGGCCTGGTTGACCGAGAACAGCACGATCAGCGTGATGAACGCGACCACCGCCACGAGCAGCCCGCCGGCCGTGAGCGCCAGGCGGCGCAGCCGGGTCCGGATCGGCGGCCACACCCGGGCGTTCGTCTGCGCCGCGAGCTCGCCGCCGCGCAGCCGTACCACCATCTCGGTCACCGGGGCGGCGATCAGCCCCACGGCGGCGACCATGAGCGCGAGCGAGAGGAACTCCATGTCCCCGTACCAGGGGGCCTGGGGGATGTCGGCGGCCTCGAACCGCTGCACCGGCGTCGCCCCGGCGATCTGCACCTCGGGCCGCGCCGTGTGCGGCAGGCCGAGGATCCAGTGGGCGAGCGTGGGCAGGTAGTCCCGGACGAGCGGCCCGCCGTTGATCCGCATCGCGTGGTCGGCCTCGTCGAGGAAGCGGATCGTGTAGTCGCGGTTGCCGCCCTCCTCCAGCGCCGTGGTGAGCGCCTTGGTGCTCTCCACGAACGGGATCGACGGGTCGGCCGTGCCGTACAGGGCGAGGACCGGCTGGGTGATCCGGCGGATCACCGGGGTGCCGTCGTAGCGGAGGAAGTTGAAGCCCACCCCGCCCATCGCGCGGGTGAGCAGGTCGCGCACGCCGTACGGCGCGTGCAGCCGCAGCAGCTGCTCGTTGAGCGCCCAGGCGACCTGGCGCATGGGGGAGACGTTCGGGGACGACACCAGCACCACGAAGCCGACGTCGCGGCTGCGGGCCGCGGCGATCGGCACCACCCAGCCGCCCTCGCTCACGCCCCACAGCCCGGTGCGGGACAGGTCCACGTCCGGCCGCCTGCGCAGCTGCTCGATCATGCGCAGCGCGTCGTCGGCGAGCAGGCCGAAGTCGCGTTCGCGGAAGGAGTAGCCGACCGTCCGCTTGTCGTAGACGAGCGTCACGATGCCGGCGCGGGCGAGCCACTCGGCCTGCTCGGTGAACTCTCCCCGGTCGCCGCGGCCCGACCCCTGGACGAACACCATCGCCGGATGCCGCCCGGGCGTCTGCGGCGCGCGGATCGTGGCCGTGAGCGTGGTGCCGCGCGCGGGCACCTTGATGTCCTCCACCGTGAACGGCGCGTTCGCGGGGATCGGCGCGATCTCGGCGGCGGGCTGGGCGGGCAGGGCGCCCAGCTCCTGATTGAGACGCGGGGGGTCGAAGGACGGCGGGGACAGCAGCGCCCCGATCGTCGCCAGGACCGCCAGCAGGACGGCGGTGGCCACGCCAAGTGTGCCTCGGCCAACAGCCATGGCTTGAGACCCCGCAATATGGTCTGATGTCTTTCCCGATCGACAGCGTACGGCAAGGCGATGAGGCCGGTGGGGCCGAAGGGGCCACGATTGTCGGTGTGACCTGTTAGCTTCGTGCGACATGCGCGTGCTGCACACCTCGGACTGGCACCTGGGCAGGACGTTTCACCGCGAGAGCCTGCTCGACGCGCAGGCGGCGTTCATCGACCACCTGGTGGAGACGGTCCGGGCGGAGCGGGTCGACGTGGTCGCGGTCAGCGGCGACCTGTACGACCGGGCGCTGCCGCCGGTGGACGCGGTGTCCCTGTTCGACAGTGCGCTGCGCCGGCTCGTCGCCGCCGGGGCCCAGGTGGTGATCATCAGCGGGAACCACGACTCGGCGACCCGGCTCGGATTCGGCACCGACCTGATGGGCGCCGCGGGCGTGCACCTGCGCACCGACCCCGCCCGCGCCTGGGAGCCGGTGACGATCGGCGACGTGAGCTTCTACGGCATCCCCTACCTGGAGCCGGAGCTGGTGCGCGGCCCGTGGCAGCTCGCCGAGCGCAGCCACACCGCCGCGATCGGGCACGCCATGGACCGGGTGCGCGCCGACGCCGCCGCCCGGGGCACCCGCTCGGTGGTGCTCGCCCACGCGTTCGTCACCGGCGGGCGGGCGAGCGACAGCGAGCGCGACATCAGCGTCGGCGGGGTCGCGCACGTGCCGATCACCGCCTTCGACGGGGTCGACTACGTCGCCCTCGGCCACCTGCACGGCAGCCAGCGGATGTCCGACACCGTGCGGTACAGCGGATCCCCGATCGCGTACTCGTTCTCCGAGACGGGCCAGGTGAAGGGGTCCTGGCTGGTGGAGATCGGGCCCGGCGGGTTCGCGGGCGCCGAGTTCGTGCCCGCGCCGGTGCCGCGGCCGATCGGCCGG
>Ga0065720_1003957_pt1 | contig 13275 bp, 12 predicted proteins | sample Thericmetagenome_FD_59107 | JGI IMG/M metagenome (GOLD analysis project Ga0065720, IMG submission 59107) | Thermophilic microbial communities from the Joint Bioenergy Institute, California, USA of rice/straw/compost enrichment - eDNA_2 v2... | ecosystem: Engineered > Solid waste > Grass >... | reverse complement strand
GGCGCGGGCGATCGGGTACGTCGGGGCGGGCACGGTCGAGTTCCTCGTCCGCGGCGACACCGTCGCGTTCCTGGAGATGAACACCCGGCTGCAGGTCGAGCACCCGGTCACCGAGTGCGTGTACGGCGTGGACCTCGTCCGGCTGCAGCTGGAGATCGCCGAGGGGGCGCGGCTGCCCGCCGAGCCGCCCGCGCCGCGCGGCCACGCCGTCGAGGCCCGGCTCTACGCCGAGGACCCGGCGGCCGGGTGGCGGCCGGAGGCGGGGGTGCTGCATCGGCTCGCCGTACCGGGGGTGGACGCCGAGTTCGAGCCGCCCGCGCCCGGCGACGACCGGCCGTTCCTGCGGCTCGACTCGGGGGTGCGGGACGGGGTGCGGCTGAGCACCCACTACGACGCCATGCTCGCCAAGGTGATCGCCTGGGCGCCGGGCCGCGCCGCCGCGATCCGCCGCCTCGCCGCCGCGCTCGCCGGGGCCCGGCTGCACGGCCCGGCGACCAACCGCGACCTGCTGGTGCGCGTGCTCGGCCACGAGGCGTTCCGCGCGGGCGAGGCCCACACCGGGTTCCTCGACGCGCATCCGCTCGCCGCCGCCCCGCCGGACGAGACCGCGGTGCGTCTCTCCGCGCTCGCCGCCGCCCTCGCCATCGCGTCCGCCGCCCGCCGCGACGCCCGGGTGCTCGGCGGCATGCCGCCGGGCTGGCGCAACGTCCCCGCCCTCCCGCAGACGATCACGTTCGAGGGCCCGGCCGGGACGATCGGGATCGCCTACCGGCTCACCCGTGACGGCCTGCGCGCCGAGGGCTTCGCCGGCGTCGCGCTCGCCGAGCTCGCCCCCGGCCACGTGGTCCTGGAGGTCTCCGGGGTACGGCACCGCTTCGACGTCGCCCGGTACCCCGACCCCGGCTGCGACGTGCCCGGCGACCCGCACGCCGACCGGTCCCTGGTGCACGTGGACTCGCCGCTCGGCGCGGTCCGGCTGCGCGTCCTGCCGCGGCTGCCCGAGCCCGCCCCCCAGGTCGCGCCCGGCTCCCTGCTCGCCCCCATGCCCGGCACCGTGCTGCGCGTCGCGGTCGCCCCCGGCGAGGCGGTCGAGGCCGGGGCGCCGGTGGTGGTGCTGGAGGCGATGAAGATGGAGCACGTGATAGCCGCGCCGCTCGCGGGCACGGTGAAGGAGCTGCACGCCGGCCCCGGCGAGCAGGTCGACGCGGGCGCGCCGCTCGCCCTCGTCGAGCCCGCCGCGACGGCCGGTCCACAGGACGAGGAGAGGAAGGCGGGCGACGCATGAGCGCACTGGTGCACCTGTCGGTGGCGGACGCGGTGGCGACGGTCACGCTCGACTCGCCGCACAACCGCAACGCGCTCTCCACCCGGCTGCTCGGCGAGCTGTCCGCCGCGCTCGACCAGGCCCTCGCCGAGCCCGCCGTACGGGTGATCGTGCTCACCGGCGCCGGGCCGGTCTTCTGCTCCGGCGCGGACCTGAAGGAGCAGGGCGCGGGCGGCGCACCGGTGACGGCCTCGCTCCCCGACATCCTCACCCGCATCTGGGAGAGCCCCAAGCCGGTGATCTGCCGGTTGAACGGCACGGCCCGCGCGGGCGGCCTCGGCCTCGTCACCGCCTGCGACTTCGCCATCGCCCCCGACACGGCGACGTTCGCCTTCTCCGAGGTCCGGCTCGGCGTGGTGCCCGCGATGATCTCGGTCACCGCGCTGCGCCGCCTCGACCAGCGCGCCGCCGCCGAGTACTTCCTCACCGGCGAGGTCTTCGACGCCCGCCGCGCCGTCGAGATCGGCCTGCTCACCCGCGCGGTGCCCGCCGGCGAGCTCGACGCCACCGTCGCCCGCTACGCCGACATGCTGCGCCGGGGCGCGCCCGAGGCGCTCGCCATCACCAAGCGCCTCGTCCGCGAGGTCCCGGCCCTCCCCTTCGACGAGGGCCTGCGCCGGATGAGCGCCCTGTCCGCGGAACGCTTCACCTCCGCCGAGGGCCAGGAGGGCATCCGCGCCTTCCGCGAGAAACGCGACCCCTCCTGGTACTGACGGTCGCGACGGGCGGGTGCGCCGCGCCCAGGCCGCCGGGGAGCCCCTCGCCTCCTTGCGTCCTCGCGTCCGGGGCCGGACGAGCCCGGTCCGGGCTCGCGGGCGGCCGGGAGGCGATCGGGCGATCCGTGCCTGACCGCCGCCGTCGCCGCCGCGGCGCGGGACTCAGCGCCGGGTCCCGCCCGCGTCCCCGCCCTCATCCGGTACGGCGGGGCCCTGATGACCGGCGTCGCGGACGAGGAGGGCGGCCTGGACGCGGTTCTCGCAGCCGAGCTTGGTGAGGATGCGGCTCACGTAGGTCTTCACGCTCGACTCGGTCATGGTGAGGCGGCGGGCGATGGCCGCGTTGGACAGCCCTTCGGCGACGAGCGCGGCCACCTGGTGCTCGGCGGGGGTGAGGACGGCGAGGCGCTCGGCCGCGGCGCGGCGGCGGGCGCTCTCGGCGGGGGTGAGCATGCCGAGCACGGTGCGGGTCACCGGCGGGGAGAGGTAGGCGTCGCCGTCGTGGGCGGCGCGCACCGCGCGGACCAGCTCGTCGGGGGCGCAGTTCTTCAGCACGAAGCCGGACGCGCCGGCGGCGAGCGCGCGGTGCACGTTCGGCTCGGCGCCGAACGAGGTGAGGATGACCACGCGCAGCGCGGGCAGGCGGCGGCGCAGCTCCGCGAGGGCGGCGAGGCCGTCCATGCCGGGCATCCTGATGTCGAGGAGGGCGACGTCCACGCGGTGGCGGAGCGCCGCGTCCACGGCGGCGCGGCCGTCCCCGGCCTCCGCCACGACCTCGATGTCCGGGGCCGACTCCAGCACGGTGCGGATCCCCGCCGCCATGAGCGGCTCGTCGTCGGCGACGAGCACCCGGATCATCCGCCGACCCCCGCCATCGTGAACGCGGGCAGCAGCACGAAGAGCAGGAAGGCGAGCGCCGCGCCGGCCGGCCCTGCGGACAGCTCGCGCCGGAGGGCCGCGGGCCGGTGGGCGGCGAGCGGGTCGCCTGGGACGCCGGCGTGGTGCGGCGCTGCGCCGGCGGGCGGGCTCCCGTGGGCCGACGGCACGGGGCCGGGCTCGGCGGGCCGGTCGGCCGGTGCGGGGGCGGCGTCGAGCGGCAGCATGGCGAAGAGCCGGAACGAGCCGCCGGACCGGCGATGGCCGAGCAGGCCGCCGATCGGGGCCACCCGCTCGCGCAGGCCGCGCAGGCCGTGCCCGCCGCGCTCCGGCCCGCCGCGCTCCGGCTCGCCCGTCCCGGCCGGTACGGCGGGCAGCGGGTTGACGACCTCGATGAGCAGGGCGTCCGGCTCCCAGTCGAGGGTGACCGTGACCGGCCGCCCGGGCGCGTGCCGCGCCGCGTTGGTGAGCCCCTCCTCGACCACCCGGTAGGCGACCGGGTCCGCCGCGGCGGGCAGCGGGCGCGGCTCGCCCCGGCGGTGCAGGGTGACCGGGACTCCCGCCGCGCGGTACTCGCCGACCAGCTCGGCGATCCCCGCCACGCCCGGGCCGGACGGCTCCTCGTCCGTCGTGCGCAGCGCGCCGACGAGCTCGTGCAGCTCGTCCACCGCGGCACGGGCCGAGCCGGCGAGCCGCCGTACCGCGGTCGCCTGCTCGGGCGGCAGCGGCGCGACCTCCAGGGCGGCGGCCTGGATCGCGACCAGCCCGAGCCGGTGGCCGAGGGAGTCGTGCATGTCCCGGGCGATGCGCAGGCGCTCGCGCAGGCGTTCCCGCTCGGCGAGCAGCTCCCGCTCGCGGCGCAGCCGCCGGTTGCCCGCCTCCAGCGCCGCCACCAGCCGCTCGTGCTGGGCCACGTACCGGCCGACGAGCAGCGGCAGCGCGAGGAACACCAGGAAGAAGACGATCACGTGCACCGGGTGCTCGGCGGCCGGTCGCAGGGCGAGCGAGGCGAGCGCGACGGCGACGACGGCCGCGGTCCCCCCGCGGGAGACGACGGAGCGCCCGGTCTGGTAGGAGATCCAGAGCAGCAGGACGTGGCCCGCGCCGGTGGCGGCGCCCAGGGCGAGCGCCGCGGCGTACGCCGGGATCGGGGCGCGGCGGCGCAGCGCGATGATGGCGATCACCGCCGCCGGGTGGCCCGCCATCGCCCACAGCGGCGGATCCCCCTGATGCACGGCCGGCAACAGCAGCGACTCGGCCACCACCACCAGACCGGCGAGAACATATCGGCCCATGCCCAGCAAGGTTACGCAGCGGACGTCCCGCCGGGCGGCCGCGCGCCCGCACCGGCCGGTGATCTCATCGCCGCGGCGCGGTGCCGCCTGCTCGTCGCCCCGGAATCCGCGGAGGTCCCACGGCATCGGCCCGGTCTCCGCCGCCCGGCCCGCGCCGGCGGCCCTTTCCGGGTGCGCCCGGCACCGGGCACGCCGGGGCGGCGTCCGGCCGCGACGGCCTCGGCGGGCGGCGAACCCGCGGGGCTCGGCGGTGTCCACTTTCGTCACCGGAAACGGCGACCTAAGTGGACTGTGCGGTGAGACGGCCGTTCCTACGCTGAGCCGGGTGATGATCGAAGTACGTGACGTCACCAAGCGATACGGGCCGGCGGCCGCCGTCGACGGCCTCTCGTTCACGGTACGGCCCGGCCTCGTCACCGGCTTCCTCGGCGCGAACGGCGCGGGCAAGTCCACGACGATGCGGATGATCCTCGGCCTCGACCGGCCCACCCGCGGCGAGGCGCTCATCGGCGGCCGGCCGTACCGGGAGTTCGCCGATCCGCTGCGGCGGGTCGGCGCGCTGCTGGAGGCGCGGGCGGCGCATCCGGCCCGCACCGCCCACCACCACCTGCTGTGGCTGGCGGAGAGCAACCGCATCCCGAGGGCGCGGGTGCACGAGGTGCTCGGCCTCACCGGGCTGGAGGACGCGGCCGGGCGGCGGGTCGGCGGGTTCTCGCTCGGCATGGCGCAGCGGCTCGGGCTCGCGGCGGCGCTGCTCGGCGACCCTCAGGTGCTGCTGCTCGACGAGCCGATGAACGGGCTCGACCCGGAGGGCATCCGGTGGCTGCGCACGTTCCTGCGGGAGCTCGCCGCGCAGGGCCGCACCGTGTTCGTCTCCAGCCACCTGATGGGCGAGATGGCGCGGACCGCGGACCGGCTCATCGTGATCGGGGGCGGGCGGCTGCTCGCCGACACCACGGTGGCGGAGCTGACCGCCGCGACCGGCTCGCTGGAGGAGGCGTTCCTGCGGCTGACCGAGAGGAGGGCGGGGTGAGCGTGGGCGCGGCCCTGCGGGCCGAATGGGTGAAGATCCGCAGCCTGCGGTCGACGCTGTGGGCGCTGCTGCCGGTCGCCGGCGCCGGCGTCGTGATCGCGCACCTGGCGGGAAGCTCGCTGCGGGACACCGCGGGCGGGCCGCCGCTCGATCCGCTCTTCCCCGCGTTCTACGGGCTCACCATCGCCCAGCTCGGCGTGGTGGTGTTCGCGGCGCTCGTGGTGGGCGCCGAGTACGGCACCGGCACGATCCGCGTCTCGCTGCTCGCGATGCCCCGGCGCGGCCGGTTCTACGCGGGCAAGGTGCTCGCCGCGACGCTCGCCGCGGCGGCGGTCGCGCTCGTCACCGTGCCGGCCGCGTTCCTCACCGCGCAGGCGGCGCTCGGCCCGCGCGGGGTGGGGATCGGCGCGGAGGGGGCGCTGGAGGGGATGATCGGCGCGTTCCTCCACCTGACGCTCATGTGCGCGTTCACGCTCGGCGTGGCGACGATGCTGCGCAGCACGGTGCGGACGCTCGGCCTGCTGCTTCCGGTGTGCTTCCTCGGCTCGCAGGGACTCGCGAACCTGCCCGCGATCCGGCCGGTCGCGCAGTACCTGCCGGACCAGACCACATGGGTGATCATGCATCTCACCGGCCCGCCCGGCGATCCCCGGTTCGCCCGCGACTACGGGCCCTGGGAGGGGGTCGGCCTGCTCGTGCTGTGGGCGGCCGCCGCGCTGCTCGGCGGGTACCTGGTGCTGCGGCACAACGACGCGTGACGCGGGCACCCCGTACGGCGGGGCGCGCGCCGCCGTCCCGGCCCGGCCGTCCGGCCCTCCGGCGGGGCGTGCCGGTGACCGGCGCAGCTAGCGGGTCGTGCCGGCGGGCGTGGTCGCGGGCAGCGCGGCCAATAGGTAGGCGAGCCGGGCGGCCGCCTGCTCGACGTCGTCCACCGAGCCCAGGCGGTAGCCCCAAGAGGTGAGGAAGTCCCCGTTGCCGGTGCACGTCACGTTCTCGGTGAGCCGCTCGCTGAACCGGTTACGAACGTGCACATAAGCGGGCGAAGCATACTTCACCCTGGCCGACAGATCGATGTGAGTCCGCGTGGCCTGGGCGAAGCGTTCAAGGCAGGACAAAATGTCCAGCATCGTGCTCACCTCCGCAAGCCTGTCGATGCAAAGGATTGCATGATCCCGCATTTACCGGCAAGCAATTGCGGTATCAAAGCGCGGATTGTTTGGCGTAATCCTCCAGCACGCGGATGATGACCGCCCGCGCCTCGTCCCCGTACGCGGCGACCTGGCGATACTCCTCGAAGTTCTTCGCGTAGAACTCGATGTCGTCCGGGCTCTTCAGGATGAGCTCCTTGGTCCGGGTCGCCGCGACCACCATGCGGTTGTCGTAGATCCAGTACCCGTTGAGCGGCGCCGAGGGCAGCATCGTGTCGAACGGCAGCACGCCGAACTCGACGTTCGGCAGCGTGGTCACCGCGAGCAGCCGGTCGAGCTGGCCGCGCATCACCTCGGGCGGCGCGAGCCGGTACCGCAGCACCGCCTCGGGCATGAGGAAGTGGAAGCTGCGCTTGGGGTCGTAGAGGATCTCCTGCCGCTGCATGCGCACCCGGATCGCGGCGTCGATCTCGTCGGCCCCGCCGTACATGCGGCGCACCTTGGCGAAGATGTGCCGCGCGTACTCGGAGGTCTGCAGCAGGCCGATCACGATGCCCGGCTCGAAGACGCGAAAGTGGCGGGTGCTCAGCTCCAGGTCGCGGAAGTTCTCCTGGATCGCGGTGAGGCCGCCGCGGTGCCGCTGCCGCCAGGTGGTGTACTGCTCGTCCATGGCGGCCATGGCGGCGGTGAGCTCGTTCATGACGTCGGGGGTGGCGCCGACGGCCTGCCCCCATGCCAGCAGGTCGCTCTCGCTCGCGGTCTGCCGCGCGTTCTCGATGCGCGACACCTTCGACGGCTGCCAGCCCAGCCGCTCGGCGAGCTGCTTGCCGGACAACCCCGCGTCCTCCCGCAGTTGCCGCAAGCGCGCGCCCAGCTCGATGCGGGCCTGCTGGAAGCCGCTCACACCCACCTCCCCGGAATCGTTCCGCAGGCTAATCCCTGGCGCACGATCCCGGCCATAGGGAAATCCCCAATGGTGATCAGCCGAGCACGCGGCGCGCGATGTCGACGAGCAGCTCGCGCGGCACCTCCACCGCGGCCTCGCCGTCGAGCACGTCGCGCAGGTCGGCGAGCGCCTCGGGGTCGTCCACGAGCATGCCCTGGACGACGATCGTCCCCCGATCCGTCTCATAGAGCGAGGGGCAGGCCCCGGCCTCCGAGGTGGATCCCAGGAAACGCAGTCGCATGGCGATCCCTCTCTACTTTTGCAATTGCGCGCAATGGTATCGAAAACATGCGAGCAACTCACCTATATGTCTGAATTGTGATCAGACGTCGGGTGGCGGGGCTCGCGGGAGACCCCGCCACCGGTTTCCGGCGAAACGGTCCGGCCCGCGTTCCGCCGCGCGTTCAGTTGAGCAGCGCCATCGCCGCGTTGCGGCCGGGGATGCCGCTCACCCCGCCGCCGCGCCGCGCCCCCGCCCCGCACAGCAGGACCCGCGGCCACGCGGTCGCCACGCCCCAGCGCCCGGCGGGCGTGCCGGCGCCGTCGTGGGAGCCGGCGTCCGGCTCCGCGTACGGCCAGGCGAGATCGCGGTGGAAGATGTGCCCGCCGGGCAGCCCCGACTCGGCCTCCAGGTCGACCGGCGTCTTCACCTCCAGGCACGGCTCGCCGTCCGGCCCGCGCAGCAGGCAGTCCTCGATCGGCTCGGCGAGCACCGAGTCGATCGAGGCGAGCGTGGCCCGCAGCGCCCGCTCCCGCGCGCCGTCCGGGTCGTCGCGGAACAGCCGCGCGGGCATGTGCAGCCCGAACAGCGTCATCGTGTGCGCGCCCGACTCCCGCAGCCCCCGGACCGAGGATCGACGGGTCGGTGAGCGTGTGGCAGTACACCTCGGCCGGCGGCAGCTCCGGGATCCGCCCGGCCGCGGCCTGCGCGTAGGCGGCGGCGAGCTGGTCGCGGCCCTCGTTGATGTGGAACGTCCCGCTGAACGCCTCGGCCGGGTCCACCCGGGGGTCCTTCAGCCGGGGCAGGCGGGCGAGCACGAGGTTCACCTTGAGCTGCGCGCCCTCCGGCGCGGGCGTCTCGGGCCCGCCGGTGAGCCGGGCGAGCACGGCCGGCGGCAGCGCGGCGAGCACGTGCCCGCCGGTCACCGCGTGCTCGCCGGCCTCGTCGCGGAAGGTCACCTCGCCGGCCTCCGGGTCGATGGCGACCACCTCGGCGCCGGTGCGGATCTCGGCGCCGTGCCGTACCGCGACGTCGGCGATGGACCGCGACACCGCGCCCATGCCGCCGACCGGGACGTTCCAGTCCCCCCTGCCGTCGCCGATCACGTGATAGAGGAAGCAGCGGTTGGCGAGCATGTCCCGCGCCGGGTCGGCGAACGTGCCGATGAGCGCGTCGGTGAGCACGACCCCGCGCACCACGTCGGAGCCGAACCACTCGTCCACGGTCTCCCCGATGGGACGCTCGAACAGCACCCGCCACGCCTCGTCGTCGCCGACGATCCGGCGCGCCTCGTCCCGGGTGGGCAGCGGCTCCAGCAGCGTCGGCGCGAGCCGCCGCGCCACCTCTCCGATCATCCCGTAGAACCGCCGCCAGGCGTCCAGGTCGGCGTGGCCGCCGGTCACCGCGGCGAACGACTCCGCGGTACGGCCCGCGTCGTCGTTGTCCACGAGCAGGCCGGTCTCGCCGGCGGGCGTGTAGGAGGCGAAGCGGCGGCGGCGCAGCTCGAGCCGCAGCCCCAGCTCCTCGCGGATGCGCCCGGGCAGCAGGCTCACCAGGTAGGAGTAGCGCGACAGCCGGGCGTCCACGCCCGGGAAGGGCCGCGCGGAGACGGCGAGCCCGCCCACGTGATCCTGCCGTTCCAGCACGAGCACGCTGCGCCCGGCCTTGGCGAGGTAGGCGGCGGCGACCAGCCCGTTGTGACCGCCCCCGGCCACGACCACGTCGTATCGCATGATCACTCCAAGGGATGAACCGGATATCCAGTGCGAAAATAGCCTGCTATGTACGATCTTTCTTGGCGAGATGACACGAGGACGCGGGGGACGCTTCGGCATAACCTGCGGGCCGGACAGGTTTCCGGGTGCGTACGGGGGGACGAGCCAGGGCATGCGTGAGCACACAACCGGACCGGAGGTCATCCGCCTGTCCGAGGAGGTCGCCGACACAATCGCGAGCGGCGGCCCGGTCGTCGCCCTCGAGTCCACGATCATCTCCCACGGCCTGCCCCAGCCGCGCAACCTCGAGGTCGCGCTGGAGCTGGAGGACCTGGTACGGCGGGCCGGCGCGGTGCCCGCCACGATCGCGGTGCTCGACGGTGTCGCCCGGGTCGGCCTCGACAAGCGCGAGGTGGAGCGCGTCGCCGCCGAGCCGGGCCTGCGCAAGCTCGGGCTGCGCGACCTCGCCCCGGCGGCGGCGCTCGGCGCGAGCGGCGCGACCACGGTGTCGGCCACCTCCTTCCTCGCCGCGCGGGCGGGCATCAAGGTGTTCGCCACCGGGGGCCTCGGCGGCGTGCACCGCGAGTGGGCCGAGACCCAGGACGAGTCGGCCGACCTCGACGCGCTCGCCCGCACCCCGATCATCGTGGTGTGCGCGGGCGTGAAGTCGATCCTCGACGTGCCCGCGACGCTGCAGCGCATGGAGACCCGCGGCATCACCGTGGTCGGCTACCGCACCGACGAGTTCCCCGGCTTCTACCTGCACACCTCGGGACAGCCGGTGGACTGGCGGATCGACACCCCGGCCGAGGCGGCCGAGATCATGCGCCGCCGGGAGCGGCTCGGCGTGCCCGACGGCGCCCTCGTCGTGGCCAACCCGGTGCCCGAGGACCAGCAGCTCGACCCCGGACTGCACGACCGCGTGCTCGCCGAGGCGCTCGCGGCGGCCCGCGACGCCGGCGTCACCGGCCAGGCGATCACCCCGTTCCTCCTCGACCACCTCGTCCGCGGCACGGACGGCGCGTCCCTGGAGGCGAACCTCGCGGCGGTGCGCGGCAACGTACGGCTCGCCGCCGAGATCGCCGCGTGCTGGAGCGCCGGGTGAGCCTGCTCGTCATCGGGGACGTGGTCACCGATGTGGTCGCCCTGCGCGTGCCCCGGCTGTGCGCCGGGGCCGGGGCGGGCGGCGGGGGCGGCGCGGCGCCGGGCACCGGCGCCGCGGACGGCCCTGCGGACGGCACTGCGGACGGCCCTGCGGACGGCACTGCGGACGACACCGAGGCCGGACCCGCGGACGGCGCCCGCGGCGGCCTCGGCACGGACACCGCCGCGGACATCGTGCTGCGTCCCGGCGGCTCCGGCGCGAACACCGCCTCGTGGGCGGCGCACCTGGGGCTCGACGCGCGGCTGCTCACCCGGGTGGGCCGCGACATCGGCGACTGGCACACCGCCGAGCTGCGCCGGGCGGGCGTGCGCCCGCACGTGCGCGTCGACCCCGACCACCCCACCGCCGTGGTGATCGCGATGGTCGACGTGACCGGGGAACGCTCCATGCTCACCAACCGGGGCGCGAGCGGCCGCCTCTCCCCCGCCGACTGGTCGGACGGGCTGCTCGACGGCGTGCGGCACCTGCACGTCTCCGGCTACACCCTGTTCGCGCCGCCCGGCCTGGAGCTGGTCCGGCTGGCGCTCGCCGCGGCGGCGCGGCGCGGCGTGACGGTGAGCGTGGACCCGGCGTCGGCCGGTTTCCTGCGCGGGTTCGGCCCGGACCGGTTCCTCGCGGAGACCGCGGGCGCGGACTTCGTGATCCCCAATCTCGACGAGGCGCTGCTGCTCAGCGGCCTGGGGCCGCTCGGAGATCCGGAATCGGCCGCCGAGCGGCTGAGCGGACGGTACGGTACTGCGGTAGTGAAACTGGGGGCGCGGGGCGCGCTGCTCGCCCAGGACGGGCGCGTGGTCGCCCGGGTGCCCGCCGTACCGACGGAGGTGGTCGACTCGACCGGCGCCGGTGACGCCTTCGCGGCCGGGTTCCTCGCCGCCCTGCTGGCCGGGAGGAACGCGGTGGAGGCGGTCGCGTCCGGGTGCCGGGCGGGTGCCGAGGCGGTCGCGCAGGTCGGGGGCCGGCCCCATCCGAGGAGTGGAACGTAGTAGTTTTTCCCACTTGACACACACCGGTACCTCGCGGCGTAAGCTGCACCATTAGCACCAGGCATCACCGGGGAGGTTGCGGTCAGCCGATGGACGCCCAGTCATCGACCTGTTTAAGTGATCTGGTCCCGGCACTCCGCTGGACCCGGCCACAGCAGGTCGCCGAGGTACTGGCCGACCCTCGCCTGCCGGGCGGCTGGTGGGGCTCCGTCACCGTGGGCCGCGCGCTCTCCGTGCTGGGTGCCGACTGGATCTGCGAGCGGCTCGCCCGGCTCGCCGCCACCCGCTGGGGGCACCTCTCGCTCGTCGAGCTGCTCCCGGCGCTGCAGGCGCACACGCCCGATCCGGCCCTGTCGAGCTGGCCCGAGCCGGCGCGCAGCGCCGCGGGCGGCGTCGGCGGCTGGTTCCGGCTGCGCCGCCTGACGCCCGACGACCTGCAGAATCCCGCCGGGCCCGCCGCGCCCGAGGCGGTGGTGGCCGCCGCGTTCCGCGAGTACTTCGGCCGCCTGCCGGCGGACAGCCAGGCGTCCGCCACGGCCACGCTCGCGCCCCCCGTGCCCGACGTGCCCGCNCAGCAGACCGCCTCGCNCGAGGTGCCCGCGCTCGCCGCCCCGGTGCCGGAGACCGCCACCCTGCCGGACTCCGCCGCGCCGAACGGCGGCCCCGCGCCGCAGCCGGACCCGGCGACCATCATCGCCGAGTACCCGATGGTGGGCATGGTGGAGGCGCTGCTGCGGGACTGGTCGCCGCTGGAGAAGGCGATCGCGGCCGAGCGGCTCTTCGCCGCCGAGCCGATCAGCCTGCGCGCGCTCGCGCACCGGCTCGGCGTGGACCGGGAGGTGCTCTCCCAGGCCCAGCGGAACGCCGAGGAGCGGGTGCTCATGTGGATGCGCTCCCCCGACTCCGCCCCGCTCACCGGGCACCTGTTCGGCCTCACCGAATGGCTCGGCGCCGCGGCCACCCAGGAGCAGCTCATCAGCGTCGACCCGTCCCACCCGGTGCTCGTGCCGTCGCTCAACACGCCGCTGTGGCGGGTGCTCGTCGCGCTCATGCCCGACCGGCGGCTGCAGGACGGCTGGCTCGTCGTCGGCGACCTCGGCGGCCTGCAGGAGCGGACCCGGCAGCTGCTCGCCGCCCATCCCGGCGAGACCGACGTGGTCGAGCTGCTCGGCAAGATCGGCATCCGGCCGCACTCGGCGAAGGCGTGGCTGGAGGCGCTGCCCAAGGAGCCGAGCCGCCCGGCCGGCCCGGGCGCGCACGAGGCGCAGCGCCCGCCGGCGCCCGCGCCCGGCGTCACCACCACCGGCGGCATGCCCGCCCTGCCGCGCCGTACCCCGGGGGTGAACAACCAGGCCCGCGGCGGACGCCCGGTGCCGCAGGTCGGCAACCAGGTGGACCCGCAGACCGCGCTCGCCGCGCTCTCGGCGCTCTCCGGGCAGCAGCAACCCCGCCCGAACGGGGTGCCGACCGGCATGCGCCCGCAGACGCCGCCTCCGCCGCCGAGCCCCGCCTCCGACCCCCGTCGCTGGCAGCGCATCGACGTCACGAGCGAGCACCTGCGCGGCGCGCCCGTCCCGGTGCCGGAGTCCTACGCCGCCCAGCTCGGCATGCGGCCGGGCACCCTGCTCTCGGTCACCGGCCCCGGCGACAACGCGGTCGTCCTGGTCTGGCGCGACCAGCCCGTCTTCGACTCGCTGCAGCCGGTGCTGATGCGCCTCAACGCCCGCCCGGGCGACTCGGTCTACGTCACCATCAACGGCTACCGTCTCGACGCCCAGCTCACCTCGGCCGCGAACTGACGCGCCCGCCGCTCGCCGTCGCAGCACAACAGGTCGAGCGAGGCCGCGTACGGCC
>Ga0065720_1003728_pt1 | contig 13283 bp, 11 predicted proteins | sample Thericmetagenome_FD_59107 | JGI IMG/M metagenome (GOLD analysis project Ga0065720, IMG submission 59107) | Thermophilic microbial communities from the Joint Bioenergy Institute, California, USA of rice/straw/compost enrichment - eDNA_2 v2... | ecosystem: Engineered > Solid waste > Grass >... | reverse complement strand
TAAAGTGCTGCATAGGAGCCTCCTCCTTTTGGTGTGTGTGGTTGGCCAAATATCACTCTACCAAAGGAGAGGCTCTCTTTCTATGTCCGCTTTTTCCAGTCTTTACCCCTACGCAAATTTTACTCTAACTATGGTTTTTGATAATTATTTCTTATTTTTAAGAATGTTTCGACACGGCGTTGCGTCCGGCGGACCCACCGCTCCCGGGACTTGCGGCCCGGAGGATGACGCCTGAAACATGAGCAGCCCGCCCCGGGCCGCAAATCTCGCAAATTTCCCGGAGCGGGCCGCCGATCACGGTCGGCCGCATGCGCGTTTCAACCTTTGACCGCGCCTGCCACGACGCCTTTCACGATATGCTTCTGCAGCAGCATGAACACGATGACGGACGGCAGCACCGCCATCGTCATGGCCGTCATCGCATACTGCCAATCGGTGTTGTACTGCCCGACGAAGGTGTACGCCGCCAGCGTCAGCGTCTTCGTCGATTGCGAGCCGTTGACCATGAGCAGCGGCAGCAGGAAGTCGTTCCAGATCCACATGACGTCGATGATGATGACGGTGGTCGTCACCGGTTTCAGAAGCGGCAGAATGACCGAGCCGAACGTCCGGAACGAAGAGGCTCCGTCGATCATCGCGCTCTCGTCCAGTTCCCGCGGTATGCCTTTGACGAATCCGTGATAGATGAAGACCGCCAGCGGCACGCCGAATCCCCAGTAGATGACGCCGAGCCCCCAGGTGCTGTCGGACAGCCCCATGTCCTTCGCCAGTTTGAGCACGGTGATCATGATGCTTTGAAACGGGACGAGCATCGGCAAGATACAGGCCAGATACAAGATATTGCTCAGTTTGCTCTTGGTGCGGGACAGCTTGTATGCGGCGAGGGAGGAAAGGGCGATGATGCCGGCCACCCCGACCACCGTAATGATGACGTTGTTGAGAAAGAGCTGCGGGTAATCAATGAACTTCCATACATAAACGTAGTTTTCCACGGTCAGCTTCTCCGGCAGGGCCACCACGTTCCGCATCACTTCGCCGAACGATTTGAACGAATTGATGAGCACGAGAATCATCGGGTACAGGAATACGAGGGCAACGGCGATCATGACCATTTCCAGCAGGGCGAGTCCGATTTTCCCGCGCTTCATCAGCTCTCCACCTCTCTCCGCTTGAAGTAGGCCAATTGAACGACGGTGATGACCATGACGGCGAAGAACAGCACAAGCGCCTTCGCGGTGCCGTACCCGTACAAGTTGTTCTGGAAGGTGTCGCGGTAAATGTCATACGACACGCTGACCGTGGAACCCCCCGGACCGCCGGCGGTCAGGGACAGGATCACATCGAAAATCTTGATCGAGTTGGTGAGCGCCATGAACACGGCGATGGTCACCGAAGGCGCGAGCAGCGGCAGCGTGACGCCGAAAAACCGGCGAACGGGCCCCGCGCCGTCCACAACGGCCGCTTCCATGACGTCGGCGGGCACCGATTGCAGGCCGGCGAGATAAATCACGATGTAGAAACCGACGGACTGCCATACCGACACCAGGAGCACGGAAAGGAACGCCAGCGTGTTCTCGCCGAGCCAGCTCCATTGAAAAATGCTCCAGCCGGTCTGTTCGTAGAGCGAGTCGAACCCCTGCATGAAAATGAACCGCCAGATGAACCCGACAATGACCAGACTGAGAATGTACGGGACAAAAAAAGCGGCCCTGAGCGCCGTCCGCGTCTTCAGCGGCCGGTCCAGCGCGAGCGCGATCAACACCGCGAGCACGTTGACGAGGACGATGAACAGAATCGAATATTTGAGCGTGAAAAGGGAGGCGTTCAAAAAATTCCGGTCGCGGATCAGCGCCTGAAAGTTGTCGAGCCCGATGAAAGCGGGATTGCTGTTGATGCCGTTCCATTCGGTAAGGGAATAGGCCATGCTCATGACGAACGGGATATAGAAGGCGAACAGCACGCCGGTCACGGCAGGGATGACGAACAAGAAAAACTCCCGGCCGGCGCGCGATTTGATGCCCGCATTGAACATGAATTCACCTGCTTTCTTGTCGTTCCTTGCAAACTGACGGATAATACACATTATAGGCGGGGCCGAAGCCGCAAAAGAATGCATTTCTGTAGTCAATTAAGGGGAATAACGTGAACTGCATCCGCTCCCGGAAGGAAGGGCGTGTCCATGTCCGACTGGATGAACCGCATGCGCCGGCTCGCCGGCAAACCGTCGGAACGGCTTGTCCGCCGGCTGATCCTGCTGTTTGCCGGCTTGGCGATGCTGATTGTATTATCGCTTACATTCATTTCCTACAAGATGATCGAGCGGCAGTCGGTGGAATCCTTTATTAGCGGCAGCAAAAGCAACTTGCTTCTGGTCAACAAAAACATCGTCCGCTACTTCGCGGAAATCGACCAGTTGTCCACGCCCGGGTTGCAGTACGACGCCCTCATCCAGGCGGCCGCGTGCGGCACCTGCGACTATACGGCCCAGATTTTCCTGGAGAACTATGTGCGCAACCTGTTCCACTCCCGGAACGATATCGAGAGCGTGTATTTCTATCTGCCTTCCCATCATCAATACTATGCCATCAGCAAGAGCGAGCCGGGGCGGGCGGTGCGCATCGTATCGGACGAAGAGGGGCGGATCGGCGGGCAGGAATGGATGGGGACGGTTTTGACCCGGGACACGAACCGGATGATCCGGACGCTGCTGCTGGAAGAGACCCTGGGATATGCCCGGACGCAAGAAAGCTACATGGCCTATCACCGGGTGATCCGGACGCTGCTCGAGCGGGAACCGATGGCGGTGCTCACGATCCTGTTCTCACCCGGGGGCCGCGATGAGATCTTGCGCGATGTCGCCCTCTCGGAAGGCGAGCATCTGCTCCTGTCGGACGCCGACGGACGGCCGTTTTATTGGAGCGACCCGGCTTTCTTCGAACAGGCGCCCCCGGCGGAATGGCTGGCCGACATCCGGGCGGATGAGGACGGCGCCCTGGACCGGATGCTGGGCGGCGAGCGCTACATGGTGATCGGTCACATAGATCAGACTACCGGTTGGACACTGGTCAAATGGACGCCGTACCGGCTCATTTACGCTTCGGCCCAGCAGACGCGCAACGTCAGCATCCTGCTCGGGTCGGTGTTCGTGCTGTTCGCGCTTCTGGCCGTCTCGCTGATGTCCAACGCGATCACTCGTCCGCTCAAGGCGCTCACCCGCAAGATGGAAGCGTTCAGCCGCGGCAATTTCAACGTGATGGTCGAGGTGCGGGGACAGGATGAAATCGCCCTGCTGTCCCGCCAGTTCAACCGGATGGTCCGGCAGATCGAAGAGCTGATCAACGAGCGGTACCGCATGCAGCTTGCGGAGAAGAACGCCGTGCTCAAGGCGCTGGAGGCGGAATTGAACCCGCATTTCCTGTATAATGCGCTGCAGACGATCTCCACCAACGCGCTGAAGAAAGGCGTGCCGGAAGTGGCCGACATGGTCGACGCCCTGGCCGGAACGCTGCGCTACAGCATCAGCCGCCGGGACCGGGTGCTGCTCAGGGAAGAGATCCAGCACATCGAACGCTACCTGTCCATCCAGAAAGCCCGGTTCGGCGGCCGGCTGCAAGTCCGCTTCGAGCTGGACGAGCGGCTGCCCGACGTGGAGATTCCGAAGCTGTCCGTCCAGACGTTGGTGGAGAACGCCGTCAAACACGGCGTCGAGAAGACATCCGTCCCGGTCATGATCCGGATCCGGGCCTGGCCGGATAAGCCGGGCACGGTCATCGCCGTGCACGACAGCGGTCCGGGCATGGACGGCGAGCAACTGGAACTGCTCCGGGAGCGGCTGGCGCGCGATTGGGACGACCGGGAGGACCGGGGAAACGCCTCGATCGGACTGTCCAACCTTGCCGCCCGCCTGAAGCTGCTTTATGGAGATGCGGCGCGGCTCACCATTGATTCCGACGAATTGGGGACGGAAGTCCGCATTCTGATTCCGCGGGGAGGCCATGAAGAAAAATGATTCGGGCGCTGATCATCGAAGATGAACAACCGTCCCGGGAAGCGATCAAGCTGCTGGGCAACTGGGAGAAATTCGGCATTGCGCGGATCGACGAAGCGGAGAACGGCCGGGAAGGACTCCGGCTTGTGGCCGACCTTCGGCCCGACCTGCTGCTCGTGGACATGAAGATGCCCGAGATGGACGGGGCGGAGTTTCTGCGGCATGCAACCGCGGAACATCCCGACTGCGTGTGCATCGTCATCAGCGGTTACGACGATTTCGGCTACGCCCGCACGGCCATCCATGCGGGGGTCATCGACTATTTGCTGAAGCCCGTCAACCGGCACGAATTGAACGAGGCGCTGGCCAAAGCGGCGGCGCTTATCGAACGGCGGAGGCGGGAAGCCGGCGAGCGGATCGATCAGGGCATCGCCCTCAACCTGTCGCTGCCGAGACTGAAGGAAACGGTGTTTCTCCGTCTGTTGGAAGACGCGGGCGGCGTCACGCCGACCCACCTGTCGGTCATCGGCGCGGACCGGCCCGCGGAATATCAGGTGGCCGTCTTCTGCCTGCTCAACATGTCGCAAGTCCGGCGGGAGAAGTTCAAAGGGGATGCGGAGCTGTTCCGGTTCGCCGTCGCCAACCTGCTGAACGAGCTGGAGCGGGACGGGACAACCTGCTTCAGCTTCGCCAATCCGAAATCCGCCAGGGAGTTCATTCTCGTATTGACGATGGAGCCCGGCCTTCCCGAGCGCCTTCGGCCCGACATCGAAGGCTTGCTGAAGGAAGGGCTCGACCGGCTGGAGAAATGGCTCCGGCTTGCCGCTTCCGGCGGAGTCGGCCGCCCGGTCCAAAGCCACACCCGAATCCGCGAATCGTACCTCGCGGCCAGAGAGACGGCCTGGTCCGCCAACCTGGCGGAAGCTTCCGGACGGCCGATATGGGTCGTTTCCGCCGGGGAACGCGGCTTGCCGCCGTCGCTCATCGGCAAGATGCCGCTCATCCGGCACGGCATCGAGGAAGGGAATGCGGCCTACGCCGCCGCCGTCGTCAGCGATTATGTCGCGGAGATCCGCAAAGCCGGACGGCTGAGCCTGGCCGCCGCCGACCGGCTGCTGGACGATTTCGCGGCGCTGCTGCACGAGCTGGCCCTCGATCTCGGCGTCCCGAACGGCTGGCAACCCGACCTTCACGCCTTCGGAACAGATCCGGACATGCCGTATGACCTCACCTCCCTCAAGCAGTTTGAAGGGACGATGCAGGCGCTCCTCGCGGACTTCGCCGATCACGTGCGGAGAACGGTCAAATTCGCCGCCCATTTTCACGTGAGCGACATCAAGGCGTACATCGACCAGCATTACAACGAGTCGATCCGCATCCATACGTTCACGGAGAAATACTACCTGAGCCGCGAATACCTGATGAAACAGTTCAAGCAGGAATACGGCATGGGCATTTATGAATACGTGCAGAAGGTGCGCATGGACAAGGCGGCGGAACTGCTCCGGGATCCCGGGCTGAAAATCCAGGACGTCTCCGATCTGGTCGGCTTCAAGGACAAGAATTATTTCAGCAAGGCGTTCAAGAACCACTTCGGGCTGTCGCCCACCGAGTACCGCGGCAAGGAGCAGGACGCCACTTTTTTACCCTGAAAACTCTACGATATCTCCTTCTTTCGGGCTCCCCGCATTCTTTACAATGAAGTGGCAAACATTCAGAAAGACGGAGGGGTTGAAATGCGAAAAAAAACGGTACTCATCTGGTTGTGCGCCGTCCTGCTGGCCGCCATGGCCGCGGCATGCGGCAACCAAAAAAGCGCGGATAACGTCGGAGACGCGAATGGCGCGGCGGGCGGCGGAGCAAACGAAGAGCCGGTCAACATTCACATGTTCATCAACATGCCGGAATACACCGACGCCTTCAACGCATTCGTGGCCGAGTACAAGAAAGTCAAGCCGAACGTAACGATCGAGCTGGAAATCATGCAGGCGGACTACCCGACCATTCTGAAATCGAAAATCGCGGCGGGCGGCCTGTCCGACGTGTTCGCGTCCACGGCCGGCGGGGAGATCGACCAATACGCGGAATACAGCGCCGACCTGACCAACGAGCCGCTTGCGCAAGTGATGAACGACGCGGTGAAAGCGAACATGACGTCCGGCGACGGCAAGGTGCTCGGTCTGCCGGTGAAGGACAACCTGTTTGCCATCATCTACAACAAAGACCTGTTCGAAAAGGCGGGCATCGCGTCGTTCCCCAAAACGATGACGGAACTGAAGGATGCCGTCGCGAAGCTGGAAGCGATCGGCGTGACGCCTTTCGCCAACGGCTACAAAGAATGGTGGGTGCAGAAGCATATCTTCCAGCACTTTATCAATGCGGCCGCTCCCGGCAACACGAAGGCGCTCGTTGACGACTTCATCGCCGGCAAGACGACGTTCGCGGATCATCCGGAATTGATGGCCTTCTTCGACTTTATCGACCTGACCGTCGAGCACGGCATGCCGAAGCCGCTGGAACGCGACCTGTCCGCGCAAATCAGCGATTTCGCGACGGGCAAGGCGGCCATCATGACCGGCCAGGGCGCTTGGACGGAAGAGCAGATTCTGAAAATCGATCCGAATCTGAACATCGGCGTGGCCGGCTATCCGGTCAGCGAGAATCCGGCGGACGCGATGATCATCACCGGCGCAGACCAGGCGCTCCGGATCAACAAGGATTCCCCGGTGGTCGACGAAGTGCTGGCGTTCTTCAACTGGCTGTACACGTCGGATTACAGCAAGACCTGGTTCTCGGAAGTGGCGAAAGTCATTCCGCCGATTAAGGACGTCCCGTTCCCGCAGCTGCAGATGCCGCAGCAAATGCAGCAAATCATGCAGACCGAGAAGACGGGCGAACTGGCGATCATCCATTCGCTGGACAGCTTCCATCAGCGTTTCGGCGAAATCATGCAAGCCTACATCGCGGGCAACGCGACGCGCGAACAGGCCATCAAAGACATCGAAACCGCGTGGACGCAGCTCGGCGCGCCGAAATAACGTGAGGGCAGGGCACCCGGCATCTCGAACGAGATGCCGGGTTTTCTTGTTTGTGGAACGCTGCCGGTTGGCGTACACTGAAGGTATCGAAGGAGGCGAACATTATGTCCGAACACGGCAGCACCCCGAATGACCCAGGCCAACCGGCCCCCGGCATCGAGATCGGCATCAGCACCTTCCTCGAGGCGACGCCCGACCCGGTGACGGGCGAGCGGATCAGCCACGCCGAACGGCTGCGCCGCGCGGTGGAGGAGATCGTCACAGCCGACCAGGCCGGCCTTGACGTATACGGCGTCGGCGAGCACCACCGGCCGGACTACGCCTGCTCCGCGCCGGCCGTCGTGCTGGCCGCCGCCGCGCCGCAGACGAAGCGGATCCGGCTCACAAGCGCCGTCACCGTCCTGTCCTCGGACGATCCGGTCCGCGTCTACCAGCAGTTCGCCACGGTTGACGGCCTGTCGAACGGCAGGGCGGAAATCATGGCGGGCAGGGGCTCGTTCATCGAATCGTTCCCGCTCTTCGGCTGCAGGCTGGAGGATTACGACGAGCTTTTCGACGAGAAGCTGGAGCTGCTGCTTGAAGTGTGCCGGTCTGAGATCGTGACGTGGCGCGGCGGCCACCGGCCCGCGATCGACGGACGCGGCGTCTATCCCCGCGCCGTGCAGGACCCGCTGCCCGTCTGGATCGCGACCGGCGGCAATCCGGAATCGGCCGTGCGCGCCGGCATGCTCGGCCTGCCCGTCTGCTTCGCGATCATCGGCGGCATGCCGGAGCGGTTCGCGCCGCTCGTCGAGCTGTACAAGCGCGCGGCCGAAAGAGCCGGCCACGATGTGTCGAAGTTGCGGATCGCGACGCATTCGCACGGCTTCGTCGCGGACACGGCCGAGGAGGCGGACGAGAAGTTCTACCTGCCGACGCAGGCGCAGATGAACCGGATCGGCCGGGAGCGGGGATGGCCGCCCTACACCCGCGAGACGTACGACGCGGCGCGCAGCCTGCGGGGCGCGCTCTACGTCGGCGATCCCGAATACGTCGCGGAGAAAATCGTCCTGCTGCACCGGAACCTCGGCGTCACGCGGTTCTTCCTCCACGTCAACGTCGGCACGATGCCGCATCAGGACGTGCTGCGCGCGATCGAGCTGCTCGGCACGCGCGTCGCGCCGATCGTGCGGAAGGAGCTGGCGCGCGGAGCCGGAAACGCGGGAAGTTCGGGAAGCGCGGACTAAAGGAGCCATTCTTTGCCTTGATTGCGCCGGCCGGATATGCCACAATCAACGTGAATGCGCATTCACAGCGGCGCTGCAAGGTTGACTTTTCAATAAACAAGGAGGCTGTCCATCAACATGCGTACCATCCAGCTCGGCACCAGCACGCTTCAGGTGCCCGTCGTCGCCGTCGGCTGCATGCGCATCAACCGGCTGAGCAAGCCGGAAGCGGAGAAGTTCATCCGCACGGCGCTCGAGGAAGGCGCGAATTTCTTCGACCATGCGGACATCTACGGGGGCGGCGCCTGCGAGGAAATTTTCGCGGACGCCATCGGCATGAACGCCGGGATCCGCTCATCCATGATTCTGCAGTCGAAGGTCGGCATCCGCAAAGGGATGTTCGACTTCTCGAAAGAACATATCCTGTCGTCCGTCGACGGCATCCTGAAGCGGCTGCGGACGGACTATCTCGACGTGCTGCTGCTCCACCGCCCGGACGCGCTCGTCGAACCGGAGGAAGTGGCGGAAGCGTTCGATCAGCTGCACAGCTCCGGCAAGGTGCGCTGGTTCGGCGTCTCGAACCAGAAGCCGATGCAGATCGAGCTGCTCCGGCGCTACGTGCGCCAGCCGATCGTCGCGAACCAGCTGCAGCTCAGCGTCACGAACGCGACGATGATCTCGAACGGCATCAACGTCAACATGGAAAATGAATCGGCGATCGACCGCGACGGCAGCGTGCTCGACTACTGCCGCCTGCACGACATCACGATTCAGCCTTGGTCGCCGTTCCAGTACGGGTTCTTCGAGGGCGTCTTCCTGGACAACCCGAAGTTCCCGGAACTGAACCGGAAGATCGACGAGATCGCGGCGAAATACGGCGTCGCGAACACGACGATCGCGATCGCGTGGCTGCTCCGCCACCCGGCGAAGATGCAGCCGGTCATCGGCACGATGAACCTCGACCGGCTGCGCGACTGCTGCAAGGCGAGCGAAGTGCATCTGTCCCGCGAAGAGTGGTACGAAATCTACCGCGCGGCGGGCAATATTTTGCCGTAATGGGGAACGGCCGGTCAGGATGTTCGATGTTGGGTCCTGATCGGCCGTTTTTTTCAGCTTCAATTACGACAGGGTTGCCGCGATGCGGGTTGGATCGGTTCCGGCTTCCGGCGGGCGCATGCCCCGGTCATGCCGATGCCAGCAGCTCCGCCAGCTTCCGCGCCGCCGCCTCGCCGGACTGCGGGTTCTGGCCCGTCACCAGCTTCCCGTCGACCTCGACGTGGCCGGCCCATTTCTCCGCGGCGACGAACGCCGCGCCCGCCTGACGCAGCCGGTCCTCGAGCAGGAACGGCATCGCCTGGTCGAGCTTCACGGCGCGCTCCTCCTCGTTCGTGAACGCCGTCACCCGCCGGCCCTTTACCAGATGCGCGCCGTCGGACAGCTTCACGTTCACGAGCCCGGCCGGCCCGTGGCAGACGGCGCCGACCGGACGATCCGACTCGATGAGCGTCCGGATGAGCGACTGCAGCTTCGCGCTGCCCGGCAGGTCGAACATCGTCCCGTGTCCGCCCGGCAGGAAAAGGGCGTCGATCCCTCCATCGCTCACCGCGTCGATCGGCACCGTCTCCTCCAGCACCCGGATCGCCTCCGCCCACACGGTTTCCGCCTCCGCCGTCAAGCTGCGGGGGTCGATCGGCGCTCGGCCGCCTTTGATGCTCGCCACCGTGATCCGGCATCCGGATTCGCGGAACACCGCATACGGCTCGGCGAACTCGGACAGCCAGATCCCCGTCCGCTCGCCCGTCGGCAGTTCGCCGTGGCTGGTCACCACCATGAGCACATGACGCTGTGCCACCATGCATCCCTCTTTCCCGTCATGAAGNTTTCATGCAGCCGGCTGCTTCGCTTCCAGTGTAGTGCATGGCTTGCTATAATCCAAATAAAGAAAACCGCATGGTGGTATTAAAATTTTTATGGCTGATTTTGAATGGTTCCGATCATTCGTCGCGATCTACCGCCACGGATCCGTCTCCGCCGCCGCGGCGTCCCGGTATATGACGCAGCCGGCGCTCAGCCAGCANCTCGCCGCGCTTGAAGCCGAGNTCGGNGAGCCGCTGTTCCGCCGGACGCCCCGCCGCATGGTGCCGACNGAGCGCGCGAAGCTGCTCTACGCGCAGATCTCTCAGGCCGTCGACCGCCTGGAACGGGTGGACGACGCCTTCAAGCGTCCGGGGCGTGCGCCCGTCCTGCGGCTCGGCGGGCCGTCGGAATTTATGCACGAACGGATCATACCCGCGCTGCCGGATTCGCCGTACCGGCTGATTCTGACGTTCGGGGAGACGCGCCCGCTGCTCCGCCTTCTGCAGGACGGCGAGCTCGACCTGCTCGTGGCCACGCAGCATGTGGCGACGGCCGGGCTCGTCTTCTCCCGGCTCGCCGCCGAGACTTTCCTGCCGGTCGGCGTCCGGCCGCTCGACCTGCCGTCCGGCGCAGGCCGGGAGGCGATCCGGGCCGCGCTGGAACAGGAGCGGTGGATCAGCTACGGTTCCGATCTGCCGATGATCCGCCGCTACTGGATGCAGGCCTTCGGCGTCCGCTGCGCGATTCTGCCGGATTGCGTCGTCCCTGACCTGCGCGTCATCAAGGCGATGGTGCTGCGCGGGCTCGGCGTGAGCGTGCTGCCGGACTACCTGATCCGCGATGATCTTGCGGCGGGTCGTCTGCATGTGCTGCACGAGCCCGACGCGCCGGCCGTGAACGAACTGTGGCTCGTCCGCCGGTCGGCGGACAGCGGCGATGAACGGCTCTCAGCCTTCGCCGATGCGCTCGCCGCGGCGGTCGCAAGATAAATGGGGATTCGGCGCCCCGGCCTGCTCTTTTTGTCCCGGCGCGCCGGGCATGCTAATGATGTGGAGGCTTCCGAACATGACCATTCAACCTGCCGCACAGGACGACCTCGAGTCGGCCGTCGCCGCGCTGCTCCGCTGCCCGATCTGCGGACAGCCCGTCCGGCTGTCGAACCGGCGGAGCATCGTCTGCCCGGCCCGGCACACGTTCGACCTGGCGAAACACGGCTACATCAATCTGCTGACGCGCCCGGCGCGCGCGAAATACGACAAGCGGCTGTTCCAATCCCGCAAGGCGGTGCTGCAGAGCGGATTGTACGATCCGCTGCACGATCTTGCGGCGCAGCAAATCGCGCGCTTCTGCCGCGGCCGCTCCCCGCTCCGCCTGCTCGACGCGGGTTCCGGCGAAGGCACGCACCTGGCCAGCATCCGCGGCAAGCTCACGGCGGAGACGGGGCTTGCCGTCCAGGGCGTCGGCATCGACCTCGCGAAGGAAGGCGCGGAAATGGCCGCGCGGTCGTATCCGGAACTGCTCTGGTGCGTCGGGGACCTGGCGCGCAGCCCGCTGGGCGGCGGCTGCTTCGACGCCGTCCTCAACATCCTGTCTCCGGCGAATTACGAGGAGTTCGGCCGGCTGCTCAAGCCCGGCGGCATCGTCCTGAAGGTGATCCCCGAACCGGACTACCTGATCGAACTCCGGCGGCTGCTGCGGCCGGAACCGGATCGGCCGGTCACCGCCGGCAGCCGGGCGAAGGCGCATTTCCGGGACCGGTTCGCGCAGGTCGATGAAGACCGGCTCCGATATCGCATCAAGCTGGAGCGCCCGCTGCTCCCGCACCTTGCCGCGATGACGCCGCTGAGCTGGCAGGCCGGCGAAGACGCCCTGCAGCGCATCGCGGAGCGGGACGCGCTCGAGGTGACGGTCGATCTGGCCGTGCTCATCGGCCGCAACGTCGAATGACCGCCCCCTGCCGAACCGCGTCCGACGTCAATCCCTCCCTCGCGCTATGATTCCGGTCACATGGAAGCTGTCCAACATCTGCTACAATGGACGCAAGATCCAGAGCGAGGAGGCGTAACCGTATGAAACTGTCCGGCAAAGTCGCCATCGTCACCGGCGCCGCATCCGGCATGGGCAAGGCCATCGCGGAACTGTTCGCGCAGGAAGGCGCCAAAGTCGTCGCATCCGACCTCAATGCCGAAGGCGTTCAGGCCGTCGCCCGCGGCATCGCGGAGCAGGGCGGCGCGGCCATCGCCGTTGCGGCCGACGTCGCCAAAGAGGAAGACGTCCGGAACCTTGTCGACACGGCCGTTTCGACTTACGGCACCGTCGACATCCTGATCAACAACGCCGGCATCATGGACAACTTCGTGCCGGCGGCGGAGATCACCGACGAACTGTGGGAGCGCGTCTTCGCGGTGAACACGACCGGACCGATGCGGACGACCCGCAGAGTGCTGCCGATCTTCATCGAGAAGAAGAGCGGCGCCATCGTCAACATCGCCTCGATCGGCGGCCTGCAGGGCTCCCGGGCGGGCGCAACTTACACGGCCTCGAAGCACGCCGTCATCGGTTTCACGAAGAACGTCGGCTTCCAGTATGGCGAATTCGGCATCCGCTGCAACGCGATTGCGCCGGGCGGCGTCAACACGAACATCGGCGCGACGATGAACAATCCGAACCCGTTCGGCATGGGCAAGGCCATGTCCGGCGCCGGCAACAACCCGCGCACGGGCGAGTCGGAAGAAATCGCGAAAGTCGCGCTGTTCCTCGCTTCGGACGACGCGAGCTTCGTGAACGGCGCGGTCGTGACGGCCGACGCGGGCTGGACCGCATACTGATCCGACATTCGCTCCACTCCCCTTCCCATGGAAACCATGGAAACGCGAAATGGAACCGCTCAGGTTCCATTTCGCTGTTTCCGCCGGTTCTCCGCCATCCATTGCGCGGCGAAGTCCACCGCCTCCCTCATGTCGAAAAGCCGGCATTCCGCCTGTCCGACCGTCCCTTTCCGCACGGAAAGGCTGCCTTCCATCTCCCGGCCGATTTGGTTGAAATCATCCGCGTCATAGGCATAATCTTCGAACCACCGCCACACCCGCTCGCCGTTTTCCCGGATCGCCGCCCCCATCCGCTTGACCGGCATCGAAGGGAGCCGGGTTTCGGCCAGATGAAAGCTGGTGCAGGCATGGTAGCCGACGCCGAGCA
>Ga0065720_1020682_pt1 | contig 13289 bp, 13 predicted proteins | sample Thericmetagenome_FD_59107 | JGI IMG/M metagenome (GOLD analysis project Ga0065720, IMG submission 59107) | Thermophilic microbial communities from the Joint Bioenergy Institute, California, USA of rice/straw/compost enrichment - eDNA_2 v2... | ecosystem: Engineered > Solid waste > Grass >... | reverse complement strand
TCTTGATCCTAATGAAAGTGATCAGGTTATGTGACTAAACGAGGTACTGTTACGGTATGTCTTAACCATCTTGAATGAGTGACTCTAAATCCAATATTATTCCTGAATAAAGAATATTTAAAACAAACAAAGGAATTGAGCAATTTAGGGGAATTGAATCACAGGAAAATTTATTCCACAACCTCAGCTAATTTACAAGTTCATTAGGTTGTTTCTCAACAGTTATCACACAGACCTGTAGAAGCCAATTATCCTTCGGCTATTATTGGCAATAGACCAAGTAGAATCGAGCATAAATAGATGATCTAGTAGAAATAACTAACTATCTTGTTCAAGCCATGATTCATGACATGCGAGGATTGTTTTTGTCTATCAAGTATTCTATGTTTTTTTCTCAAAAAAAGCTAGCATTATGACTTCACATTTCTCATTATCTTAGAGTATTGATTGTGTTAGTAAGCATGGTAATGTTTAAAAGGCTAAAAAATAGCTTGCTACGAATTCATAAGACATATCAGTCATTGATGTCAGCCTACATCTTCTATTTAGAGAATTTGTTAAAAAGCTTTTTGGTCATTTTCTTGTCAGTAAAATTGAATCAAGGCAATAACTAGAGAATTATGTCTGGTAATTTTAGACGATTCATAAGATGATTCTCAAAATTTCCTCTATTCCGAAAGACTTTCCCTTTTGAAGAAAAAAAATTTTTTTGCATATTTTCCTCTAATAAATTCTTATCTCAGTAATTTAAAACACGTCTAATGTTATTTGATATTCTCTTCTTTGTGATATCAGGCATTATTGTTTTTGTGGTATACAAGTTCGTCTTTAAGCCCAAGCAACCTACGACTCCTGCTAAGGTAATATTTCGTTTATTTTCTTATCTCCTCATAGCCTGAAATAAGACGAAATGTTGTACAACCTCAAAACCAAGCCCAACAAGAGCCTGCCGTTGTCAATCCAAATCAAAGAAATGTTAGAAATAGATTTGCTGGTGCTAGAAATGTTAACTTGGCCCAAGAGGAGCCTGAAGAAGAAGAAAAAGTTAGAGAAGAAGACAATGGAGAAGATAATGGCAATAACCCTTTGAATAAAACTAAGAAGGATCTTCAAAAAGAAGCCAAGAAACAGGCTGAAAAAGAAAGAAGAGAAGTAATAAAATATGGAAATACGATGAAAATTTGGTAGGCTTTTAAGCAAATGCTGGAAGCTAAAGAAAAGAAAGAGGCTGAGAGAAGATTAAAATATGAAGAGAGAGAGAGATTAAGAGAAGAAGAGGAAAGAAAGAGGGAGGAAGAAGCAAGACTGAGAGAGGAAGAAGAGAGAAAAAAAGAAGAAGAGGAATATTTGAAGTGGAAAGTATAATTTACAACACCACAGGATAATATTTTAGAATATGTTTTCTGTGGAAGAATCAGGTAAAGAGATTGAAGAAAGAGAAAGTGAGGAAAATCTTCTACAAAAATTTGTGGATTATATTACGGTAATGCCAGAGAAATAGTAATAATGGATAAGATAAGAAAAGTCGTTATGTTGGAAGATTTGGCAAATGAATTCAGATTACCCACTAAGGATGTTATTGACAGAATTGAAAGACTTCTAGCCACAAAGAAATTAACAGGAATTATCGATGACAGAGGAAAATTCATTTATATTACCAACGAAGAATTTGAAGTAAGAGAATAAAACCAGCATTTTATAAATTAGGCTGTCATGAATTTTGTCAAGAGAAAAGGAAGAATTAGTAGATCTGATCTGATTATGGAGTGCAATAGGCTTATTAAATTGAATCCCTCTGAAAAGGTGAATATTCACATTTTGGATATTGACAAATTTTAGGATAAGGAGAGACTGATGAAAGAGCAATCTCAGATATTACAGCAAATTGAAACTGATATGAAATCTATGAATGACAAGCCTTCTGAATAATTTTATTACAAGTTTATTGTAATCAGTGTTTTTAAAGTCATTTCTTGTATAATACAAGCTTGTGTTGTAGATGACATAGCTCAATTATATCAGAGATTATCCTCTCCTTCTAAGCTTATAAAAAAAATGATATAAAAGATCGTGTTACAATTTTTATAATCAAAATATTAAATTAGAGATTCTTCCACTATTTATATCAGAAGTGAAGAGTTGTAATCTAAAGCTTTAACCATTACAACCTTCTGATAGGATTTTTGTGTATTTTATAATTATTAATTATTGTGACGATCACAATGTTTGAATGTAATCAGTACAATGCAGTTGTGTTCTGGAATTATTTTGTATTTTTTGTATTTGTTTAGGGAATAGCACCAGCCAGGTAAAACGGTATTCAATTGTTGGAGTATATTCTAAGAATTGGACCAGGAATTAGTATTAGTAACAATCTAGATACCCATTAACAGTTATTTATAGGATTCTTAGATCCTGAAAAAATTGAACTATTTAATCATTTGATATAATCAAGAGAAACACAACTATATTTACTAATTATAGACCAAATAAAGCATATTCTTAGTAGGAGTGAGATGAACAGGTAGTGCTGAGTGTTCGTTCATCTTTTTCTCTTTTTCTGCCTTAGCGAGTTGCTTATTTTGTCGTTTTTTATAACATCTAGGCTTATACTTAGATTTTAAATAATTAGTTTTAAAAAAAAACAATAAGAAATATTAGATCTCATAATATTAAAAGAGAACAATCATAAAAAATTTAAGCATAGTGGAATATATGTTTGTTTAAATTCTAGAAAAAATTTTGTTAAAAATTGCATGCTTGTTGGCTATCATGTCTTTGATAAAGAACAAGACTGTCTTTTCTTGTTTTATTTCACACAGAGCTGACAAAATGATTTCATTAATATTTTCAGTTCTCATATGAAGAATCAAATAAAAGAAAATTAGTTCTTTTTTGGTACAATATTTTGATCTTATTCAGTTAAAAAGACAATGAAATTACTTTTGATCAATAGGGACTTTTTGTGTAATTGTTTGTTTGATGTGACTATTGTGGCCCAATCTGACATCGGTTTCTGACCAATCTCATAACGAGTTTCTTGATGATATAACCAGTTACGCCCGTACCTGAAACAGCACCTATAACAATGCCAACTATAGCTCCGGTGGAAAGGGGAGGAGTTTTACACTCTCTGTCTACACATTCAATATCGGGTGCACAACATAATTGTAAACAGCAAACAGGATGGGTGTCAGGCAGAGTAACCCATTACCACAATTAACATTATATTCGCCACTATGCTGGCCGAGAGTGCCCATCACACACAAGCTTAAGAGCAAGATCTCAAGGTACATACAATAACCAATTTAATTTAGATAATTTATTTGAATTTTATTAAATTCACGGAATTATCAATTTAACCATGGATTTCATGACGCACTATACACACTTGAGGGTAATTGAGTTTTGATACATAGCTAACTGATTCGGTCCACTGTTAAATTAGATCAGGGTATATTTGAAACTTACCTTAGATGAACTGAAGATACTTTTTTCATGATTTTGCAGCCCAAAATAAGTACTTCATTTTTCTTTATCCTACGAAAATGTTTACTGCTTGTTTCGGTTACAAGCCGAAGATATCCGATATCTTTAGGAGAGTAAAACATGCATAGATTGAGGCTTATATACAGCACTTAGCTAAGTACAAAAATGTTAACTAGAGATAATTGTTTAGAGATAAATTGAGACTCACTTATACAGTTTTTTTAAACACAACTGATTTGAGTTAGGAAAGTTAGCAGTCAATTCAATAGAGCCCTATTGAAGTTAACCCTCAGCTTTTGATAATCTGATTTTAAAACTCATAGTAAGGATATGCAAAGAAATGTAACATTGATACACTTTCAGCCTTTCACATGGCAAATCAGTTGTAAAGATGAAGGTTTCTTTGGTCTTTCATTGCTCTCCATACGCTAAGACTTCATTATTTATAGGATTCTTAGATCCTGAAAAAATTGAACTATTTAATCATTTTATACAATCAAAAGAAACACTTTACTAATTACAGACCAAATAAAGCATATTCTTAGTAGGAGTGAGTCCATTAGGGTTCTTTGCAGTTGAGAAGTTTTACCTCTACATATGTTTATACTTTTTTTATTTTTTGATGGTTGTGCGCTCTCACCTTGCATGAGCGGGAGTTTAATTTTCTGTTTTGCGAGACAGGACCTAAAATACAACAACCTTGTTGCATCAATGGAGGAACTAGCTCTCTGAATGAACAAGGTATATATGGATGTTTATGGATAAGATACAGTTAATTACAAGAGACTCTTGAAATGAAAATTCAATTCAACTGATCAAAGAAATAAGTTAATTAGATTAGTTATGACTTAACTAATTAGAGCTAGTATTTGTTAATTCAGATGAGTGATTTCTTCTATTGCTTGACTCTCTATTGAAGCAGTTAAGAAAATCAGATATCCTCGCGTTAAACAGACTGATAACAGGTCATTATCTGTAGTTACTCAAACATTATGTGCAAGCTAAACAATAAAAATAGTTTTCCAGACTAGCTTTTTACTGTATCCCTTCAAAATTTCTCTAAGAATTCAACAACTACGTGATCTAGAGCGACTTTGATCTTGATCATCAAATTCAGTCAAATTGATTATATAACTATGGCTTCATAATAATTTAGAGGTTTCTCATTCGTCTAACTTATACAACTTTAGAGGAACAAGAATCATATAAAAATATAATGAAGTTGTACCCAAATCGGAATTTGAAAATGTTAAGAGATATGGCAACCAATTTTAGAAAAGAAAGATTTGTATAATTTTAAATATAATTCTCGGCTATATAGGAAAGAAAAACTAATGTAGAGTTGAAATATCACGTAAAATACTTATAATCACTTCCTTTCTATTCAAAATACAAATTCTTTGTTATCTTTAAGCATTTCAAGTGGTGAATATAATATCTTACGATTCTCATAAACTTTTTAGATAACTAAATTTATTGAACAAATAAAATCATCAGGATATCTTCACAGATGTTTTACGACTTAAATATCTATTTAATTGATCCAATCATGCAGAAGGCACACATTAGATCTGCAATCGAAGGTATAATATTCAACACAATAATTATATTCTTAAGATGGGTATGCAGGAATTGCATTTAACTTTGAATATGCGGGAATTCTCACTGAACATCATGTATTGAGAATAAAATAGTTCATGACTTGTCTAGAAAAATCCTCTCAAGAAGATTGATATGCTTGAATTATTAGAAGAAAATACCAGTCTTTTGGCTAAACCCGAAAACAAAAGAAAATACGAAAATTTTGAGCAATTGTCAAGACTGACCTACAACATCAATGAGACAAGATTCACCCAACAGCTCACAGTAATAAATTCAGACAAGTAGCAATATTATCCTTTAGGAAAATAGTGCAGTGATTAAATCCTATGACATCTTGGCTGTGAAAACTAATAATGAAAAGATATTCCATACTCTTTGTATTGATTACGATGTAAACTGATCTCAGATCATTCTGATTTCAAAAGATTGTAGATATAGTTACTTTTGACCTGACGGAAAAAATGCCATTCAAATTAAAGAGAGGTCCTGTCACAGAAGCCATTAAGAAGGGAATTATGTTTGAGATCTGCTATTCTCAAGGCATTGAGGGTATAATTTTGAGGATTCTATTTAAAGCTAGATCCTACTCTTAGAAGACTGGTTTTTGCCAATGCGATTCAAATTATAAAGGCTACAAAAGGAAAGAATATAATCTTTTCAAGCGGTTGCAAAGATCCATTTTATCACAGAGGCCCATATGATATTATTTGTCTGTAAGAGAAGAATTTCAATGAATTTAGGGTATAGTGCTACTACACTGGAGTTAGCTAAAGATCTGGCTAAAAAAGCTGTATCTGATAATCCACTTGTTTCAATCAAGAAAGGAAGTAATCTATTTCTATCATACAATAAAATCTTAGGATTCAGGAAAAATTTCAAGGGAACTATTACCTTCGCCACTGAAAAAGAACAGGAGGAATTTTTGAAAAAAGAGGCTGAGTTTAAAAAGCAAAAGAAGGTCAAAACTGATGATAAAATAATTGAAGAAGAAAAGCAAGATCAAGTCAATGAGTCAAAATCGAATGAGACTGCACTTCCTTCAATTCAGTCAAGTACTAAAATTGCAATTGAATTAGATTTTAATCCTAACACATCTATCAACATTGAATTGAATAAAAGTGTAGAAGGAGGGCAGTAAAAATACAAAATAAATTCATTTATCCAATGTAATCCTATGCCTTAACTTTTAAATTATCCTTGTATGTATGTAACCTATTCAATTTCCTCCCTTGAGGTTGAATAATAATCACAGAATCTTGTTCGAAAATTTTTTAATTTTGTTGAATTTTAAAACAATCTAGGTTCGCTCACTGTACTTACAAGAGCTATTGGGCTTTGAGGACTATTAGGCAGTTTTTTATTCACATTTAATCTCCTATTGTCCACTCTGCAAATCTAGACTCCTTTAATGAAAGTACTTAGGACAGCTCCAAAGATAGTAGACTAATTGACTCCTGTGAGATGGATCATGAGAAAGAAGATTTCCAAAAGAAATGTAGTTGAGTTCATGTGAGTGTTTAATCAGTGAGCCTCTATGACCTTTATGGGTTTACTTAACTTTTTGAAAATATAAAAAAATCCCAATTTCGAGTTAATCAAAATAAAATGGTCTGTGAAAAATGTAAGGCTTATCTATCTTAGTCTTAATAGATAGGCGAGAAGAAACTTGATAAGCTTGCTGCTCCAGATGTCTGGAAAGATGGATCTAAAAATGCGACCATTGGGAAGGATGGAAGGAAAGTAGGAGGAAATATGCTTTTAGAGAAGAAAAAATTTGCGTAAGTTAAAATGAAAAGCGAATATTCATTAAATAGGTATGATCCTTATGGTTCAAAATGTACCCTTTGCAAATGCAGTATTCCTTCCAAGCATATGTATTGTCACAACTGCGCTTATACTAAAGGTAAAATTCTATTTTCTTTTTTCCTAAGTTTCTAGGTTTGTGTAGTATGTGTGGTGTCAAAGTTTTGAACGTCAAATTCTACAAGCAATCTAATACATAACCTTCTTCTTTTACTGTATACTCTGTGTCAAAGCGTTTTCAAATGTATTTTCATTTTTTGGATTTTTCTTGAGCTGTCAGATATGAGCCAGAATTTTCTATCATATTACAAATATGAGCATACTATAATAAACACCTTCCCTGGGTTGAGATTATAATAAAAATGTCCAGAGTCATAGATTGGTTTTGAAATTCCCCAAGCAGGTGAGAGCTAGAGATGAAAGATGAGCCTTTCAGTCTTATCTAAAAGTAACAACAAAGAATATTGGAGTCTGATCAATTTTGTTGAGTTGGAATTTCTTTTGTCTATACTAATTTCCATGAAGCTTGCTCTTATGCAATTTCAACAAGAAGGTTACGATTAAAGAAATATAGAATAAGGTTGTTTGAGCTCAATGTTTTGCAATATAGATTGATAGCTTGTATATGCAACTCGTTTGCCAAATTTACATAACGTAATTTAAATCAATTAATATCCGGCATGGATTCAGTAAACAACAGTGCTACCAAGAAAGATTCCGTTATTGAGGTATTTTCTTACTTTATTAGTCATAACCAGCAACAGGAAGAGAATAAGAACACCGGGATTAATTTGAGCATTAACTTCAGCTCTTTCATTAACGAGAAAGCAGGGTCATATAATGTTGACTATAAATTAGGAGGTGTCCTCGGTAAAATTGAGAATGCCTTGAATAATTCAAAGGTACTGGTGCCTTTGCCCAAGTTAGAAAAGTTACCAACAGAAAGACCAAGGTTGTTAGAGCTATGAAGCTCGTAGAAAAGAAGAAATTAACAAATGAGGAAGAAAAGGAAAAATTCATGGCCGAAATCCAAATCCTCAAGCAACTTGATCATCCAAACATTTTAAAGATCTTCGAATTCTACCAAGATAAGAAGAACTATTACCTCATTATCGAACTTTGCACAGGTGGAGAATTATTCGATAAGATTATCGAGCAAGGAAGTTTCTCCGAAAAAGAAGCTTCATATGTTATGAAGCAATTACTCGGAGCTGTATATTATGCCCACAGCCGTAACATCGCTCATAGGTATAATTCAAAAATTTGGATTCTCACCAAAATAGAGATCTTAAGCCTGAAAATATTCTTTTGGATATCACCAGCGATGGAGGATACAATATCAAGGTCATCGATTGGGGTACAGGTATATCTATTTTGATAGCTTAAAATAATTATCTTAGCAAAAAATTTCGATCCCAATAAAAAGATGACAGAAAAGTTCGGAACTGCTTATTACATTGCTCCAGAAGTACTTAAACAGAAATATGATGAAAAGTGTGATATCTGGTCATGTGGTGTTATCTTGTACATGCTGTTGTCTGGTTGCCCACCTTTCGGAGGAAGAACTGATGAAGAAGTCTTGAAGAATGTAGCCAAGGGAAAATACTCCCTGGAAGGAGAAGAATGGGAAGGTATTTCTGAAGAGGCTAAGGACCTTATCAGAAAGATGTTGACTTATGATCCTAGTAAAAGAATATCTGCTAAGGATGCTCTTGAACATAAGTGGTTCTCACAAGCCCTTCAACAAACAACTGTCAACAAAGAGCTCATGCAACACAATCTCAGAAACCTCAAGACTTTCAGAGCCGAACAAAAGCTTCAGCAAGCTGCTTTTACTTTCATTGCAAGCCAATTGACCTCCAAAGAAGAAAAGCAACAACTTATGGAAACTTTCAAGCAATTAGATAAGAATGGAGATGGTATTTTGTCAAGAGAAGAAATCTTGGAGGGTTACAAGCAACATATGGACGAAGAAGAAGCCGAAGCTGAAGTTAATAGAATTATGCAAATGGTCGATCTTGATAAAAGTGGTGCTATTGACTACACTGAATTTATTGCTGCCACTTTGGATAGAAAGAAGATGATCAATAAAGAAAGACTTGAACAAGCCTTCAACATGTTCGATAAGGTATAAAAAAGACGTTTTTTTTAATATAATTCAATAGGATGGTAATGGAACTATTAGTGCTGACGAGTTGAAGGAAATCTTAGGAGGACAATTAAGTAGTATGGATAATGCTGTCTGGGAAGAGATCGTTAAGGAGGTTGACACTAATGGTGATGGTGTTATTTCATTGGAGGAATTCACTGAAATGATGATGAGATACGTGAATGAACATTAAAGAATTATTAATGGTTATTTTTCATCTTTTCCCTTTTTACATTTCATCCTGCACTTAAGAGCCATAATATATGAAAAGTATTTTTCTAAATATTGACCAGACTAACTCTCTTGAAAAACCTCAATGTACCTCAGGCAGCTAATCCAACTTCTAGCTTCTTGGGTTTCCGGTTTGTTTAAAACTTGCATGAAACTTTTTGATTTCCAGGAGAGGACATACTTGGAGTTTTATCATCAAAATCGAACTTATCTTGTAGAATTATAGGGAACTACTCATTAGATTTATAATTTGGAGGGTTTTAAGTGTTAAAATGGATGAGCTAAAGGCTCTTCTAGATATAGTTGGTGAGGATGAGAAAGTAAGATGAACCTCCTCTGTGATTTTTCTAATGAGTATTTAACTAAAGATTTGTACTAAAATTTCAAATAAATTTTATTTGTTTCAAAATGCTGTCAAAACAAGCAATTGACTTCTCAGATTGCTCACAACTCTCTTCATTTGGCTCCAATGACAGCCTTTTAAATCAGGAACCTGAGGAAGACGATAAGAGTAAGATTAGATAGTTTATTAAGTAACCTTTCACCAGATAATGTTGATAATCAAAGAGGTGATGATGATGCTGGAAGTGAAACGAACGAGAACTACAAAGAAGGTATGATTAAGTGATATCTAAAACTAATGCATTTTTCGAATAGCCAAGGGACCAGGCAGAAGAAAAAGTGCACCAGGAAAAGATGCGGGAGGAATGAGAGGATTTGCAAAGGCTCGCAAAAATAAGCTTCTTCCTAAGAAAAAAGAGCAAGGGCTCTCAAAAGAAAGAGTATTCCTTTATAAACCTTTTGTTCCATTACCTGATTTGTCAGAGTATGTGAACACCTCCATCGAAGTACATTTAAAAGAGATTTAACTTAGTCCTCTAGATCAGAGTTGCTATGAACTACATAAATGTATATAACCCATCCCTGATAAAGAGACATATCTGGGGAAATGAGTCTTATACAAGTAATTCAGACGCCGTTTGTATCTTGAAACACTCCGGACTTGTTGATTTCTCTAATATCCCAGAAAAGAAAGGCTACGCTGGATTGGCTCTTATTTGTGCAGTTGGTAGATGTAATAGTAATTGATAAGCATGTTTTATTAAACGTCTTAGCGAGAAGAAACTACACTTCCTTCTTGAAAAATGGACTCAAGAGCAGAAAAACCAATGGATATATGGTAATAACTTAGAGAAATGTTTTTTACACCTTCAGGGATTCAGCATAAAACCACAAAGCATCCAGTGGCTAACCAACCTCGGTGATCCTGAAGAACTTGTCAGCTTCGCCTCAAAAATGTGCAATGTTCTTCCTTCAAAAAGACTTAAAACTGCTCCTATCAACGTCAAGAAATTCTCTTCAATTCCTGAACAAACAATTGTCTTCAATATGTGCAACGAACCCTCAACAAAATATAGCCTGATTTCAATTGCTGATAAAAGTTCTGATCATGAAGGTATTAATTTTCAAAATTTGTCTCAGAGAATAGAATTTACAGCATATTTCTTGAAGTCCAAGGTCCTTTATCTTGAAACCGCTGATAGCAGATATGAAATTGCAAAGACTGAGGACAGCTTATTTGAAATGTATGACAAATATAAATTCTCCAAAGTTCTAAATCCTATAATGATCGATAATGAATTCATGGAGAAGAATCCCATTCCACTTCCTGATCAATATTTGGAAATACTACACAAGGACGTTGATTGGCAAGAGATTAAATGGGGTGGGGACTACATAATAGTTAGAGACAAAGTCTATAAAAGTAAGAGACAATAATTTTATGTTAAATTGCTAGCAATACTTAACTTCAAGCTTTACGATATAAAAAGGTCTGATCAGAGAAAGATGCAAACCATAGATATTGAGTAAATATTGTGAGTAATAGATGTACAGATTGTTTGGCGCTAATTTTGAATAATTATGCCTTGTAATTTAAAAAAATTCGATCTTTTCGTAAACAAATAATTTTATCAAAATGGAAGACGAACAAAGAATTACCATGATAACAGAACCTCTAGACACAAGCAGCAAAAAAAGGAAGGCAGACGATTCAGAAGGAAATCCTTATGAAGATATGAACAGACAGCTCAAAGAACTTTATCTAATGAGACAAAGAAACAGAGGAGTAGAACAATCAGAACAGAATAGAAAAGAACCAGAGATCATTCATATAGATTTAGACGAGCCCGAGAATAAGAAAGAACAAATTACTATCATTGAAGAGCAAAAAGTTGACCCTAATCCTCCCAAGGATGAAAGACCAATATTATGGTTGAATAAATTGAGATATTATCCTAATGATTTTCTACAGGATAATATGGTGTCATTTAGAGAAATGATGTATGAAGATTTACTGAAAGGTAAGATATTTGAGCTTCGGAATGAGGAGAATAGACAACAAAAATCCAAAAAGAACCTTGCAATTCCTCTTTATGACAACCTTTGGACATGATATGGAACTTTTGGAACCGATAGTAAAATCAGGAGTCAAGGTAAGAGATTAGGAAAAAAGGATTCAAGTTTTCTAGTTTGTCTTGGCTGATGAATGGGACAGCTTATCTGAACCCAGAATTGAAAGAAACTTGTATGGGTATAGCAACTTTACTCTCATCAGATCTCCCAAAGATCCCTCCAGAAAATTCACAGGAGCCTTCCATCCTAAAATTTGGCTTTTGAAATTCCCTAAATTCTTGAGGTATGATTGTAGAAATAGTTCTATTGACTAATCAGAGTTGTTGTGGGAAGTGGAAACTTAACAGCGGGTGATTGGATCATTTGGAGTAACTGCCTCTGGTTCAAGGATTTTCCTAAAAAATCAGAGATGGGATTCATCCCTGAAAAGAAGAAATTAAATCCTGGAGAATTTGATTTTGACAAAGACTTTGAGGATAGTTTGAAAAACTTTTTGGCTAGTCTTATGCCCAACAGAGCTAAATACACCGATTTGCTAGATGTGAATATTGATGACTACTATATTTCAGATGTTGATATTGTTTTGATTCCATCAGTTCCTGGAAGACATAAAGATCAGGATTTTGACAAGTATGGCCATAGAAGAGTCGCGTCAATAGTTAAGCAGCTTTATCCTACTGTTGCCCCAGCCAAGAAAAAGAAATATGTCTTAACTTATCAATCTAGTAGTATTGGTGCACTTGATGAAAAATTTTTGAGGGAAATCTGTTCTAGCTTCATCCCTGGATACATGACCCTTGATGAACTGAAGAATGAAAAGAAGCTCAGCAAAAAAGCTTCAGGAATAGATTTAGGAGACTCTGCAACAAGAAGAGTTAGACTCATTTTCCCCTCGAAGGACTATGTTGAAAACTGCACAGAGGGAGCCCAATATTCGGGATGTCTTATTTTAGCACCTGAAACTTATAACAAAGAGAGTTTCCCTAAAGATATTTTCTACCAATTCCAAGCGCCAGAACATTATGCCTTCCATGAGGGCATTATTCCTCATTTGAAGGTCTGGGTGGTTACTGATGAGAGTGGAGAAATTGATGATGATACAATTATCTATTTTGGAAGCCATAATTTGTCTCCTTCTGCTTGGGGAAGATATGAGAAAGACTATACCCAACTCTCTATCGCCAACTCTGAATTAGGAGTCTTGCTCCCTCCTATGAAAGGTAATACTTTATATCGTCTTATTAATTATCTAGGATCAAAACAAAGAAAACAAAAACTTATTAACAGTTTATCTTTTAAATTCCCGCCTAAGAAATATGAGAAGAACCAAGTTCCCTGGATCTTTAGGCTCCACTTCACCTCATAATTAAATTAAGAAATACTAATCTTTACAAATACTTGTTTGCATTCTTTTTGTAAAAGATTGTATTAGTGTTTATGAAAAAGAGTAGTTGATATGACATCAATTGAAGCAGTATTAAACTCCCTTCAGGCCATACTAACGCATTTCAAATAGAAAGGATAACTTAGTTAATTTTATTTCATAAACAAGTATTCGTTTTTAAACTATTTATGAGAGGAATATTTCTCACTGTCCTCT
>Ga0065720_1004757_pt1 | contig 13290 bp, 15 predicted proteins | sample Thericmetagenome_FD_59107 | JGI IMG/M metagenome (GOLD analysis project Ga0065720, IMG submission 59107) | Thermophilic microbial communities from the Joint Bioenergy Institute, California, USA of rice/straw/compost enrichment - eDNA_2 v2... | ecosystem: Engineered > Solid waste > Grass >... | reverse complement strand
CAGCCATCAGGCCGGCGTACGGCAGGTAGTGGCTACGGCCGGCACCGCACTCACCGAATACCAGCTCAAGAGTCTCGGCCGCTTTACGTCAGACATCCGCCTTGCCTTTGACGCCGACAGCGCAGGGCAGGGCGCGGCCGAGCGAGCCATCCCGATTGCCAGTAAGGTCGGCGTTTCTCTAAGCATTATCACCATTCCGAGCGGCAAAGACCCGGACGAACTCATCAAGCAGGACAAAAGCAAATGGGAAGAGGTTATCGAACAGCCCAAATACGCGGTCGACTGGCTGATCGAGCGCTACCGGCAGCAGCTGGACATCGAAAGCGCCCAGGGCAAGCGCCGGTTCAGTGATGTGGTGCTGGGTGTGGTGCGCGGCCTGAGCGACCAGGTCGAGCAAGAGCACTATATCGAAAAAGTCAGCCAGCTTATCGGCGTGAGCAAAGACGCGCTGCTTGCCAAGCTCAATAAGAAACCCATGGAAGCCGCACGACTCAAACACAGGAAAGCTGCAACCCGCCTGCCAGACAAAGCCGTGCTGGAACTCATCAAAATAGAAAACCACTTGCTCGCCCTGGCGCTCCTGCAGCCCAGGCTCCGCGAATATCTAACCGGCATCAAGCCCCAGATGCTCGCCGAAGAGCAAGCTGCGAAACTCCTTGCATTTTTGCAGGAGCACCCTGATTTCGCCGGCGTTCCCGCCGCAGGACAAACGGGGGAGCGTAGTGAATTATCTTCTTTGCGACCTCTGGCAGATTATGTTAAGATGTTGTCATTATTATATGAAGAACTTTACCAGGACATTGCGTTTAACGAGCTTCAGTACGAAGCCGCGCAACTGCAGACTTCTCTGGTAAAAGCATACGTAAAACATCAAAAACAGCGCATTGCCCGCGAGCTGGAGCACAGCGACGAGGCGCGCACCAAAGAATTGCTCGAAGCAGCTAAAAGACTCGACAACTTACTAAGAACGTACAAGGAGGCAAAGCATGCCTAAAGCCAAAAAGCAAGCACCGCGGAAGGGTGGGGCGGACGACCTCGAGCAGGTCGTCAAGGATTTGTTTAAGCGCGCCAAAAAGGCCGGCCGCATTGACCAGAAAGACATTACTGCGGTTATTCCGGACACGCCCGAAAACGCGGACATACTGGACAAGCTTTATACTGACCTCGCCGATGCCAACATCGAGGTGACAACCGATGAGGTAGCGCTGGACGACGTGCCGGTTGACGACGTCGTGCCGCTCGACGACGAGTGGGTGCTGGAAGACGGCGAAGAACCGCTCGTCGAAGATCAGCACTACCTGGACGACATCGCTGATGACAGCGTGCGCCTGTACTTGCGCGAAATCGGTAAGATCCCGCTCCTGAGCGCCGAAGAAGAGCTGGAGCTTGCCAAGCGCGTCGCCAAAGGCGATAAAGAAGCCAAGGACAAGATGGCCGAGGCCAACATGCGCTTGGTCGTCTCCATTGCCAAGCGCTACGTCGGCCGCGGCCTTGACCTTCTGGACCTGATCCAGGAAGGCAACACTGGTCTGCTCCGCGCTGTCGAGAAGTTTGACCCGGACAAGGGCTTTAAGTTTTCGACCTACGCCACCTGGTGGATCCGTCAGGCCATCACCCGCGCTATTGCCGACCAAGCGCGCACCATTCGTATCCCGGTACACATGGTCGAAACCATCAACAAACTGCTCCGCACCCAACGCCGTCTGACTCAGGAGCTCAACCGTGAACCGACCAACGAAGAAATCGCCGCAGCAATGGACATCGACGTCGACAAGGTCGAGCACATCATGAAGATCAAGCAGGACATTTCGTCCCTTGACGCTTCGATCCGCGATGACGAAGAAGAAAGCGTGCTCGCCGACTTTATCGAAGACGAAGACACCATCTCACCGGAAGAGTCCGCCACCAACCAGCTGCTTAAAGAGCAGGTGAAGGAAATGCTATCCATCCTCACCGAGCGCGAGCAGAAGATCATCCGCCTGCGCTTCGGCCTGGAAGACGGCAAGCAGCACACGCTCGAAGAAGTCGGCCAGGAATTTTCGGTCACCCGCGAACGCATCCGCCAAATCGAAGCCAAAGCCCTTGCCAAACTCCGCAAGCACAAAGACGCCCGCAAGCTGCACGACTACATTAAGTAATTTCGTCTGCCACGCGTGGTTTTCACCCCTATTCAGGCGAAATTAATCGCGAAAGAGGAGTGACCCCACGCGCCGCAACCGTTCGTCCAGCGGAGTGCTCCGCAATACACGAATTTCCTCAGGTGTTGAGTGCGGGCCCAGACCGTGCCGGACTGCATGCCGGCTTGCAGCCCACCGTTCCAGCATGAGCATTTCCCTGGCTATACTGTCCAGAGACAATCGGCGATGGGCGTTCTCCTGCCGCTCTAAAAGCATGATTTTTTGTTTATCGTTGTCGGTTGGTAGCGAGGTGTCCTGCAACACCTCTTCCAGTCCCTGGCGCTCGTTTTCCGAGAGCAGCCAGTATCTGGGGTCTGCTGCGCGGCGCAGGAATTGATACTCTTCCGGATGGATGCGCTCGCCGAATCGGCTGTAGACCGCCCGATCGTTTATGGATGAGTTCTCCCGAACAAAACCGGCAACGTATTGCTGGAAACTTCTAAATTCTTCGTAACTGCCGGGCACATAATAGCCGCTGGCAATCTGGAACGCCTGGTCATAGCAGGTAACGAGGGGTTGCTGGAAAGTCTCTGCCTGTGTCATAAGTAAATTTTACAATAATAGTCACAACAAATCAATTTTCTGAAAATACGTGAAGTGATCGGAAAAAATAACAGGGTTGGTATACAATAGGAGTCATGAACTCTACATTAAAACTTATCGGTTTAGCCGGAACGGCCGGATCAGGTAAAAACACCGTAACCGAACTTTTGGGCAAATTATTCGGGTTTCAGGACCTTAACACCAGTGACGCTGTCCGGGCGCTTACCCGGCATGTTTACCATTTACCGTCCGATTTTAACCCTGTACGCGACCAGCTGTACGTCGTGGCCAACTATATGCGCAACGAGGTGCATCCTGCGGCCATGGTCAAAATTTGCATCTTGGAAGCGCAGGCGCTCAAGATTAAGCGCGGCGTCATTTCGGGCCTGAGATCAATGGGCGAGGCTGACGCCATTCGTGACGCTGGCGGTATTATCATCGGTGTTGATGCAGACCCGAAGATCCGATACGAGCGCATCTTTAACCGCGGCCGCGACACAGAGGCGCAGAAAACATTCGAGCAGTTCCTGGAGCAGGACGAGTACGAAAACCGCGGCCTGTCCGACGCCGGTCCTGCACGCGGCATCCGATACATCCTCGATAGTGCCGACGTACTTATTAAAAACGAGGGCAGCATAGAAGACCTGGAGCGCGAGATTCTGGAGAAGATCGCACCGCTTTTGAAGTAGTGTCATGGAACAAGCCCTTGCCAAGCTGGCCAAGTACAAACAAGCGATCGACGCCGACATCGATGCGTATGCCAAATCGGTACGCAAAACGACGCTCGAACAGTACGGCCAGCGGGTGTTGGATGTAGAGGTTGATCTGTTTTTGGATATGCTCCAGCGCGGCGGCAAGCGCATCCGCGGCGGACTAGTTATGGCTGGCTACGAGATGTGTGGCGGCACGGATCAGAAGATGATCGTGCAGGCGGCGCGTGCTATCGAGATGTTGCAGGCGTACATTTTAATCATCGACGACATCCAGGACCGCTCAAGCCTCAGGCGTGGCAAGCCGACCATTCACAAGCTTGTTGAGGAATATCACCAGGGACACCAGCTCAAGGGCGACCCGGCGCACGCTGGCATCAGCCTGGCGCTCATGGCCGCTATCTCTGGCGCGCATATTGCACAAACGGTGCTCGCCAATCTGGACGCAGATCCAGAACGTAAGATTAAAGTCCTTAGCATCACAAACCGAACCCTGGCTATTACCGCCCACGGCCAGACACTCGATATCATGAACGAGCTGGTCGACATGCCGTCCGAGGAGGACATTGAGCGCGTACTGGAGTGGAAAACTGCACTTTACACCGTCATTAACCCCTTGCAGGTCGGCATGGTGTTGGCCGGCGCCGGGTGCAAAGTAACCACGGCCATCAGCGAGTACGGCCATTACGCCGGCAAGGCATTCCAGATTACCGACGACATCTTGGGTATCTTCGGCGACGAAAAGGAGCTTGGTAAAACGCCGGGCGACGACATCCGCGAAGGCAAGGGTACGCTGCTCGTACTCTACGCATTCAAACATGCAAAGCCTAAAGACAGGGCTTTTTTGCAGCAATGCCTCGGTAACCAGCGGCTCACGAGCGAAGCGTTTGAAAAATGCCAGCAAATTATCAAAGACTCGGGTGCCCTAGACTACGCCCGCCAGCTCGTCGCCGACAATCTGGAACAAGCAATCCAGGCACTCGACAGGCACGCTGGTCTCTGGAGCCAAGAGGGTGCCGACTTCCTAAAGGGCCTCACCCGCGCCCTCCAAACCCGTGTATCTTAAGAACTTGGAGTATACTGTTTAGAGTATGAGTAAGAGGTTGGTAGTTATCGACGGCAAGAGTGTGTTTTACCGTGGCTATTATGCCATGCCCAGCCTCTCGACCAAGGATGGGCGGCCGACGGGTGCGGTGTACGGCTTTGCCGTGATGGCCCTGGAGGTAGTTAAGAAGCTCGACCCGGATTATGTGTGCGTGGCCTGGGATAAGCGCCACACCAATGTGCGCGCCCGCGCAGCGCTGTATCCGGCGTACAAGGCCAACCGCAAGCCTGCGCCAGAGGATTTTTACGATCAGGTAGAGATTTTGCGCGAGCTGCTTGATGCTCTAGGCTGGCCGCTGTACGAGCTGGATGACTACGAGGCCGACGACATCATGGCCACCTTTGCCCACCAGGCCAAAGCCAAGGGTATTGAAACGTATTTGGTGACCAGCGACCTTGACGTGCTGCAGCTCATTAACTCCCACACCCACATCTACACGCTCAAGAAAGGTGTCAGCACCATCGAGTTGTTCAACGAAGCGGCGTTCGAGGAAAAATATGGCGTGAGCGCGCACCAGTGGGTGGATGTGAAGGCGCTCAAAGGCGACGCGTCCGATAACATTCCGGGTGTTGCCGGCATCGGCGAAAAGACCGCGCTGGATTTGATCGACAAATACGGCGATTTGGACGGCGTGTACGCGCACCTGGACGAGCTCAAACCAGCCCTTCGCGCCAAACTCGAAAAAGACAAAGACATGGCATACCTCAGCAAAAAGCTGGTGCAGCTGTTCATTGATGCACCTATCAAGCTTGACCTGGACAAAATGAAACGCCAGCGGGGCATTACGCCCGAGTTTGTGGCTATGCTGAAGAAGCTCGAATTCCGCACGCTACTCCGCCAGGCAGAAGAGCAGCTGAGCAAAGAGGCGTTCGCGGAGGTCAACCAGCCCGAAGAGAAGCTGGAGCCTGCAAAGGCGGTTGAATTTAAAGCAGAAGATTATCCAAAAAGCCAGCCGCGCGTTGTCGCGCTCAGCCCGGACGCGCATAACTTATGGATCAGCGCCCGCCCGGGCGAGTACAGCATACTGCCGCTGAGGGAATCGGGCGACCTTTTGAGTGGCCCGCTTATCGGCCATAACTTGAAGGGATTATTCCGCGCTTGCCTGGCGGCCGACCTGCCGTGCGGCGGCCGCGTGGAGCACGACACGCGCATCGGCGCGTTCCTCATCAACAGTCTGGAGCGCTCGCTGGAACTCACCGACCTGCTCGACCAGCCGGTAGACTCTACCGAGCCGGGTGAGGTAATCGCCGCCATCTGGAAAACGTACGAAAAACAGACTAAACAGTTTGAGGAGTTGCCCAAAATCGCCAAATTGGCGCGCGAGATCGACTTCCCAACTATCTGGCTGCTCGCCAAAATGGAGCACCGCGGCATCCGGCTGAACGTTCCGTACCTCGAAGAAATGGGCAAGGAGTTTGCCAAAAAGATCGGCATTGTCGAGCGCCGTATTTACGCCATGGCGGGGCAGGAGTTTAACATCGCCAGTCCTATCCAGTTGGCAGACATTCTCTACAGCAAACTCGGCCTGCCGACCGCCGGCATCAAAAAGGGTAAAACCGGCTACAGCACCGGCGCTGTGGAGCTCATGAAGCTCAAACCCTTGCACCCCATCATCGAGCAGATACTTGAGTACCGCGAACTTACTAAACTCAAAAGTACGTACATCGACGCCCTGCCCAAGCTGGTGGATAAAGACAGCAAGCTCCACACCACCTACGACCTCGACGTTGCCGCCACCGGCCGCCTGAGCAGCAACAATCCGAATCTGCAGAACATCCCGACGCGCACCGAAATCGGCCACGCCATCCGCGCCGCCTTTGTGCCGGCAGAGGGCAACGTGTTCGTGGGCGCGGACTACAGCCAGTTCGAGCTGCGCCTCTCGGCCGTCCTGGCCGGCGAGGACGAGATGATCAAAGCCTTCAACAATGACGAAGACATCCACACTAAAACCGCTGCCGAGCTCTATGGCGTGCCCGAAGGCGAGGTTACGAAGGATATGCGCCGCCACGCGAAAGTCGTAAACTTTGGCATCCTCTACGGCATGAGTCCGCACGGCCTAAGCGTGGCCACCGGTATGACGATCGAACAATCGCGCCAGTTTATCGACAAGTATTTCACCATCCGCGCCAAAACCCGCAAATACATCGACGACATCGTCGAAAAATCCCGCGAGCAAGGCTACGTCGAAACCATGTTCGGCCGCCGCCGTCCCACGCCAGACCTCAAGAGTAGCAACTTCGCCGTCCGCGAAGCCGCCAAACGCTTCGTCATGAACATGCCCATCCAAGGGACTGAGGCCGACCTCATGAAAATGGCCATGCTCAAGGTAGAAGAAAAGCTGGACGGCCTCGGTGAGCAACTCCTCCAAATCCACGACAGCATTTTGGTGGAGTGCCCCAAAGAAAACGCCGAAAAAGTAGGCAAAATCTTAAAAGAAACAATGGAAACCATCTACAAACTCCCAGTCAATCTAAAAGTAGATATAAAAGTGGGCGCCAACTGGGGAGAGTTATAGTAGTAAACCCGATTTTGGCAATTCGCTTATGCTAACATGATAAGAATGTCACAGACAAAAACACACTAAAAGTTCATGATTCGTTCATAAAGGAGTGTTAATCTATGGTTATAAAAAACAACAAGCAGGGGGACGCCATGGATGTAGCACTGCCAAAAGGCTCGATTCATCAGCCCAAGTCGTCACGCCCCAGNCCGTCCAAAGGCCTCATCAAAGCCGCTAGTTAGACAACGCCNGATTCTGATCGTTATGGCTACGAGCCTNCTCCTGATTGATACCAACATTATTTCCCAAGCTCTCGTCCCTAGTCATACGGCTGCTTATGCAGCCCTGTTTAAGGACTTAGAGGCAAAATATGATCGTTTTGTAGTTAGCGGTTTTACCAAATACGAGTTGATGTGTTCGTCAGACAAAGAGCACAGAGCAAAGATTGATAACTACATAGCAAACGACATGATTCTGATCAGCCTGTCTCAGCCGCTCATGGACTTTGCGGCCAGAGTTTGCTTTTTATATGGGCACCACAAAAGCACTAAGGGTCACAAGATTGGTATGGGCGATATAGTTAATGCGTCACTGGCGATAATAAAGAAATGCCCGATATTAACTATGGACAACAACGACTATCCAACCCCTTTCTTCCAGGAGATAGATCGACGTCGAGTTACATATGATACAGGCAAGAATAAAGAAATGACAGATACGGTCTATATACTAAAACCGGACTTAGAGAACTTAAGGACGTGCTTTGAGGCCTACGAAGTATAACTAGCATTTGGGGCCGTGGAGGATAGCTTGCCGACACGGCGGCGGAGTTTTTTGGAACGCTGTTTGGCTACGGCCCGTTTACCCCAGTAGCCGCCGCCGTTCTTTGCCCCAGCATGTTCATTTTGATCACTCTACCCATAACAGCAGATTGTAACAACACTTGGTAAACACTAAAGTCAAAATCATCCTCATTTTTGATGCTATAGCATCAAAAGTTTGGATTATGTGGGGCGACACCCTGGGAGGTTCAGGGGTGGAGGAGGTGGGTGAAGCGACGGCGGAGCTGGGCGTCGCCGTCGATTTGGGAGATTTCGACGTAGGTTACGAACTTGCGGACGCCGATGTATTCGGTTAAGGCCTCCAGTTCGGCGCGGCAGGGGAAGGGATGGATCCAGATGCTCTTTTGGAGCTGCTGGAAACCTAGCCAGCGCAAGCGGCGACTGAGTAGATTGCGTCGATGTTTTAGGTCTTCGGGAATGTCGAAGAAGACAAGCCGCCATTTTTCATCCCAGACATCAGGGCGGGGGATAGCAAGATCATCGAGGCCTGACTTGGCTAGTGTTTCTTTGCCTTTTGGAGTTAGACGGATGCCATTCTGGTAATCGCGGGTTTCGTAAGTGATCAGCCCGCGCTGTTTCATGTAGTGGATCGTTTGCTTGAGTGCTCGCTCGCGGGCCCGTTCATCCAGGCGGTCCAGCAGTTTCATTAGTTGCTTGTCGAATACTTTTGCGGCATTTGGTACGAGGAGTGCAGTGGTCAAAAATCCGCCGCCGGCAACAAAGCGCAAAATACCATCCATCACCGCTTGCCGCGTATTTCTGTCAAAGATTTTTTCTTTCATCCACCCCCCTGTATCACCGCACTATACTAACATTTGATGCTATAGCATTGAAAGTTATGATTTGTGTCTCAAGGTTTGGCTATTCATTTTGATAGAATAAGCGCATGATTAAGGCTGTGGTTTTTGACTGTTTTGGGGTGTTGGTGGGGCAGGGGTATTGGACGGTGTACCGCAAGCTTGGCGGTGATTTGGAGAGAGACGGTGCGTTTCTGGACAGTCTGCTGGATAAGGTAAATTTGGGCAAGATTACGAGCGACCAGCTGGCGATGCTTGTGAGTGACCGTCTCGGTATTTCTATTGATGCGTATCGTGCGGCGATGCGGGCAGACCAGCAGCCGAATCTTGAGGTGTTCGATTACATCCGCGAGCTCAAGCCGCGCTACAAAATCGGCATGCTCAGTAACGTCACGCGCGCATCGCTGGAGCAAAAGGTGCCAAAGGAGCTGCTCGATTTGTTCGACGTCCTGGTTCTGTCCGGTGAGGCGGGCCTGCTTAAGCCCGACCCGGCCATCTACCGCCTGGCGGCAGAGCGCCTGGGTGTTAAACCAGAAGAGATTGTCTTTACGGACGACCACGAGGAATATGTAAACGGCGCCAAAGCAGTGGGTATGCATGCCATTCTGTTTAAAGATCTGACCGATTTTCAGCGTGAGTTTGCGGCACTTACGGAGTAGCCTGGCGTTACTTGATGTAGTAAGTGACAGTTACCGAGTAGGTGAGTTTGTTTTCGCCGGGGCGGATGGATAGGGAAGTGCTGGCGATGTTGTCTCTGGTCTCGGCAATGAGGCCGTTGAATATCGGGTAGGTGCCAAAGCCCGAGGCGTCGTTGACGGTCTTTACATCAGCCAGCTTAAAGCCGAGGTCTTTGGCGGATTGTTCGGCCTTGCGGCGCGCATCTTTGATGGCATCCTCGCGCGCCTGCGTTTCGATCTCCTTGCGCTTGGCTTCGCTAAAGGTGGCCTGCGGCGAAATTGTGCCAGTCGGCGTGGTGGATACTAGGTAGTCCTGCACCTTCTGGGCAAGTTCGTCGTTTCGCACTGTAACGGTTAGTCGTAAGGTGTAGGTAGTCTCATTGCTGCCGCCTTCGCCGCGCACGGCAGTGGGGTATGCCCAGGCATCGGAGTTGGTCTTGATGTCTTTATCCTCTACGCCCAGGTTCTTGAGGCCGGCCACCACCTCGTTGCCCTTGGCAGTCATTTGCTCCAGGGCGGCATCTTTGTCGACGTTTTTGAACTCGTATGCCGGGTAAAAGATAAATTCGTCAGGGCGGGCGCTTACTGTGGCCGTGCCGGTGACGTCGATCGTGCGGTCACTGGTTTTGCTTGCGTTCCATGGCCGCCAGGCAAACAGCATTGCCGCAATAACAGCGAGCAACACAATTGAAATTAGGCGATAATCCAAGCTGATATTTAATTTGCGTCGTGACTCCATACAAATACTCCTTATGTTTAGTTTCGCCCGCGCCGCAGGTTTCGTCAACCTGCTACACTGGAAGCATGAAGTATTCGTTCGACGGCTATAACTACCTGATACGTCTGGACAAGGGTGAAAAGCTGACCGAGTCGCTGGAGCGGTTTGCAGCCGAAACCAAGATCGAAGGCGCGTGGGTCAGCGGCCTGGGCGCCGCACTGGAAGCGACGCTCGGCTACTACGATCTGGAAAAGAAAGAGTACGTCTGGCGGCAGTTTGAGGGCGTGCGCGAGATCGTCTCACTTACCGGCAACCTGGCTTACGACGAGGACGGAACGTTTATATTCCACCTTCACGGCGTATTAAGCGACGAGCAATACCAGACGGTCGGCGGGCACGTAAAGGACCTGACGGCTGGTGGCACGCTCGAATTGTTCATCCACCGGGCCTACCAGCCGACCAGGCGTAAGTTGGACGAGAACACCGGTCTTAAGACGCTGGATTTGTAATCAGTAAGTAAAATTGATGCTATAGCACCATTATGTTATAATTTGTCCAGAGTATAAGGTGTTCGCTGGACATATGAATTTCCGATTTATCCTTGGATTTGTAGCTACAGTCGCACTGGTCGTACTGGTTGCTGTTTTGGTGATCCGCGGCCTGAGCGGCGGCGGCCGTCCGGCTGATCAGATCGACCTGATTGATTACAGCAAAACCCAGACGGTTATGCGCATGATCATAACCGGACCAGTCAAGGCCGATCAGGAGCACCGTTCGGTTCGGGTTACTGTTGGCCGGTCTTCCAATACCATCGAGATGATCAGCGGCTACGAGGGCAACGTTATCGACAGCAGGACATACCCCAGCAACGAAAGCGCCTACGCGACGTTCCTGCGCGCTATTGACCTGCAGGGCTACACCCGGGGCGACACCAACCCAGAGCGCGAAGACAGCCGCGGCTACTGTCCGACCGGCCTGACGTACACGTTCCAGATCATCACCGGCTCTGATACCGTCCAGAGTCTTTGGACTACTACCTGCGATCGCGGTACGTTCCGCGGCAATGCCCGTATTATCCGCACTTTGTTCCGCGAGCAAATCCCGGACTTTGGGGAGTTTGTCCGGGGAACCGGTTTGAGCTAGCAGGGCGTCACCCCTCCCGAGATGTTAGTCTAGCCGATGCGGAACATGATTTTGCGCTTGGTGTTGGCTGCTTTTTGCAGGGCAAGTATTTTGAGGCGCAGGGCATTGGCCAGTGCCGCGCTATGGACAGTTACCACCAGCGTCTCGCCATGCAGACCCACCCGCGCCTTGACGCCGAATTCCTGCAGGATGTAGCGTTTAATTGCGCCGATCTCGTCAGGCTCCTCCGGACTGTAACGTCCCAGGATTTCTGCAACACTTTCCATATCTAACAGTGTACACTAAAGGGTATGCCAGAATTACCCGAAGTGGAGACGATTCGAATCGGCTTGAGCGCCCTCTTGCCTGGGCGCCGCGTTATTGACGTCGCGCACGACTGGCCTAAGAGTTTTCCGAACGCCGAATCGGACGTGCAGCGTTTCCTCGTTGGTGCAACTATCACGGATATTCGCCGGCGGGCCAAAGTGCTCATCGTTGGTTTGGACAGCAAATATTCCCTCGTCATCCACCTCAAAATGACTGGCCAGCTGGTCTTCCGCAGCGCGGCCGTCAACTTTGGAGCAGGACATCCGACAGATAGTCTGGTGGGCGAGCTGCCAGACAAATCCACCCGCGTGATTTTTGCGTTCGAGGACGGCAGCAAACTGTTCTTTAACGACCAGCGTAAGTTCGGCTGGGTGCGTCTACTGCCAACGATCGAGGTGGAAGAGCTGGATTTCTTTAAGAAAGTCGGGCCCGAGCCGCTGGCCGACACGTTTACGGCGGACGATTTCGTAACGCGACTCATGTGCCGCCCCAAGAGCGGCATCAAGGCCGTACTGCTTGACCAGACGATCATCGCCGGCATCGGTAACATTTACGCCGATGAGTCGTTGTGGGCGGCCAAAATCCATCCGCTGACGCGCGTCATGGACGTACCGAAGACCAAGCTTAAGACACTTTACACCGAACTGTGCCACATCCTCCGCCTGTCCATAGAAAAAGGCGGCTTTACAGACAGAAATTACGTCAACCATGAAGGCAAGCGCGGCAGTTACCTCCCGTTCGCCCAAGTCTTCCGCCGCGAAGGCCAGCCCTGCCCGCGTCATCCCAACACCACCATCATCAAAATCCGCGCCGCCGGCCGCGGCACACACATTTGTCCTGCATGTCAGCAGTACTAGGTGACGTTTGCGGGTCAGTTTTACTCCCGCCATGTAGAGCATTAATCAAACTGTCTACATAGTGGATAGCCTTAGGGATTACGGATGGTTGATATTTTTATAAAAATGTGCTATTGTTTTACTAGTTTCACTACATAGAACAAAAACAAACATCACCATGTCAGAGTCAGAAATCAAAACAGATAACGGTATCGAACAGGTCCGCGCGCACTTCTTGTCCCTCTTTGATCTTCCCCCTGAAGAGTATCAAGAGGCTGCGATGGCTTTTGTTCGAGATCGCCGAGAGTCGTTAGAAAAAACGGCAGCCGACGGGTATGTGATCAGCCTTGGTGGCGGCAATTTTTAGGGTTACATTGGCCCTGATGCTCTAATTAGCCCCCAGGGCATGGGTAAAGACTATAAATTGGACGACCCGACAATTTACGACCACATAGCGCCACTCCTGTACACCACGTACCACAAAATTTTCGAAAAAGTAGGCGGGGATCCAGTGAGGGCTTACCTGAACGCAGCCATTCGTACAGCCCAGTATACACAGCAGGTATATTTTGGTAGCGTGGCTGGCAATGTCAAAAAGCGTTGGCAGCTGCTTGGGGATATCCTCGATGATGATACTGAAGTCAAGTCAATCACCGATCTCAAAAGTGTAGCTGTTTGTTCAGAAAGGGCGGCAGTAGCAAATAATGTGTTACAAATCCTTGGATTTAATCCGGTGCTGGAGACGGGACAGCTTGATGCCGAGGGGACGCCCCAGCCGGAAGCACACGTTTTTTTGTTTATTCAGGGCAGCAACGGCGAAGAGCATTTGTATGATCCGACTAACCCGCAGCCTTACTATGATAGCGAAGGCAATTTGTTAGAGACGGCACCCGCATTATACCCAGCTGGCAATGCGTTGAGTATGAGGTCAGAGCC
>Ga0065720_1020681_pt1 | contig 13294 bp, 16 predicted proteins | sample Thericmetagenome_FD_59107 | JGI IMG/M metagenome (GOLD analysis project Ga0065720, IMG submission 59107) | Thermophilic microbial communities from the Joint Bioenergy Institute, California, USA of rice/straw/compost enrichment - eDNA_2 v2... | ecosystem: Engineered > Solid waste > Grass >... | reverse complement strand
CTAATCAGAGGCGGGGTTGGCTGGGATGGGACCGCGGACAGTAAATTCGTCCCGACGTCGCACAGTCACCGTCGCCGACGGTTGTCTGAGTGGCAGGTCTGAAGAGGGCTTTTGGGCTCCATGGAAAAGGCGCACTTTAAAATGGTGATACAAACTGAAGTAAATGGTCTCGTTTCTTTACAAGCTCTTTCATGTCCTGGTGATCAGTGTGGATTTCAGCTCATCGACTTGATAGCGATAGGAGTCATGTGAGCTTCCGTCCTACTGAACCATCGCCAGGGCTGACTCAGTCAAGTGACAAAGCGTCCTCGGTCCTCCCCCTCAGCATAACTGATAGCTTCGGACAATTGTGGTTTTGGAGCTTGGAGCTCGAGGTAATCTGCGCAGAGAATTACACAACGCCTGCCGAGTTTCACTTGAAGCTCAGGCAGGTAACGCTTTGCTTGCATACCTAGCCATTCATACCTAACAAGTCCGTACATATTTGTCCTTCCATCGTGCTTCCATACTTCGTTGGGATGGCACCCAAGACAATTGCTCACCCATCGTTGGCTACAGGCAGATGGCGGGATCCGCTAAGTTGTCTCCGGTCTGGTTGAATGCTTGCCTGCCAGGAATCAAAGCCGAATTTTCATCGAACAAATGAAAGGATCATAATCTGGCATACTTTATATTATTTTTATTTTATTTTATTTTTTTTGCTTGGGTTAGTATACAGCACCGTTTATTTAAAAAAAAATATCTCAAGCTGATCCTAGTTTTTAACCCGAGAGAAAGTCAAAGAAACCGCTGATGAGGCGTCTGTCGTGCGTCTCCGGAGCAGTGGGTCCAGACAAACTGCAGCGGTGCAGCTGGGGACGCAGCTCGCGATCCAGCGATCCCGCGACACCCCTCCCCCACCTTTGCGTCTCCAGATCCTCACAGTAGTGGTTGCGATAAACCACACTGTAATGCGATAAGGCATCCGACCTAGTGGCCTCAACAAACCTCGACCTCTGTGAAGGGAACTTCCGTAACGAAGCAACGAAAATGAGTGGAAAGATTTCATGATACTCTGCTTTGGCTCAACTGGAAGGCAGCATCTCAGTCAAACAACGCTTTTGCTATTGATCGGTCAGCCTCGCCGTGGCATCCGCAAGCACTCGCAAAGAGCTATCCAGCTTGTGGTTTGCTGATTCCACAAAGACTGCTTAGCCTGGGGGCCGCCATGCAGCCACGCAAATGCCATGGTAGTTCGTCTCAACATCCCAGCCCGACGTTTGAAGAGACGCGCATCCCACATGTCCACACACCAGTCGCCCGATTGGGCTTGTCTGCCCCTGCGATGAGAGAGAGCCACCACGATGCACACAGGCACTAAGTACCCCGGATAAGGGGATGGCCTGCTGTGAGAACACTCTTGCCGTCGAGCCATCGAAAGGTACTGCTGCAAAGCATGATCCGGGAAACGCACCCCAGGAAATCCTCCGATTGACCTCGCCTCTGCTGCAATGCACGATTGCTGCAAATGTGCGGGAGGCAAGAAAGATGGCATGGTCCCTGGTGAGAAAATCCACTTGACTGCAGACAGTGTATGCTCCGTAACATCTCGAACTATCGCTTAAAAAACCCAAGCCCGGCTCTCAGAGCTGCGCTATCTTCAGGAACGTCTACTTTGCGGTCGCTTTATCCACACGCATCCCGACGGCCACGGCCCGCTCTTGCTGCATGTGATCACCGTTCCTGAAAAATAAAACGCTCGCACGATGATAGCGAGCTGGTCACGTTGTTGACTGTGGATAATGTCAGGATTTGAGAACTAAACTGGCGTTGGATCCTGCGAAAGATTCTGCAAAGCACCTCGGGTGCGGCTAGTCTTGGATGTAAAGCTGCTCGTATGTAGGAACAGGCTGTGGTGTTCCCCTCCACACGTGCGGATGGTTGCAAGGGAAGACCCCTGCTGTTGGGGTTAGCGAGTACGTATTGATACCTCCCTGTCGTCCTCCCGTGACAGCACAGAAAGGACGAAACAACGGCGCAATGGCTTGAGGGTACCGTTACGAATGATAATAGACACCATCGTCAGGAGATCAAGATGTCATATCAACTTGATTCGATCCCCTGTATCCCAGAGTCGCAGTCAACGTCTGTGATGCGAGTTCAACGGTGGATATGCGCCTGTAAAAATAGCATATGCAAGATCCAGTTAGATACATCTTGCCATGCGTTTTGATGCAGGTTCTTGTACCTGTAAGGCGCATGTAAGGTGATACGTTAACGCGTCCCGCGCTCGCAGGTATCGCACGCTGCAACACACACCGACACTTCGTCCTGTAATCTCTCACCTGGCAAAAAGGATGCCTTAACATGGTCTTCGACACCAGATGAGCAAGTAGATTTGATACCTATATTGGTGGTTTCTCTAGGTAGTTATTTGCAAAGTATGGGGGGAAAATAGCAAGTGGACTCTGAGTGTGCTTTTCCCTTGAATTGATTTGGGACGACTCGCCGCAAAACTTCACAATCCATCCTGATTCATTGTCCTTTGAATAGAGTTGTGTCGTCTGCTTACGCCTCACCCGACTCTGAACGCTTCAATTTCATCTCCAGCCAATTGCAGTGGACACAAGGACATGACGCAACACCATCGGAAAGACTTCCATTACACAAAGAACGCCAACCTTTTTCTACCCGACCGAATAACATGATGCAGAAGCATTTCTTGAGGCAAATGGCTTTTGGTTCGTCCGACACTTAGGCTTTGTATATTCATTCAGTTCAACCGAGTATGCATCCACATAATCGCCCTGGGTCTCAGATTCCCAGTGACATGGAGGACTCAGTAAGAAACAGAACAGTCGACGGCTGTGTATCTGCCACTCACTCGCCTACATATGGATACTGCCGGTGAGATCGAACCATCTGAATTTCATGCAGATGACGTGATTGAATGCCGGAGGAGCAGACAAAGCCGATCTGTCACGGCAGCGGCAGAGAGACGACAGCAAGCATGCCGACCATACTTGCTGCCGACCTGGCGCCTCTTTGTGCTCACACATTGCATGGAGCTTGGGATGTGCCTGCCTGAGCCTCATCGTGCTGCTTCACCAACCTCGGAGCCCGAGAAGACAACTACCGGTGTTCAGTGTCCCGTTTTTTGCAAACGAGTCAAGCATTGCTAGCCCCTTCTATGTACTGTACCTGAGTTCGATTGGTGGCAACTCCGAACTTGCCTTTTGGCCCCCTAGCCTTGAACATATCGCAGTCGAGTCGAGGACTCAAAGAGGCACAGCAACTTTCACCCCCCAGAATATCTCCGAAGCTGAAAACAGGACACTCACAAATGTCTAAAGTTATGGCGGCTGAATCGAACAGTTACTGTACCGTTAGGGTTCCAGCGAATGTCTCCCCTTGGTTGTCAAGCCGTAAGGGCAGCGTTTCAGTATGATAGTGGCGTCGAAATGTCACCCTCGAAAATAACATCCAGATTCGAAGAGATATTCGAACAACCAGTTGTCAGCTAGAGCGAAAGTTCGGCAACATCCACGCTGGCGATCCCGCGATGCCCCTAACGGCTCGCACTGTGTCCCGCGCATATGGCTGGGAAAGCAAGAACCCTCCCTACCAGCCTCTCCAGGCGTACGAAACGGTCAACAAGAGGCCCTTTTTCTGACCCGCTTAGCTTTTTTCTCCCCCGCTTAGACGAACGAAATATTTCTCGCTCGGGCTTTCCCTCTCTGGATAAGCTAGAGTCATCCCTTTTTCAGAAAACATTGACGACAACGTATCTGGTCGCTGACTCCCGGGTCCTCCATTTCTTCCCAAATTTAGTCGTGGACTGGACTGAAACCTGAGATCTGCAGCCGTTTTGAGGAAACGGCTCCGAACGCAACAAAACGATGGTATAAGCAAAAGAGATGCTGTGCCTACTGTTTCTGGGCGCAGCCCAACAAGCAAGCACACAAAGCCCAGGGCTTCCCAGATCCAGATCCAAGGGCCCTGTCAACACTTGCAGCGGGCCAATGCACAGCGGTTAGGTGCTTCTGCGTCCATGTTTAATCGGCCACCTGGCCAATCACTACGCGCTCCTGCGTCTGGATGTTTTGTGGGTGCTGTGGATGGCGCCCGGGGTGGAGGGATGGCCATCGTTTCAGCTGTTCAGTTTGGGCAAAGACAAAAAAGACAACCCTGGACGGCGGGAAGGCCCATGCCTTGAGGCCCCTCATCATCCATCTGGGCGGGGAACGATGGAGGCTGGCCGGCCCCATGGAAGAAGAGAGGCCGTTCGCGTGAACAGCTGCAGCAGTAAAGTAGCGAGTCTCTCGTCCACCGCACACAAAAAAGCAAAATATATGAGGGACTCGAACACTGACTGGAGCACAACAGCTATCTGGTTGACCGGATTAATGAAAATTGCAACTGCAAGGCATCACATTCGGCGGCTGACCACCACTGTCCAGCGCAGGATTCCCCAACACAACAAACCCAACCCGGGACCGAGAGGTTCCAGACCCCGTTGGACACCCCTCCTCTCCTCCCGGCCGGCGAAGTTGGGGGAGCCGGGATTCGCGGGATTGTTGCTCGTTGGGTGTTTCGATATCCGTAGCAAGACAGGGCGGCCGCCTGGCGTTTATGAGCCGTCCGTACAGACGAAGTGTTGTCTGTTCGGGTTTGGCTCTATCAAGGCCCTGCGCGCCAGTTTCCGGAGGGTTGTGGGACAGGACTGGGCCGGCTCTCTTCAACCCAATCAACGTGGACCACGTCTCAAGCCCACATCCGCAAGGGGAAATCTTAGGCCCTTGTTGGATGAGGGGCAAGCCAGGCTGTTGTTGCTCCCCCCATTTTTGTTAGCCTTTGACGAGGCCACGGCTTCGTGAATGTTGTTGTCAGAAACCTCTGCGTTTGCTTGATGGATATCCTTTGTTTTTTGATATCCAGTTTTTTTTTCTGTCACGCTTGTCGACTTGGCACATGCACCACCAATATTTCTCATCCCAGCCCTAACGCCCATCCGCACCACCACACCCACCAGGGCTCGGGAGAAGGCAGAATCGATGCAAATCATAGGGCATCGCATACTTGTTTGAAAACCTTCTTGCACTCCCTATTCGCCCAAGCCAAAGGGGGGCTGCACGCGCGGACCGTTTTCCGCCCGACAGAACATAGCAGGAGAGCTAGGATCAAAGATGGTGAAGAGCGATGGATTCCGGACATTTAAAGCGCAGCACAGTGTGAGGGCTTTTTTTAGATTTTAAAAAAATCACAAAACTTTTGCTCTTAACATCAACCTCATCACAGTTGGATCGGAATCTTTTAGACGTAAACTTAAGATCCAAAAGCGACGACGCTCGACTCGGTAAAAGTTACGACGCTGGTGAGAACTATCACCAACCGTGGGTCACGTCGTGAATTGAGCACAAACTCAGGGGTAAAGGCTCAGCGCGTTAGATTTAGCCTTTGAAGTCTTCGCTACGCGATGGTAGTGTAGCAAAGGGAACTCCATATCTACATCCATGGATCGTTTGCTCTCGGATCCCCAAGGCGTTGTCGATCATGGCCCGCCTGCCGTCGGCATTCGTGGAGCTGGTGGTGAGATAGGCAACATTTCAATCGATGTCTCTTGCTGAAACTCCCCCGCTCTGTCTGGTAAGCCAATCCGGCCAACACTAGCCTTCCCAATCAGCAGAGGAACTTTACAACGCTCTCGTCGACCGTTGTTGCCACTCTGGCGGAGCTGTGCCAAAATTGTTAAGAGTTCAAACGGCGACTGCACTACAGAAAAAAAAGGCTGAGCTGAGCCTGTTGTTGGCGGGTACCTCCCCCGGGTGCGTCTGCTCGCACTGTGCGACCCGGAAGGTTCTCACCGCTCTTTTCCATTGAGCAGCAGCCGCTAAACAAACTCCCCTCTTCTCCACTTTCTAGGGCGACGACGGTTGGCTGTGGGAAAGGGCTTTTCGGTGCCGCAGCGCGCACAGGACACATCTGAGCCGGTCTGACTAACCAATCACAAGAGATTAAAACGACCCCCCCTAATACCTCTCATTGCTCGGCGGTGCAAACCTGCCTTGTCGCGCCTCTCATGGCCAACATCACGAAATCGCGGCTCCTCCACTCACCATTCGCCATTCTGATCCAATAGAATGGCAACGAAAGTCTGGATAATACGTCGAGAGAACGACATGGTTTACGGGGGTTGTTTCAATGGATTACCCGGTCGTGATTTATTACATACATACACGAACCTTGTCGATATCGCGAGACTTGGTTCGGGAATTTTTGTGGTTATTTTGATCCAAGCTTGATGTTGGTTCTCTGGGACGCCGTTATCAAGTCGAATATCGAAATTGCCCGTGTCTTTTGGGCCCGCCTCGGCGTTGAGAAAACTGGAAGGGGTTCTCACCAGCACGCCTCATCGATTCTTAACATATGGAAGCGAACAACACACACAATCCGAGCACGACCATTGGTGAGACATCTCAGAACTGTTTATTATTTGATTTTCATCGACTCCCCAACCCTAACCGCGGGACGGATGCCCTGCCGCGGGCGGGGGTTGTGGAGAAGAGAACCACACAGCACTAGTTCAGAAGAAGCCAGGGAGGGGTGAGCTGCCCGCCTGATCGCCTGATATCAAAGGACGTGCCCCTCCTTCGTCCTCGCCAAGCCCTTCCCATTGAGTCCCAGGTGCTGGCGTGGCCACGCTTGAGAGGATGGGAAGAGAATGAGGATGAGATGTGAGTAGGGAAATGGCACGTCAATGGCGAAGACAGAATTCCACAAGCCCTTCCCATTCACTCGCACATCATTCACTCGTGCATTCATGCGAGTCGCAAGCATGCCATTTCGCGGGCGCTGCCGGAAGAGGGAAAGAGGAACTTTTTTTTTTTTTTGCTGTCTGCTGTTTTGTGTCCGCAAGACGCAGGCAAAGTAAGGTGTTGTGGTACCCAAGAGCATGGTCCATGAGCTAGCACGAGCACGAGGGGTGCGGATGGTTTGAGATGAGATGTGAGATCCAGAAGGACTCGTCCCGGCGAGGCTGCCGTCCTTGCTGCTTCCTGATGCTATTGACCCTGCTCTTGCTGCTGTTACTTGTTGCTCCGCTGCGGCTTGTATCGAAGATCGACCTCTCCCGATGCACCGTCCATACATTAGCTTGCAGCATACATAGGTACAACAACATGGCAGGCTCATAGCCTTGGCAATTGGCACCCATTGACAGGCTCGCCTGACGCGCGCAAGACCTGCCGGCATCCGCTCTCGAGACAAGCGCTAGATACGCTGGACAGACCCTGCATTTCGCCTTGGGCCTACACCACAGAATTCTGTCCCGTATAGTGTGGTGCACGAAATCCTCTCTACGTACAAGCTACAGTATTACACAAAGCTTTCCTCGCTACCATCGTGGGAAGACGAGCACAGGATCGCCTGCGCAACTTACACCACACTATAGAAACCGAAGCCTTTCCCTCGCGCTTTCTATCCGGACCGGCGTCGGTCCCCGTCTTTGTGGCCGGTCGTGCGGGCACTGTGACCATCAGCAGCGATGGAGACGGATGACACCCGTCAGACAGCCGAGCAGTCAGCCCCGCTTCGAGATCAACCCTTTCCCTCGTCTTTCTCTCGATCAAGCACAAGCCCGGCCCCACCTTATCAGAGCTCGGCATATTTCGCTGCATGGAAGGCTTCCCGGAAAGGCTTCCAGATCGCCGCGGGACGATTAGCAAGGTTCTGACTTTGGGCTTTGACGCTGTGGTGCTGTTTAACAACTCCCCCCCTCCAGCCTCCAGCGCGTGTTGCGCAAGCCAAATAAAAATAAAAATAAAAACAGGGAGCTGGGCAGTGCAGTAGCCGCCGTTGCAGTCCCCCCCTCTTCTCCGAGACCAGCTAGGCCGCTTGAGATCTTTGTTGATAGTCAAGTGCTTACTCGAGGCGCCATCAGGAGGGGGCTGACACATATGACAGCGTTATCACAAACATTGGGCTGTGTTGTCTGTGGATAAAGCCCGATGTTTCCTGATAGAACTATACGGTTGGTGCCTTACTTGGCTGTGATAGGTCGCCGAATTTCTGTTGAGCTCGCGATTTTTGTTGATCTTATCCGTATCCCCACGATATCAAACAACGAACTCTTCTCTCAAAAAAAAATAAAAAAAAATAAAAAAAAAGGGAGAGAGAGAGAGAGAGAGCCAACTCGATAACTTGGCGATTGCTTCGGGTAGCAGGGAGGGTCCGTCCTTGTCTTGTCGTCTCCCTCTGCTTGGGTTTGACGACTTGTGGTCTCGCTCCTGCAAAACCCACTGGCGCCGAGCCCCAGGAGCCCGCGAAACACAACCGGACGCAAGGCAAGTATGATTCGCATGCGCAGTCGGTGATGCTCGATGATGGGTGGTTGTATCGCCTGTGTTGTGTCCTGTTTCCTCCTCTTACACAACACCTTGCACTACCCTACCACACTACCTGCCAGGGAGAGAAGCGAGCAGTCTGATGTTAATGTGTTCATGTCTGTATGTGGAACCCTGTGGGTGCAATATGTCGTGTGTCCTCCGTTCTGCTGTGTGTTCCCGCACCACATATACACACATAAACGCACGACAGCCTGCTGCTGTTACCATAAAGGAGCCAAATTTCACCCCGATACGGGAGAAGTATCGGCTTGGCTGGTGTGTGTGTACGATGCACTCGAACGTTCTTCGGGAAGTCTTGACACCCGGGCCTCCTGCTCCCTTGCCTTTTGTGCAACCCGGGGCAGACACTGGGAATGGAATGGAATTCTTCTTTCTGTGCTACTGTCTGTCTGTCATCTTCGGGAAGGGGAAGAAACGAAACGAAACCAAGCCAAATCAAACCAAACGATGTTGAGGGCTGAGGTAGTAGCACCCTGATCTTGGGTTCCCTTTGACCAGACCCTGAAGTTTTGCAGAATTTTTTTTCTACTCGAGATTCTTGCGCCCCACGTATCAAGGGGACACGGAGCTTACCTTGGATAACGTTAGATCTACGGTACGGAGAGCTAGAGTTGTGCGAGTAATCGCTTCCGCGCTACGCTAACTGCCTAGGGTCGGAGTTATCTCTAAGTGGCAAGCAAGGTTGACGTTATCCGTAACGTGAGCTCCATGGAGGAGGAATTGGAGACCAAATATCAGGTGCATATCAAAAATCGCCTCCCATATGTCCGGCCTGGTGGAGGACGTCAGATTTCGCTCGACTATGGCGCGAATGAACTGCTGACAGAGGCAAATTTTTTACACGACAGCAGAAGGAGGCTGACAAAGCTTGCGAGGACGATTGTAAGTGCAAAAGCGCTATTTTTTGGCTCTCAGACATCCAGGGGTCATGTCATCTTTGAACTGAGGCAACGACAGCGCACGATGACAGGGACACTCTGACAGCGACGGAAAGCTCCTCCTCGAAAGTTCAGCCCATTTATTGCCCATCGGGTTTGTCGCTCTGCTTACTCAACACTTACATTACTCGGAGCTCTCGCCAATGTTGTTAATGACCTTGAGGGGGCCGGTGGCACAGACCATCGTGGCTCAGGTGTGAGCCAGCTCGGCAGCGTGTCAGAAGTTTCCCTTCATGCGGCCCTTGCACTTGCGCCTGCAGTTCCCTAGCCGCTTTTCTTTGGGGTTCGGTATGGAGTGGCTCCCGCGCCTACAATGCAAAGAGGATAAGCTACTACGTAGCGGCACTTGCTTCTGTGTGTATGCCGCCTTTGCTGTGGCCCGTGTGCTCTTGCGTTGACGATGTTTATGCGTTCCAGAGCGCCGGGGAAGAGCTGGCGGCCTGGCCTGCCTAGCCTGGTTGCCCGCTGCCGTTCGTCAAGAGGGGATTAACACTTGATGTTATATGTAGCTTAAGGTGGCTTTCCCCCGCTTTCTTCCCGCATGTACGACCTACGTACCAACCTTGCCGTACCGTACATACATACATGATACACGTCGTAGATATAGATAGATTGCAGGTGGATAAGTATTGTGGTAGTTGCGTCTCTTGTTGACAGTTCGCAAGATACGATAGCAAGGACAGGCCGGCTTGGTTGACTGGATGAAATGCTACTGATCTCCATCAAGTCCTGACCTGGTCTGGTCGAGGTACCTAACATGGTTCTCACAACTCCCCTGACATTTGACGTAGTCAGCGGGTAGGAACCGCGCACACTGTAGATTCCATTTATTTTTTTTTTCTCTCTTTAGCCCCGGTCATCGGCGCAAATGCGTCTGTTGACAACGATCACAAAAACCGCCTATCACCAACAACCAGAAAGAGGGGCAGTGGAGAGCCGAGAAAGAGGTAGTGAGAGTTTGGCCGAGGGTGAATGAAAGCTCACGTCCCATCCGAAGTGGGCCACAACAGGCTACAGCCACTCCGTGTATGGTCCTGAGGTGACATTTTCGCATCCTAACAAGCGAGCGAGCCTTTTTTTAAGGTGTTGCTCGGAACTTGATGAGAGGGGTCGGAATGTAGTTAGTGGGCGGTAGGGTAGGAAGCGGGATGATGCGATGTGATGCGCTGCGGAGCGATGCACGGCAAGGCAAGGCGAGGTTAGGTAAAACTGCGTGCAGCCGAGCGATGGAGGGGATGGGCGTTAGGCAGGGACAGGGCCTTTTCGACGTTTGCAGTGTTAGGCAAGCGAGGGATGACAGTGCCAGAGTTGAAATGGCGTGAGGTATGTTGACTTCGAGATCTTAGACAGGGAGCAAGAGGCGAGAAGTTGAAAGACCTTTCCGGGGACCCAAAGTGATTAAAAACTAAGGGAATATCTGTTTAAATTGAAGTAGAGTTGATGTATAATATGATAGTGCTCAACTTGAGACTTCGTCTGGCCTTGTTTTGTAATAATTAGTACCAGGAAAAATAAAAAGAGTTTCAAAAGCTGGAAGTTATGATGAAGTTTGTGCAAATAATGAGATCATGAAGGCAACCTCGGTGGGAGCCCTACGAGTCATCAGTTTTTGTTTACGGGACCAGTCTTCGTGGTACGTCGAACTGACCGTCGACGAATGTATCAACATGTCCTCTGCTACCTGGTCATTCCTGCGTTTCACGATCGGTGTTGCTCCATAACATCAGATGAGATGTACAGAACTTCAGATTGTTTCGAGTCAATGACGCATGGAGTCAGGGCTATTGTTAAGACTACCATTTGACCCATGATGTACCTAGCCCACATACATGAGGAATATCTTGCAGTGGTCAAAGAGTCAATTTAGAGATATACAAAAATGGAATGATAGGCTAAAATGAGGACTAGGCTGCGGTTTAAGCAAAATGGATCCAAAAACCTCAGCAGGTCAATACGAACGACTACTAACTCTGCGTCAATGTCGCGAGCAGAGTTGGCGGCTTGTTAAAACTCCTGTCTTGACATCATTGAACTCCACCGGGAGAAGAGATCTTCTAAGCCAAATGTAGATCAAAATCTAGAACAAATATTGCAAGGCAACCAAGCGCAACAGACACATCTAGATTCAAAGTCAACTCCGGTCAATGATTCAACACTCTGAATATATGAAATAATGACACATCTGATACAATAAGCGGTGGCCTAGATTGAGTAACCATGAATACTCAGCTAACGTTGGGCGTCAAACGTATGGAGCTTCCTTTATGACATTTGTCAAGTCACGCTGGTATTTTCGTTGTGTAACTCTATATGCTCCTTGACTCCAATATTCATTTTCGAGAACACCATCGGAAAACTCAGACAGCCAAATCTATGAGGAAATACCTGACGTCACGACTGGCCTGCTTCAGACAACAATTCAACAGTACTGGCCGTTGTATGACATCCAGCGGTTGTCCGCTCCCATAAGTCCTGTCGCAAGTATTAAGAGATGTTCACCCTTCGAGACTTGAGCTGGGGGCTAAGTTGCCTTTCCATTGGAGACAACGTGGAATAATGGCCTTTCAAATTAGCTCATACAACATCCGCCTTGAGAGATCTGTCCTGCACGCCGACTGTAAGAACACTCCAGGTGACTGGATCAAGACCTCTCTCGATCTCAATGAGCATATCGGCAATCGCAATGGTAGATTCACCCTCTGTGACCGGGATTGGTATCACAGTGCGCGCAATGTACAGCTTATTGGGTCCAAAGTGAAAGCAGAGCTAGCAAAGGAAGGAGGAGAGGAATGGGTTGAATCCATCCTTGACCTTAACCTTTGTGTGGAAAATAAGGAGGGCTACCTCAAGTCTCATAAACTGTGAGTCATCTCCCCAATTACCTTGATTCTCCATTAGGCTTTCATGAAGACCTGATGTTCAGGCAACAAAGTTTACATTTAACAACTAACTGTTAGCTCTTGCGAAGGGACGATTACCTGTTTAACCGGGGATCATGCTTCTCCTTGGTGGGACCGGGAAGAGTAGCGCTGGGAGGTATCTGCATGGGTCTCGATGGACTCCTCCATTTCGACGAGATCAATCTCAATGAGTGCTATGAAAATGACAATGGCAGCCTTCAGCCAGGCCGGCATTTTGCACATAGCTGCAACAGCTGGGATATTGAAATAGCCCCTCCAGCACTCAACCTTGTGGCCATGTGCCGTGGAAATCACTGGTTTCTGGCGATTTTGAGAGAAAGAGTAAGACCGATTTGACATACGACATCTTTATTCGCGACGGCCGTTTTGTATATGAGAGACAGTACGCTCAGCCCTGTGTGTCTGCACGTTTTCAAAATCTTTTGCAGATGCTGATAAATATGCAGTTCTGGATTTTGGGATCGAGATGGGTGGTTTGCTCATTTCTGGGAGTCGGTCCCAGTTGTGGGCTTCATCATCGCTGCCGTACATGTGGCAACAGGCAACGAGGTAGGTGTGGTGAGCTGACAGTGACCTTTGACCGTAACAATTTATTAAGCTTCACTTGGGACAAGCTTTGTTTCTGATGCATGACTTATAGGAACATGCTTTGCGAGCTTTGGCCCGATGTGCCAATTCCACTATCGTCACCGGCGCCATTGTCATCGTGTCCTGTATTGGCGGCCCAATGGGGGCAGCAACTGGAGCAGGGTTTGCCACACCTATAGGAATCCTCACTGAACAAATCCTCCGTGACACCATCACGGACCCACGAATCCTTGCTGAAATTGAAGAGGCCACAATTGGCCGTTACCTCTTTGATACGATCGTGAACACCATATCCGCAGGGTCTGCTGAATATGTCAGCAAATTCCTAGGCAATCTTGCAAAGGAGATCACGCCTGAGCTCTTGGGCAAGATCTCTGAGCTGATGAAGCATAGTGTCAAATTTTCTTCAAACAAGGCGGTAGATGATCTCATCAAAAAGTTTGAAAAACCGTTCCCCCCCCCC
>Ga0065720_1020680_pt1 | contig 13297 bp, 7 predicted proteins | sample Thericmetagenome_FD_59107 | JGI IMG/M metagenome (GOLD analysis project Ga0065720, IMG submission 59107) | Thermophilic microbial communities from the Joint Bioenergy Institute, California, USA of rice/straw/compost enrichment - eDNA_2 v2... | ecosystem: Engineered > Solid waste > Grass >... | reverse complement strand
AATCTTTACTAATATGAATTTAAGTCAATGTAGCTTAACAAATTGGACGTCCTTGATCGAATATTTCGCTGATTCTTTTAGGACATAGAGCTTTGCCGTTGTAAATACGGACATCCTTGAACTCAATGTCAGCTGGGGGGAAACCAGAGTAAGAATTACCCAACTTGAAAGGTTTGCTGCCAGTAAGGTTTGCTAGCCCTTGAGCAGTAACTGAAACATCCAAATTTCCATTAATGTAAACTTTCAAAGAAGTACCCTGACGAACTGCAGCAATATAATGCCATGCTCCATCGTTTAATCCTGTAGTGTTACTCACAGCATCCGTATAATATGGGTGGCCATTTTGATCGATTTCAGTGACAAGTTGCCCATTACCACCTTTCATTCTAATGCAAAAGAAATTTCCATGGCTTCCCTCAACACGATCTCCAAGAACATCAAGATAGTGAATGCTTGATGTTGTCTTCATCCAGAAAGAGACAGTAAAGTTATTGGTTCCAAAAGTAATATTTCCAAAGGAGATGGATGGAGTAGAAGAAGAGACATGGTAATAGTTGACACAAAAAGCGTTGACACCTTCTTGACAAATTTGGCTAGTGCCACAGCCATGGTTAATAGGATCAATATCGCAAGTGGCCAAAACACATCTTGGTGGGATGACTGTAGTATCACAGGCTTCATTACTCTAGCAGTTGAAATCTCCACAGACTGTTGTGGTAGAAGTGCTAGCTAAGAACTTTTGATGGTGGACAGCTCTGATGGAGCCTAAGCATAAGATGAAGAATGCCAATATGATTGTCTTGGTCATCATCTTTAGTAGATTCGCTTTTGTTTTTTCAAATTTTTTTACTTATTATAAAAGTCAGATGCAATCGCTATTTATAGCCGTCTTGATACTGAAACGCAGTTTTCAACTGTTTTGTGAATATTATCTGATCAGGGAAGTGATAATTTATGTAATCAATAACCAATCAATTTTGCTGATCTCAACCAATCTCTTCAACTTTCTGTTTATCTACTCAGAAAAACATCCTAAACAATGGATTACCTCTTGTCAGAACTTTTCATCTTAAACGCCATCAGGAAAACGTAGGATGCCTTATAACCAGATTAAGCAAATTATATTTTTAAATAAGGTCTTAATTTATTTTATTCAGGCAGTTACAAAAGATGTATATATATATATTTTCGACCCTCAGAATGATCATCCCAAATAGTGTCTTTTTGATTGATATTCGTCTGTGAAATGAATACCTATTTGATCCATCTTCCATCTACTCCTAGAAAGATAATATGAACAGGAGAAGGACAATTAAGAGATTCAGAGTTTGTCACATAGAATTATCATTTCATCAGCACATAAGAATAAGTCTAAGGTTCTCATTATCTTAACAATGTAAAGTTTTCTTTTTTGAATAACATAGTAATATTCCAAATATAATTTGGCACTAGAGATTCAGAGGACCGATTTTTTGTCTCAAGTCCTTCTCTATAAGGCAAGAGGAGTAATCAAACATGGTCTGATTGATTCCAAATGATTCTTCTAGGTGCTGATGGCTTTCTCATAAATAAAACACTCGCCACCATTAAAATTTAATCGGCACAATTTCTAAGGTAAGTAACAGAAGTCATTGCTTAGGGATTGTTTTCTAACACTAAGATAATTTTGAATTGAACAAAATCATAATAAGTGTTACACGAATTAATAGGAAATGTAAATAAACAGCATTCAAGAATAAGGAAAAATCATGAATTTAGTTTATTTCCTCATGATACCTCAATAATGTACTCTATGAGAATAAATCCATCACCACCAGGTTCTGGCCCTTTTATTGTTTCTTCTATCTGTGTGGCTGGTCTTTTCACTGATCTCAGCAATATCATTGCTCTCTTCGTCCACACAGATCAGAAAAGACCTTACGATATTCTGGAACTTCATTTTCTCTGACTTCATCTCTCTTCCAACAATTAGAGAAATTCGGGAAAATTAAGGATACAATCGGTTGGTATCAAGCCCATTGTCCATATCAGTATAGTAAGTTTCAAGAGAGCCTTGGAGATCAGCAAGCTTAGTTGAATAAATTTTACGCTTTCTTTCGTGGCCTTCTTGCGTGAAGACTAGGAAGAAGTTTTGAATTCGTTGATCTGTTCTGAGTTCAGATCACCAGGAGGAGAAAAAAATATTTAATCAAAATGAAAATTTTTTAATTTTCAATTATAAAGAAAAATTGAACCTGACAGCGCCAAAGTCCTTTCTACGACCTCCCTTGATAAACCCATGGTTCAAATCATGCTCATTTAGACGCATCTGTGGTCAACTCCCAAAAGCATTTTGAGAATTAGCTAAGATCACTATCTAGAAAATGCAGTTATCTGTTCTTAGGAACGACCAAATTTTTCAGATTGCTAACATTTAAGAAGAGCTTACAAAGAAGTTTTGTCAGGTTTAGCAGGATCTCGCTATACCTATACCTAGTGACATTATCGGTGTGTTAGTATACAAGAACAATTGGCAAGAGACTAAACTTTGGCAATAGGCTTGTTGTTAATGAGTAATATAGCTTGAAACATTGATTGCGTGCATTTCCTAACCCTAATTGTCCGAGACTGATCCTTGATGGGTAACATAAAATTTCTGTCCTATGGATTATAGAGTATAAACTATATTTCTTATAGTAGAAATGATCCATAAGCAAATTTTAGACAAGTATAGGAATTTGTAAACCTACTACTATCCGTTCAATCAATGCTTAAGTCTGAGGTCCTACTTGTAACACAACTTATATTAGATCCCTCGCGTAACTTACACATCAAGTTTATCTGATCAAAATTGAATAAAATTCAACAGATTCCTTCGATAGGTCTAGAAACTCTGGGAGTTTGTTGTCATATCAATTGTTTTATGCTCCATTTATCCACTTCTATGAAAGTCATACACAGAAAAAAACACTCTAACTAACGAATTTCATCTACTTGGAGCTTTTGATCTTAAACGCCATCAAAATAGCGCAGCATTTCTCATAATCAAATTTGCCAAATTAAATTTTCAGATAAGAACCGATCCGATTTTTCTTCAGATCGGTAAGAAACACAAATCATATTTACAAGAAGAGTAGTCTCAAACTTTTAGAAATATAAAGAATGAATCTTCTTGGTTGCTCCTTCTCTTTGAAATTCCCGTGTTTTTTCTTTAGATTACTTTTTTTTTTAATTAAAAGAAAACGGGAAAAAAGAGAAGAACTAAAGCCTTAATATCTTAGAGTTATTACATACGATTAGCAATTCATTAGCACATAGAATTGTTTAAGGCTCTGGCAGCTTTGACAATGTTAGGCTTATGTGTTTGAATTAGACGATCATAGTCCAAATTAAGTTGGGCTTATCTCTATTTTTCTACAATCAATACTTTCTCTCGAGTTCTTCTGAGTAGAGTATGAAGAGTAATCTATCCTAAGGCTAATTTATTTCAGGCTTGTTGTTGTGCTTCAATACTGGTTTAGGTGACGATAATTTTATGATTCTAAAATACTTCTCTAGATAACTATAACATTATGGAGTATTGATTCCTCATATCATGTTATCAGTCAAAAGCCCTTGCTTTCAGATTATTTACCCAAGATTTCCATTCAAATTTTCTATTTCTTGCAAAGTAGAATCAGTCACATTCGATATTACAATGCGTTAAATCAATATTGGGAATAAGATAAATCATGGTTTCATTTTATTCGATATATTTGAGGGAACAACGGGCTTGGCTTCAATCTCAATAGTAATGACTTGCAGTCAAAACCAGTAACATTATTTCTTAGAGATCTTAGGATCTGGCCAAGCTTTCTGGAATTGATCATAATCCTTTTTCCTGGTCTTTATGAAGGCCGGGAAAGATTTCTTGAGTCCGGATTGTTCCTAGCTTAACTGACTATCTATTAGGAGAAAAAACAGAAGTGGTCTTATAAAATTGAAAAAAGTTATTTGTCAATTTTAAAGAAAAATCGAACTTAAAAATACAAAATCTAATCTCTCACATATCCTTTCACCAACTCATTAATTAAAGATTCTCTTAGTGAAAATCACCTTTGGTCAAAATCAAAAGGTTAAGATTAAGAACTTAGCAAACTAAAAAAAGAAAATGTTCATAAGATGAAATTTTTCAGCAAACTTCATGTAAGAAATTTCAAAGATGAGTTCCTATGTAAGATCTGTTTTCATTGGCTTAATTAGGAAATATTGATATAAAAATACATGAATTCATGAATAAAGTAATTTCAAAAATATTAAGAAATCAATAAAAACACAAGAATATAGGAATGTATAACTAATACTGTGGCTTCATGATATTTAATCTCAATTTCCCTGAAGTCATCATTAGATAGGACTTCAGCCATCGATTCTTTAAAATAATATTCCATGGCACTAATCTAAGAATTTCCTTCAAATCACTCTCTCTCCGATAAATTTTTCTAAGTCCCGGTGGGACTGTAAACACAGCTAATGCCAAAATCACAATACTAATAATCACAATATAATTTGTCAGCATAGTCTTTTTCCCTTCGATATAATCCCCAAGGTTTGCTTTCTCATAATTCCAGAGCTCCCTCAACAAGTGTATCAAAATAATTTCCTTGGATAAGATACCCTCAATATTATCACTCAAAAACGCAGCTCTGTCTGCATAAGTCCTTCCCGATCTTTGATATTCCTCAGTAACATGACTTAGTTGTGTCCAAAGCTGAGAGCCAACCTGAGTTATACTAATTGCCATTCGCCCATCCGACATGTTAGCACAAAGGTTTGTAAGCTCAGAATTATAGAAAATCTCCTTATTATTGCAAGAAACATTAAAGAACAGGCTTTCCTCCTCGATTTCGAACTTCTGCTCATCATCTCTGAAGACATTAACAAATGAGTTTATATCCGCAATTTTCTTTAATAGTCGGGCCATCTCCTCTGTGATGGGCTGATTTCTTACAATACCTTGGAGATCTGTGATGATGTACGTAAGTGAGAATGCAGCAGCCAAGTCAACGCTATAGGTCATCTGAGCTGTAACCTCTACTTTATTAAAATTACCCTGGATGCTTTCGGTAATGGAGATCCCAAAGCCATAATTAATGTTAAGGATGATGAAAAAGAGGAACAACAAAGGCCAGAGATGAGTGGTCGCTAATAAATTGGCAAGCATAATCCCTTTAAAGTTCACATCTTTTTGAATATGATTCTTTTGATGAGTCCATGAGTTTGAGGAACGAATTTTCTTCAAGGCCTTGCCCTGCCTGAAGTCCCCACCCAGAGTATCATCTTCCAGATTTTTTATGAATCCTTGAATCAACTCCTTGCTATACCTGATATCGTCATATGAAATATGCATGAGGCGCCTAGCGAATTTCTTCATAGCAATGTTAATTTCTCGTAGAATGACCAGAGTCATTACGAAAAATAGAGCCACAGCTAGAAGAGATATCCCAACCATGACTCCCTCTCTTCTGCGACTAGAGTTAGTTGTCTCATCGAAAGAGTTTTCCAAGAGAGTGGCTGTCCTCTCACAAGCTATCAGCAGCTCATTAATCGAATTCATCAATATAAACTCCATTTGTGGACTTGTACTTGGGATTGTTGGTGAGCTACTCAGTATAGAAATTTGCTCAAGGTACAGTTTGTCAATTGCTTCAAAAGTGGTTTCTGGGATGTAGTAATCTAGCGCAAGAGACTCATTGCTGTCGTAGATCTTCACGTCTCTAAGAAAGAATTTCTTCTGGAATTCTGGTTTTAAATTACTTATTTCTTGCTCTAGCTCATAATTGTAATACTTCAGGCTCTCTGCAATATCTGCCAGATAATCCGTAAGTCTATCCCAGATCTCCTGCCCTTGAGTGGGTCCCAGATAGCCATTCAGGGCAATATTTCTCGCATTCGTGTAAAGTATAAGTTGACTAAGGTAATCAAGCCTGTGATAGCTCGCTGCTTGGACGTCACTGCTAAGTTTCATCTCGTCTTGGATTTGCAATGTGAAGACACCCTGTAGAACTGCAAAGAGCTGTATGACTATGATCATTATTGAAAAACTCCACATAAATATCTTATATAGCTTCTTCGGTTTGGACTTTGCCAGTGCTTTCTCCAAAGTCTTAAACATGCTGAGTTTCATCACCCCTTGGGATTCAATGCTTGCTGATAGCTCTTTGATAATACTCTCCAATGTACTGTCTGGAGTATTGTTAAATCCCTGAGAAGACCTTTGGTCTGAGGTGCTATTTATTTCCTTATACTCTTTATCCTTATTCATGGGGCTGCTCCGTGAGGTAAAGGCTCGATCATCTACATTTAGGACCACGAATTTGGGCTTAGCTTGAGGTTTTGACTTATTGTGAGTAATATACCTTTCCATGGGACTCTCATGGTCCTCATTCTCAGTGATGAAGTCCCCTTCCTCATCAGGAAAATGTAGTCTTAGAAGCTCCTTGGTGGGAAATTGATGGACAATGTTAGCTTTATCGAGTTGGAGGTCTGAATTAACTAGATGCAGCTTTGCATGAGGGATAGTTTTAGGTGATGTTGTTTCGTATGCTGGCATAGATAATTGTATCTTGCTGCTGGAGAAACCAAATTCACTGTTGTGATAGTGTTTTGCGGACTCATGTTTATGGTGGCTAACGACCTTGATGTTGTGAAATTTGATTGTGAATAGCCAGGCCTCATAATAGACATCAAAGCCTATTTTAGCTAGGCATTGAATATCTTTTTTGTTCCCAGGCCCTCTCAAGGTGACTTCAATCAGATGCTCTTTGTAGTAGTTGAAAGCTTTCTTGTATTCAGCCATTATTTTATCACCTTCTTCTTGCTCTTCTGCTAGAGGAATATGCAGTAGGGTGCTAGACTTCCTTGCTGGTCTCAAAATATCATGAAAGGAATTTATCATGAAGTTCCTTTCCCTTCTATTCAGTGAAGTAAGGCTATGTATTTCTTGATCAAAGGACCTGAATGAAGTGACGTTTGATTTAATGCGGGGTAGCGGGTTTTGCGGCTCATTCTCACCAGTTTCGAAGATAAGTTCAGGGGAAGCTGTCGTGCTGGTGACCATTTCTGAGGAGATAATCAAATTGAAGAGCGAAATTATATGATCTAGTTTTGTGCAGAGATCTGAAATCCTTACATTTTTAATATTATTAAAGTTGAGAAGCTCTTTTATATGTGCAGTGGCACCATCTATCTTGCCATTAGGACGGACTAGAATCGCTTCTGGATCATTCTTAATGGGCCTCATGACTGATATAAAGGAAAATCCCTTATCAAGCTTAGGATTTTGCTTCACTTGGAGGAGAACAGGTATCAGGTCGCCTTGGGAGTCCTCAGCATACATTCTTCTAGTATAGTTAAAGATCTTCTGTTCCCCTGTCTTGAAATACCTTATTAGATATGCGTCATGTCTCTCTCGAAAAAAAGGTGACATAAGCATGTCGATGTTACTCCCCATAATTTTTTCCCTGGGAAACCCGAACACTTTAGCACAAGATTCGGAGCATGAAAGCACCTTTCCGAGGTTCTCTTTAGTCCCTGAGATCGTAACATGTATATTGTCTGAATAAAATAGAGTATTGTTGTCCAGCTCATCTATATGATTATTTAATTCAATGCGAGCCAATGCCAAGAGCTGTCCATTTAGGTATTTTAGGCTGGTAGAAGGCATGTTATTCACGATTTTCAGATAAATCCCATAGGTTATGTAGGGAATGATGAAATTCTTCTTGTTTAGCATCTCTATCTGTTTCCAGAATTTAGCAATATCTTCTTTTTGTGCAGCGATTTTGAGGGAAAGATCGAACATGGCTTTGAAATTGATTTCTGTGGACATGAACTCTGTCCAGAACTTTAGATGATTGTGGGCCTGTTTTATAATTTTATCTTTAAGTTGCTCAAATTTCTCATTCAATTCGATATATCCAGCCATATCCAAATCGTTAGTCTTCAGAATATCTTCATGGGACTGTAGCAGCTTAGTTTCTAGCACAGTCTCTAGATAACAAATTGAAACTTCCACTCCCGACCTAAGATCCTTCTTTTTAAGGCCCTGTAAAATATGAGCCACTTCCAGGTAATTTTTGCTATGCTTGAGCAGAAATTTTACATAAGCCAGCTTAAAGCTAATCAACTTAGGATGTTTTCTGGAGGCCTCGAGTAGAGAGGCTTTCATAAAACCCCTAAAGTGGGTCAAATCATCAAAGTTAAATCTGATTCTTTCGTTCGTGTCCTGGTACCTCACAAAGAGATTATGAGCATGCCCACTTAGATACATTTCTTCGTAGCTTAGAGTCTGATGAGAATGGTGGGTCGGAACCTTTTTCCTCAAAGAATATTTGTAAAGAATTATTTTATGGAATAGATAGGTAGGGGATAGGTTTGAGCGTTCTGAAAATATTTTTTCAGCTAGGTGCTTATAGGCAGAGAGGACTATCTTAGCGCTAAGAGGGATGAAGAGAACCCATGTAATAAGTAAAAAACTATGTAAAATAACTTCATGTTCCTTGTATATTGCTAGGCCGACGAAGTTAAGGGTGGTGAGCGTCATTTGGGCAGATGAAAGGACTAGCTCACATTTTAAGAGACCGATTTTATAATAGGGCAATCTCTTGAATATCAGGAATATTCTCAATGCTGAAAATAAAAAGTTTAGGATAATAATCGTCCATACCTTCCCACGAGACTCAGGGAGAAACAAATATCCCAAATAGAGGATAAGTTTCTCAATAAAGTCCATTCTCTCTATAAGCCTCTCCTTACTTGAATAGTTATTGCCCACCTTCAGTGGAGTTGCATATACTTGATAATCTAAATAAGCTAAAAAGGACAACCAGGCCAATGAGAAACAGCACATAATTAATAAAACTACATTTTCTTTCACACTTGCACCCAAAGTGGCTATATCCTCACCCGGCCCTGCCCTTAGCACATTGAGGTTGAACCCAATCATAGGAAATGAGAGGCAGGCTCCATTTAAATAAGTTGCTGCCTTCCACAATTTTGTGATTATTCCTGAAGGTCTTTTCTTAGCATAAATGCATAAACTAACCCATATGCACAGTATCAGGGTTATGTATGAATATGCTTGTATGCTTATATAGACAAATAAGATCCAAGAGTATGAATCAGTGAGTTCACCAGCATAGATGGCATTTGAAATACGTCTGAGCACATTGGCAGCTGGCGAGTCGGACGTTTCGACAAATTTTAGGGTAAAAATTAGTGATAAGGCAAATGTTTGGAGTTTGGAGTAAATGTAGCAAAGAGAATGAATAGCTGAAGATATTTTAGTTGAAGATAGTGAGAAGGTTCCGAGACAGATCCAAAATGAAAAGTCAGAGAAAGACATGCTTCGGAATGAAAATTATTCTCTGTAATGATTAAATTGAATTCTAATTTTCAAATTGAGTCAATTAGTCACTCATTTTGATTCATAAGTTTGCTAAAATTAATTAATTTTGAATATCATACATTCGTAACTAAAACCGTATTATTTGAGATCCATACGCTTCACTTGTCATAACCTCATTAAGTATAAGGCTTTTCTTTTGATGCGAACAAGCTCTGACGAGTAGGTCTCGAGAACTAAGCACAGGTCTAATTATCAATTTAGAACCATTTAAATTGAATAATTAAATTTCTCAGTCAGTTATTTATATTTCAAGACTGGTTTGGGTTTATATTGACGCCCAAACCAAAAACCAAAAAGATGAGGGATTACTCATCCTTTTGGCTTTTCGAGTGTAAGATACACACTTTACAATAAAGTGTATTATCTCTTCCTATTATGGCCTCCAGCCAATTGCCACCTCTAGGAGGAGTCTCTTTGGAAGGAAAGAATTGAAAAAAAAGAAAGTTTCATCATAAATTTTGTTGATCAGATGAGTTTTCTGCTCTTACCGCTGGCGATAGGGACTGTTAAATTTAGATCAAATTTATTAATTTGGTAAATTAATACATTTTTGAAAACGGCGTGTTGGTTTAAAAAGTCAAGTGTTTCTTAGCTGATTACTCTCTCATCCCATCCTTTCGTCCGTCTTGCTTTTTTATTCACTGAGAATCTGTGACATATCATCCTTTTTTTATTTTGCCCATCGAAATCAATATCTTGATGACCACTAAAATTTGTTCTGAATAATTGATCTCATATGCAATCTGCATATTACATGATCATTGTAACCAAACTCGATAGCCAAGTAGTCAATTAACTTGTAGATAATGATCTCAGACCGATTAATTGACTTATTCTAGAAAGCTTTTTTTTTTTTTTTACTCTATAAATGTGCTCGACCATATGGAAATTTAAATCTAAAAAGATGTTCTTTCACAGACGGATAATAGTTAGCCATTTATATAACGAAGTCATAGCTGAAGTCCTCTTCAGAATCATACTCAGGATATAGGAGGAAAAAGTTGTTGAAAAGTCTTTGGAAACCCATAACTTCTGTTTTTCTAGATCAAATTAAGACGACCTATAAGAATAAAACAAACCACCACTTAGAATACTCTGTACTCTAAATTAGCTTATCTTCTTCAAGAATAGGCCAAGTTAGCTCATTGCTTTATTAGGTCCGCCTTTAGCCGTTTAAATTTTGACAGTTTTAAAAGGAAAAGCTAGTTAAATTGGCTTTCTTTTCGAGAGATCCTTCCTGAAGCTTCTGGCATACAGAAAAATGGCACTAGATTCAATCCAGACACAGCAGCTTGAATTAAAATGGTTGTCTTTGAACTAGCATTATTTATAAAGTAATCCGGATCAGTTCTAGCATTCATCGGTAACAGCAACAGACCATGAAGATAATCTTCCGGGGCGATATATTGATGATACCCTATTAAAGAAGAGTGAGGTTTATAGCCTGGTCCTCAGAGAGTTCATATTATTATGGATGTAAGTCTTTAGGTTTTAAGTGAGATATTTGGAGTTTGACTAGACTAACATCCTTTGTTATCTCTCCTTGTGTAACGCCTTGACGATACAATTCTTTATCAAACCTGCCCAGGATGTTTGAAGTAGGAACTTTTTGTTTTTGAGACTAAATTCACCATGTTTTTTTCTCAAGTTATATACGAAGACTTCTCATTATGCCATCTGAGCTAATATTGTCTGATTTTATCATAATAGGTCTGTTTTCTATTTTTGAGAAAGCATTTTTTCTTGAAAATTTCAAGAGATAAGGAAGTTAAACCAATGTACTGTTGTGAAGGGAAAAGATAAATAAAACGAATATGAGAGTCTTTTAAACATGTCTAGTCAGAGATAAACTTTGGAAGCTGATAAACAAATTTTTTGCTTTTCAAAGGAAAAACCATAAACACAATAAGATAAATGCTCAGATAGCAGTCCAAAGCAGAACCAATCTAGTGAGCTAAAGGATGGCTTGAAAACCTTTGAGTTTGGGATAACATTGATCAATCATTCTTAATAGTCCATTATTGACATGAAAGGGCAGGGAGTAGGAGTAAATTTAACTTATGAACCCCCAGATGGTCTTAAGGAGCTTCAAAGTTGGTCTATGAGTGGTCATACAAACCAGAAAATTAACACTAGTAAGAAGGTGATTGAACTCTATATTTAGTATAGGCAGGTAATACCATTGGGCATTAGGAATTGAAGTCCAGAGTCTCAATGAGTAACAGACCTTTACGAAAAGGCTCAGTGGGATAGATTGAGTGAGATTGTTTGTCTTAAAGGGATTATACTTGAAGGAACAAAGATGGAGATAAGTTAATACATTGTGAGAGGCTAAGAATAAACAGAAAGGAGTAAACTGTGTGAAAAAGGCAGTGCACTAAACAGAGGTTTGGGAGGTAGGAAAAAGACTTTTGGGGGATATAATTATGTGAAACGCTTTATTTATCAGAAAATTAAACCCCTGATCATACAATAAGAACAGACTAAGCACGTTTAAGCAACGTAGAATGCTTTATTTAAGAAAAAAATGGAAGGCAAATTGCTTCTCCTTAGTCTTCCTAGAGGGCTATCCAGGGATCAGCCTCTCAGAGTAAGGAAAATGAGAGCTACAATTTCACAGTCTGGATTCAACAATGCTAATAAATTAATTAATTAAGAATTCAATTTCGCAGTGACCTAGTGAAATTGCTCTTGAAAGCATTTAAAGCTAATCGATTTTTTTCAAGAGCTCAAGTCTTTCAAGAAAGGCCTAGAGAAGCATATTTTTCGAATTATCTTTATTACTGACATTTAATTTGTTTCATTAACTGAGAGTCTACAAAGATATATTGTTTGAATTCATTAGATTTCTGCGCCAATTGAAGTCTAAATTTGGGCCTAAATTTATTTTGCTTTAAATGCCTGCAAGAAAGCAACTCCCAAACCAGTACAATAGTAACACAAATACAGAAGAGAATGATCTCTCTGCTAAAGTGGCTGACCATTATCCGAAAGACTTTCTAAAATGTGGACCCAGATTTGACAGAATAATTGATTCAGAATACTTTGACCACAGAAAAGGCATCAGAGCATTGAACTATCTCCAATTAACTTGAAAAATTTTCACTTTTTGTAATTTGAGAAATATTGCCTTATTTTAATAAGAAACAACTAACAAGATGAAATTAATATATATCCTCGGGCTTAGTTGAAAACAGTCTAAAAATGAGGAAATGATTGTATTTGTCGATAGTAATTATTTTTCTAAGTATTTTATAGAATATAGCACAAAGACACAAAGTTATATGCCTTAATAAATCCCAAAATTTCATAGAGACAACCTGGGAGAAGTATATTCATCATAATGTTAATTTCGCAGTATAAACAGTATGGACAGTAAGTATAAAAGACGTTCATAAAAAGGCCTTAGGTTGCTTTCTTCACTGACCAGCCCAGCTTCCCAGAGGTCCTTATTAAGTAAGACTTCAGCCATTTATTTCTCAAGATGACACCCAAGGGAACTAGTCTTAATATTCCCTTAACTGTTATTTGGGCAGATCGCTCAATTTTGTCATTTTCGAAGTTAATCGCCCCAATTCAAAGCAAATTTGGGGTATCAAAGATTCTATAGCAATCGGCCTGAACATTAAAATTTCTTTATTGAATTGGTGATTACAATCCCTGACGTATGATGAATGTTAGGTAGCAAAGAGTCTCAAAAACACGCTTTACATTTCTACTGTAAAAAAATACTTTGTGAATAGATGAGTATGCAGTTGGTCTTCATTTAGATTCAAGACAAAATGGCACTAAAAGTTGCTATTTGACACTTGTAAAGATTTAAGATGGATTAAACTAAAAGTGAGGTAACAGTTAAGTTGATTTTCTGCC
>Ga0065720_1020678_pt1 | contig 13304 bp, 9 predicted proteins | sample Thericmetagenome_FD_59107 | JGI IMG/M metagenome (GOLD analysis project Ga0065720, IMG submission 59107) | Thermophilic microbial communities from the Joint Bioenergy Institute, California, USA of rice/straw/compost enrichment - eDNA_2 v2... | ecosystem: Engineered > Solid waste > Grass >... | reverse complement strand
AAAAAAAAAAAAAAAAATAAGAGAGGGGGGGGGAGTTGGGTATCATCACCGTAAACACCCGAACGCCGTGAAAATGCATCTTCCCAAATCCCAAAATGATGGTTGTGCCTAGAAAAGCCGACAAACTGTTGCTCATCGTCTAAAACGAATGTGACCCGATAAAGCGCGCACAGGATGTATTGCATTGCTAGTCGAATGCTGCGCGTTGCAACAAGCTGGTCTTTTTCGATGGCGATTGAAGAATGAATGAGATGACATCAAGGGATGCAAGTTGATGATGCTATTGAGGTCGATGACTGAGTAGCGTTCTTGTGGAAGAATCAATGAATCATAGATATATATGTCGTGCTTTATTGGACAATTTGGTGATTTGGTGTCAAGAATCCTCGTAACCAGTCTGCTCGCTCGCTGGATGCAGAGCATCAAGCAAGACTGCTCATCGTACCCAAGTTATGGGAGTTAGTGGCGATCGAAACGCTTCGACTCATCATCTACGGTGCGGTCAAAGCCGTCATATTGCTGAGCACCGGCAGGGGAAGACATATAGCCGGCGTTATGACCTTGACCGTTGACAGGATTGTAGGTGTTTCCATAAGGACCTTGGGCGCCAGAGGCCGAAGATGTGGCCCCCAGATTGTAGGCGGCGCCGAAGCCGCTCTGAGCACCGCCAGAATAGCTACCTCGACCAGCGTTATAGCAAGCAGCAAATCCTCCATGAGCACCCGAAGATGCATTTCCCCCCGTGGCGGAAGAGTAGCCAATCATATATGACGACGAGGGCTGGCGTGAGTGGCTAGCGCCGGTACCGGGAGTTGACGTGGACAAAGGCGGATAAAAAGACTGTGGAGAATAAGAAGTCGTCGGAGCTTGGTGCTGCTGGTGATAGGATGCACCTTGAGTCCGAGGAGCATAGCCAATCTCAGGCCACTGAGGATAGGCAGTCGAGCTGAAAGAGGGGCCGTGAAGGACCTCCTGCTGCATACCGTTGGTAGAATGATCATAGCCCGTGGCCGAAGTATTATAGGTCACGGTGTTGTCCCAGGGAAGATTGGAGACATCTGAGAAGGTTCGTTGATGAGAAGGACGGGTATTGGCAAAGGAGCCAGTCGCCGCAGAGTTGTACATGTTGGATCTGGGAGCCGGAAGAGGACCATTGGCTCCAGCACCATACCCGCCGTACGACAAGGATGGAAGATTTGAGCTGGCAGATGGAAGGGTCCGAAGCGTGTCTGGACGTTCAGCAGCACGGCCAACGTAAGTACCGAAATCATCCTCGTAGGACTCGTCCTGATAGTTGTCCCGACGTTGGCGCTTTGCATCGTGGCGAGAGGCGTCGTTGGGCTGGCTTGAGCGCCGGGAAGCATTAGCATGGCGGCGGTATAGCCCGGCAGAAGGATTCCCCAATGACTGAGTCCTTCTATGACCCAAATCTTTAGAGGTGCCCTTGGAAACTCGTCCAGTACGAGGCTTTGACCTCGGCTGGGACTGATCTCCCGAGATCTTGGGGAGAATCTCAATGTCCGGAATCTGAGTGAGCTCACCACTGTCCAAACGAACCTTGATCTCGAGGATAATGCGGAGAATGTCAATGGTCGAGTAGCCATCGCGGCACATCTCCAGAAGCCAGTCAGGAATCTGGCTGGACCCACCGCTCGTGGCGGGCGTAGGCACGTCCAGATCATCCATTTCATCCTCATCGTCCTCAACATCCTCGTCATCCTCAAGCTTGCGCTTCCTAGCTTCGTCGATACGCATTTGCTCGCGACGGCGGGGCTGGAGACTCCAGCTCTCGACGATGCCATTTTGAGGGGTACCACCTAGTCTGTTGCTTTCGCTCCAGTTCTCAATACGGAGAACCTGGAAAGCAATGAGGCGGATCAATCGCTTGTTGTACTCGGTGGTGTTCCGATAACGAGCACGCTGGTAGTGCTTGCGGCACATCACGATCCAAACGTTTTCCGGAACCTGGCGGGTGCATTTTTTGTTTCTCCCAAAAAAGTGGGAGAGTGCCTTCCTCCAGGGTATTCTGGCAGTATTACTGTACAAATTACAGTTATCCATAAACTTGCAGACGGTACCCACAAAGATGTTGATTTCCTTTTCCAGTTCGTCCTTGTCGTGAACAAACTGGGCAGCCACCTCAATGACATTGCGGCTAATGAAAACCACGCGGTTGGGACCGGCATAGACTGGGTGGCTCCAGTCAATGGCGTTGATGATCTCGGCAACGGAGCGGCCATGGAGGCCAATGGAGGGAAGCGGCTCATTGAGCTGAACGTATCTAAAATTGGGTGGGGCAGCAAGTCCATAAGGATGGTTGACTTGGGTATTTGCAACATCTTGAATGACCGAGTTGGCTGTGGGGGAAACATTGGCAGCTCCCTCTTCGAGATCCTCAGCAGGGGTGTTGTCGCGTCCATTTGACAAGCCAGCGGAGGCAAAGTTGTGAAGTGTTGTAAGTGCGTCTTGGCGACCTTGACCTGAGGTGCCGGCGACATTGTTTTGGGTGAAGCGAAGGTTGCTCAGACTGCCAATGCCATCGTTAGCGACTGTTAACCTAACCAAACAAAGTAAAGGAAATTTGTTGTCTGGACCAAGGTGGAGATGTTGTGTCGTGAAGTAAGCAAATTCAAGATTGAGCGCGGGGGGCTTGTGGGGCGATGAGCGGGAGATGAACAAAGCCGCATCCCGTGTTACAAAAATCTCCGATAGGCTGTGATGATCTTGGCTGACGGGAATTTTGTGGGGCAGGGCAATGAGTTCCGCGCTTGCAGGATGCCAAGACACTCTAGCTCAACGTGCAGCCAACTTTGGAGAGAAATGTTGGAGAAAAATAGAACAAAGACAGAGAGAGAGTATGACCAAGGTGTGGACATCAAAGAGAGTGTGAATGGGACGTGAGGATGATGATGAGGAAGATGAATGTTGGAGCCCGCATGCAGAGGTTTAGCTCTCAGGTTGGAGTGTAGCCCATATATTATATCGCATGCTTCGGTCAGAGTCTTGAAGTTATGGGGTGATTCACCGATCTCATCTCTCGTGATGGGATGTGCAAGACATGGGATCGTGTGCTGCTCATTTGGGGCTTACGGTCTGATACCATGAAGAGCATTGCCCCGGCTGGCTGGCACCGCGATCCCGAAGTTGTTGACTTGGTGTTGGCATGTCTGGACCGATGGATGACCTGCAGACCGATGTCTCTAGCTGGGCTTGTTGATCCAAAGCGGTGGTTGACCCGCTTACCCGATCGGGTGGTGCTACTGGTCCTGAGTGGTCGATCTGAAGGATAAACATCAAAAGAACCCCGCGTGCGGGTCCACATCACATTCCGCTTCGGGTGTGCGGTCTGATGTTTGGGAGGGGAGGGAAAAAAAAATACACTGTCGCGGCACACCGCAAAAATGTATAGGAACAACGACACATGATTTCAGTGTGAAGGGGGCTTTGTGTATGTTCTGGAGATCATGCTTGTCGAGCCAGACGCTCCACCTGACAATGAGTTCTGGTCTCGCGATCTGAAGTTTTCGACCTGAGAGCCAAAAAAAAAAAGGCTTTGTCAAGGCTCCCCGCGAAACTTATATGGGATCGACGACAGGTGGTTTCAGAAAAGGGACTCTGGGTAACTTCAGGGGTATGTGCATCTCAAGCCAGGAACCTCATGTCCTTCCCGAGAAGAAGGGTATCTTAATGGTCTTGGAGGAGGATGGGAATAGCAGAGATCAAAGGACTCAGCAATGAAGCCGAGAAAAACGCAGATAGACTCACCCGTTGCTCATGTTGCCATGCCTACGGATGACCACATCGGTAGGCGACTCGGGGCGACGATCATCCCCAGTCAGGTCGATGGTATCATGAGTGCCATGTAGACGGCGGTGGTACTCCTCCCGGGGTACCTCTTCAGCCATCTTCTTGGAGTTGCTGTCGGAAGAAAATAACGACCAGTCGTTGAAGGAGGATGTTAACGGTTGTAGCTCGCTGACTGTGGATAGAGAAGAGATGCGAGAGTGGGATCCGGAGCACGGTGCAGATCCGAAATTGAGTGAGGATGTTGTGGAGGAAGTGTAGGAGGAAGAAATCGAACCATGCGAAAGGGAGTATTTATGGGCGGGAGAAGTTGGGCTAATCGAGGGCCGCGTTTCTGTGGGCGAATCAGAGCAAAAGGTGGGGAGCCTGCTGCGAGGAGATGGGATCGTTATTGATTTCGCAGATGCAGTATCTATTGTCAGCGGCAATGAATAGCCTCCCGCATCCCACGGGGTTCGATGTCGCCTCAGCGACCGCGCCCCACTTCCACTCATTCTCCTTGCCGGGCTGCTGCCATGGGATGGAGGGGTTGGCATTGTCATTTGACCGGTTGTCCTCTCCTCAGTGGCCATCGTCAATGAGCTGGCACTGGGATCCTTTGTGCTGATGATGTTTGGTCCCGAAGATGAGACATTCAGGAGTGCGTTGACATCCATGGTGCCTTACTGTGGCCGTCAACTGCTGCTTGCCTGAGAGCCACGTCGAGACCACTTCCTTGCCAGCGATCAAAGACTGAATCGTCGTTTGTTTTGACAGTGAGAACGTGTCTGCAACACGACACTCGAGTACAGACAACACTCGGCTTGGACACAAGGTCCCGAGTTGACGAGTCCTTCGGGTAGAGAGTTCTTTCGTTCCTCAATCGCCTCTGCCGCGATGGTAAGACAGCCACTTTAGTGGCCTTCTCATCAAGCAATCGTGACCAATGTCGGCTTAATTCCACAGGGCCTCTCTCGCCTCGACCGACACGACGTCTCTTGCGCTTCTCCTCCAAAAATCACAAGATACAGACCCGGATAGCCAGGAGCCACAACACAAAGTCGCGAACGTCGTGGAATCTTCACGCGCTTCTCAAGTCAGTCACACTGCAACAAGCCAATGCATGAAACTGCAAGTTCTAACACAAGTTGGCAGTGGTATTGGACACTCAAGGGCTCAACATTGTTTCCGAAGCAGAGGACTACTTAGTCCTCAGTTCTATGTCGACAAGAATGATGCCAGCATGCACATCACTAGTGTAAAAAGCCAGACTGCAAGCGCGGGAGCAAAAACAAGGGGTCTCATTCACCTTCTTGAGAATCAATGATATTGGTTCCTCTGTTAAAATGTATCCGTTGAAGATGCAGCGAAGCAGTCGAAGACTTGGTCAGTCACTGAAGAAGCCGATAACGATGTTTCAAGTGCAAAGAGCGTAGTGGAGAGGAAGTGTTTCGTCATTCAGAAAGCGCCAGCAGAAACGGGAACTGAATGGCAGTGAGGCGGGTAGATCCTCGCGACTAAAAACCGGAAGCTTGTCAAATAAGAGGATGCAACAAGCTTTTGATCTTGTCGATAGCAGGCGGCGTGGAGCCAGTGGGATCGACGTCTGAGACGATAACTCTCCGCACTGACGATGACGGCACCCGTGTATGTTCCAAGAGCACGCAAAAGCACCCCCAAAGAAGCACAGAGCCCGGTGTGACTAGACACAGCCTTCCGGAAGAAACACAGAGCCGGCGACAGGTGCGACTCGTCTATAAAACAAGTTAGCTTCGGATCGATTGCAAAGCGTGGCACACTTAACCTGTGCTGGCAGCCACGCCGGTGCAGGTAAGGAACGGATCCCTGGTAGAATGCCAAACAGATTCGCGAAACGGGTGCAGGAGTAGAAGTTTCGTTGCTTACCTGTTTCGTTTCTCAGAAACGCTCAATGACCTCTTTTTTTGTTTGGGATCCGAAAGTCGATGAGGTACTTCTTTCCCCAAAATGGTCCTTGCAAGCAAGATGCAGCCTGCCTCACCGCTAAAACCTAGGCTAGGAACAAAGATGCCTATACCCTCTGGACTAGGTAGGCTTTGGGTAAAGATAGCTATATCTGCAACTGATATGAGTTAGACAATGATGGACACGGGCTTTTCATTCTTTGCGGAGGTCGAGTGCTCACCAGATACCCAAGAAAACTTAATGGCCTTGTTGTTTTCTCAAATCCGTTTGTTGGTCTTAACTCAATAGCACAAAATTGGACGCAAGCTGGAGTATCCTCTGATGACAGAAAGATAGGATGAAGGGGGTCAAGAAAGGGTGCCAAGCAACAGAAAAGGAAAGACGAGGTCCCATGCACATTAACACTGGATGGACGTCAGACCGTCATCTACGCCGCCACACGAATCGACGGCACAGTTCCTGGACAGTGCATTTCGTTCACTCATGGGCTACGGACGAGATGGCGAGTATGAATGCTGGGAAGTCCCTGTAAGATCTTCAACAGCGCCCAACGGCGCTTGCCGCAGTTGTTGAGGATGCTAATACAGACCAGGGTAGAAAAGATGGCAGGAGCCCGTGATGTGTCAGATCAGATCAGGGGTGACCCAGACTTGCTCATGGGAGCAAAAACCTCCGGCAACGTAGGAGCTCGAGTGAAGGGGGATGACAGTCACTGACTGATGAATGGCAACGGCAGTTGGTCTAGAGTCGCATCCAAGACCAGACCAATGTAACATACGAAACCTGCAAAAGACGACCATGACAGGTTGAAACCATCAGCTGCTGATCATCGATGATAAGGACATGGGTTTAAACAAAGTTTCGATTCAGCCCAAGGGGAAAGGATGCAACCATCAAGTTGGCACAGCCGCGCACTTGTATGGCGATCAGATTTGCTACCTACCCGCGGACGGCGGAGCAGATCGTGGGTCGGTAAACGGGAATCGGGCATACGACGTCAACCTAATCTCATTCTTGTTGGCCTGTTGGAGGACTGTGCCACGGCATCTCGCCGCGCATGGAGCTCGTTCGCAGACAGTGGCCGCCCACTCTTTGTGAGCACAGGCAACTTGCTTGAGCTTGTTCCCCTTTATATCCCAGCTTTTGAGAGTCATTGGAGCTGGTAGTGGAACACCTCAATGGGGCTGTCACACAAATTAGAGACCTCTTCCAGCAAGACAGAAGAAAGTCACTCAGCTTCCAGGCGTCCTGGGTTAGGTGCCATAAGCGTCAGAGATGGCAAGGCACAGGCTGCACAGCATTCTATCTCAACCTTGAAGATAGGTACTTTAGAAGCTCGGTCAGATAACTGAGATCAGTGTATGCGCACCAATGAGCCTGCGAAATGGTGACCCCACGGAGAGAAATATGCTAGACCCCGCAGCGTATATGAGGCGCAGCCATTGCGAGATCGACGGCATGAAACATGTTGTTTGACTATCCGTTGGGTGGACTACTTGGATTGATGCAAAGGCCCATGATGAGAAGCGCAGAAATGCCTACATTGGGATCGGAAACATCCATTTCAGCTCTTGAATGGCCAGCCCTGTCTTCGGGGGAAGGACTAGAGTGAGTTTAGCTGCGAAATACATCCTAAACAAGGCATTGTTTCGCTATCAGAGCCAAAAAGGAAGAATATGCAAGCTTGCAGTGACAAAGCCACTTCACAAAGCTTGTTTCTTTCAGTTCGATTTGAAGCAGGATGTGTTCGATCATCTGCAGCCAACTTGGTGCGCCACGTCTGGTTGGCTGTTAGTGAGCAGGTCACTTGAAGCAGTTGGACAGCGATAGATGTTACTTGCTTTAAGGCTTGCTCAATAAAGCTGTTGGTACTTTCCTCTGTTGTAGGTTCTACAGAGGGAAATTAAACTCTTTGAAATATTATCTTTTAATTCTTTATAGTTTTGCTATTTGCTGATTGCAATTTAGCAGAATCAAATACGGAGAATGTTAAGTCTCGGTTTTTTTTCCGGGCGCACGATAAGGCAGAGATTGGCAGGTACTTCCGGAGTTAACACCGAGACAGAGCGTTGGTTTCAGGTGCTGACAGGGGTTAAGGCAAGAGCCTTGCCAAGACAAAAAAACTCAAATCACTTTGGATCCACAGCTGAGGACCAAGATGGATGCAAATTGTACAGGATCGGCCATGAGAGACTTCGTGCACGATGGCTTCAAGCTCCAGTTCCTCGTGCGATTTCAAATAAGCCAGTGTTCAACCACTTCCAAACCCATGGGATGCTGCAGATACACATCACCAAAATGGCTTGCCAAGACCATAACGGTAAGCGAGGTGTAAATGTGACTGCACTGGTTGTCTCAAGCTACGGAGCGCAACACCTTCTGATATTTATTCTTACTGCTCTTCACTTTACTCGGCCCTTGATTGTTTCGGCGAGGGTGGATGAGTATCAACAGTTCAGTTTACTCCCCAGGCTCTGATCCAAGGTTAAATTCTTCGCTATGATTCCATCCTGGCCCCAATTTTTCTTAATTTTTGTTTTTTTTTTCTTTTTGACTGCTGCATACCGGCTAATTCGTCCAGCCTACATCACTCTGTTTGTCTTAAGCCCAGCTGAGTTCTGCCATTAGAGGTAATTTGACTGTGTGTGCTCAATCATTACTAAAAGTTGATCACAAGATGCAGCCGATATAAATGTCGATATTTACACGCAGTATGAGCAACCAGAGCCTAAGAGGAGGAGAGACTGGTATGAGTTCCAGTGTGCTACAAGCTTGATCTTCCTATTTGTATCACTCTAGTTCCATGAGAAGAGCGAATTAACACTGTTCATGTTTTTCTCTCACGTCGACACATATAAAGGGTTCCCTGAAAATCCCCAAATTGTCCTGAAATGGAAACCTGGCTAAAGCATCGACCTCTTCCCACTCAGCTTCATCCCCCATCTATTCCGTTAGCATGTCACCTTTTTCACTTGTCTCAGAAGTTTCTAAGAGATTTTTGATACTGGTTCACTTTCGTTACCCCTTAAACAATGAAGCAAGTGTGAATCTTGAGTTAGTAACAATTCTTTAAAGGAGATAACGCTTTCCGATTAAACAATGTATTAATGTCTTGGCAGGAAACATCTTTCAAGCCGGTTTTGAACAATGAAACCTGTCAACAGCCTGTCACTCTTTAACGAATGGCAAGAATTAAGAGTACTCCAATAAGAATGCAACTTGCTATCATCCTTATTTTCCTGTATGCTTAGTGGAACCACTTCTAAGCTTTGGCAGGACGAGATAGGAGGGCACTTCAGCTCAAGCACACTTGTAACCGAGAGCAAGTTCTCTGCTTCAGAGCCTTGCAAGGATTGGCGCACAAATGTGATAGTTACCTCTACTTTCCCATATTTCTTGGCTCTGGGGAAAATAGTTCAGACAACCTAGACGGCCGCCCATGCTTGGGTTCTAAAACTTAACCACATCCCATGTGGAAAGGTCCCAGAAGTAATGTCAAGACTTCGGATGGTGTTTGAGCTGATAGTTTGGTTAATCCTGAACTTAGGGTAACTCGGACTGTTCCGATTCCATGGACACGGTTCACAGATTCAGATGATGCGTTCAACTGGATGGAACTGAGACTTCTCAAGGTTTTCGAATTCTAGCATCAGCCATTGTCCTCATTTCTCTTTGCGAGTCTGAGTCTTTCCAACTATTGGATACACAAGAAAAAGTAAGCTTATGAAAGATTTTATTGATTTCCCAGGCAAGGCACAAGCTCTGCGCCACTTGTGCCACAGGACTCTAAAAAATCGATATGATGTTGGACAGGCAGCTGCAGCGTTATGGCTAGGGGTTCTAGAACTTCCCACATTAGAAACTTACCAGGTACCAATGTAACTGTTCTCTCCTCTTTTGCTTAGTTTTCCAAAACATGCATGAGTTCATCCATTACTGAGAAAGCTCTGTCATACCCTCGACTTCAGTGAGTGTCTCCTGAATTCAACCTGGCGAAATATGTGTTATATCTAGCATCTCACAGATCAAATGCAACGGTTACCCGTGCAAGATATTATATAGAGCACTCAAAGTGTAATCATCCTATAGATGAAAGCCTGTCCTTCCTCCAACTTGCCTCATGGATTCCTGTGTCGAATAACAACAAAGATGTGGCTTCTGTTCCCCGAACAAGAAGATTTCCCGAAGGTGGTCATGTAGGATGATATGAACGCTTGTTGGTGATTCCAACCGTAGGGTGCACCGCTTGGATGTGGCAAGGAGGATATGGCCCAGGCAGACCAAGTCATCCAATGAGCGTGAGTTGGTAACAACCGACCCAAATGTCAACTTGGTTGAGGATGATGCACGTTGCTCATATCCAACAAAGCTTGGAAGTAGCATGACACTTGGCTCTCCAATAACGGTGTCTTTATCGGCAGGTTGAAAGCTGCTTGGACTTGGGTGAAGGGGCAATTTGAGTCTGCGGACATTTTGTTTTAGGCCCAAGAGGCCAGAAGTAGAACCTAAAAGTAGAAACAATCAGAGCTCTGGGCTGGCGACCATGACGACATTGAAGCACCTATCAGCAGAGTCAGAGGGAGCAAGGTAACGAAGACCAGTGATTTTAGAAAAGGACCCAGTACTGTATGAAGTATCCAACCCAGAACGAGCTCTAGTGCTATATATCCAGAGAACCGCAAAACGGGAACATGAAAAGATCCTCCCACTCAATGTACAAAAAGCCCCATCATTACTTTCATCCCCTCAGGTATCATGGTATCACAACCTGCTCGGCTTGCGCATCATCCCAACTTGACTCAATTAATGGAACTGCTCCTCCGTCACACCCTTACCCATGGCAGCAGTGCTGCTCACGCCGCCCGTCACCATCTTCTGCAGCTCATCCACGTAGTTGGCACCGCTCCACTTCTGATGCTTGACAACGTCGACGCCCTGGTCCATCTCGGGCTCCTGGACCATCTCGCCGTAGGCGCGCATACCGCGAGCCGCGTAGGCCTTGGCGAACTGGTGGCTGATGAGGGCGGTCGTATGGAGGCCGGCCAGGGTGATGAACTGCCAGCAGTAGCCGAGCTTGGCCAGACGGCGGATGTAAGTCTCCTGGTCGGCGGGCGACATGGCCGCTTTCCAGTTGAAGGACGGGGAGAGGTTGTAGCAGAGCCTGGGAAAGATCAAGTCAGCATGTTGCCTGAGACGACAGAAAGGAAAGGGAACTCACTTCATCTCGGGCCAGACGGCGTGGACGCCCTTGGCGAACTCCTCAGCCTGGGCATAATCGGGCAGCTTGCTCTCCATCCAGATGGCATCGCAGTACGGGGCGTACGAGATGGCGCGGTTGATAGAGCAGTCGCAGCCGCCCTTGAGACGATAGTAACCCTCACGGGTACGAGGAGCATCCCAGTCGAAGAAGATGTCCTTGCCGAGGAGGCGACGAGCAATAGCGCGGGCCTCGCGGTTCGAGATCTGCTTGCCCTGGACAGCAGCCTTGTACTCGGCAGCGAGCTTCTCAGCGTTGGCGTAGCCGCCCTTGGCAATAGCCTCGAGAACGGCTTCATCGAAGCGCTTGAGGTTGGCCTGGGCAAGCCACTCATCCTCAACAGCCTGCAGGGCAGCGCCAGTCTTACCGGCGCGCTCAGCAGCAAGCATGAGGTCGTTCAGGGGCTGCAGGTTGGGGTTGGTGCTGCCGAGGATGAAGGCGTGGTCGCGGGGATCGATGGTGGAAGTAATAAGGGTAGCGGCCTCGGCGTCGGTACGAGCAATGACGACGAGGTCGTGGCCTGGTCCTGGTTAGCCTCCTGAGACATCACAACACATCGAGCGTGGGAAGGCTCGGAACATACCCATGATATCGGCCTGGGCACGGATGGCAACCAGGCGGTTGATGTGCTCCTGGATGGGGACGAGCACCTTGCCGGCCATGTGGCCGCACTTCTTGGTGCCAGGGGCCTGGTCCTCAATGTGGATGCCGGCGGCGCCCTTCTCGATGAAGAGCTTGGTGAGCTTCATGACAGCGGTGAGACCGCCGTGGCCAGTGTCGGCATCGGCAATGATGGGGCGGAGGTAGTCGACATTGGGCAGCTTAGCGCGCTGCTCCTTGGGGACCGACATGCGCTCTTGGCGCTGCTTGCGGTCGTGGAAGAGCTGAGCCATGAAAAGGTGGCCGACCTTGTTGGGGACGGTGGTCTGGAACGGTTAGCATGTGAACGCCAAGGTAAAAAGAGCCCTCAACTCACATAGGGGTAGTCAGCAAGATCGGGGCCAGGCTCGTCAGTGGACGAGGCGGTGGAAGACGACTGCCAGCCAGACACGTAGACAGTGTCGAGGTACTTGGCCATCTGGGTCACAGCAGTGGGCTCAAGGCAGCCGTAGGTGTAGCTAGCATCACGCTCCTAGAGACCTCAGTTGTTAGCAGGAAAGCTGAATGGGCAAGATTCCGGCCACAAAGACCTACCGCAAAGCGCTTCTCGAGGATCTTCCACAGTTTCTTGGCCTGCTGGTTGCTGGCATACTCGATCTTGAGGTTGCCACGCTTGTTGACGATCTGCTCAGCGGTGAAGGGGCGCTTGGTGTAGCGCCACCTCGGATCGCTCCACCACTTCTTGACCTCCTCAACCTCCTTCGCGAAGAGCTCGTCCTCCAGCGCGGGATCAACCGCGGGGTTCTGCATGTTGTTGGCCGCCATTGTGTGCGATTTTTGTGTGGTATAAACTAGAAAGGGTATCCAACAGAGGGTGACACACGACTCGACGCAAAGGAGAATGGGGTTAGTGCTGAGGAGGGGCGGTGGTGGGATGGGGGCAGAGACAGCCGAGAGCTGGGGAAGAAACCTAGAGAAGAAAGGAAGGAAGGATGAAGGAACGAGAAGGGAACGGGTTCAATATGAAGGGAACAGGGAGACAAGACGGCCACAGATGACTGAGCAGTCACACTCCTCAACAGGAAACCGGAACGGGGCTAGGCCGGGCAACCGTCGGTGCAAGCGGAGCTAGGGACGGGACTCGGGAGCGCGCGTGCACGCATTTGGGCCTTCTGGGCCCTCTCTGGAGACTCTCTGGGTCTCTGGTAGCGCTGGCATGCATGCTCCGATAGCCATGCAGGTCCAGGGACGCTCGTCCAGTGTCGAGGCCAGGGAACCGGGATGGCTCTGCCATTCGGGAGAGATCGGTCTAGCGGCTATTCCCCTGTCTCCACGGCATCATGACTCTTACTTACAAGTCTCACCAGTTTCTAAAACAGCAGCCATTGCCGACGCCTTGGACTGACGGACACCTTGATGAGTCGATGGCTGCGAAGGCCGTGCCTCCACGCCTGTCTGCGAGCCATTGTGTCTGTGTGGCTCACATTGGGCCCCAAATGAATCGTCGTAACGGTCATGGGAGTCACGGAAATATTGCAAAAAGTCAACACTCGACCGCAGCAACAGGTCGCGGTCGTCGTCAAGTGTCAAAAAACACTTCCCCTTGAGCCGAGCTAACGCCCTCCAATTGCTCGCCGCCCCTCGGTACCCACCACTCAAATTGCCGAGCCGGAGCCGGGAAGGGGGTGGGCAATCGAGGGACGGAGGGAGAAGGGGGGGG
>Ga0065720_1020674_pt1 | contig 13311 bp, 9 predicted proteins | sample Thericmetagenome_FD_59107 | JGI IMG/M metagenome (GOLD analysis project Ga0065720, IMG submission 59107) | Thermophilic microbial communities from the Joint Bioenergy Institute, California, USA of rice/straw/compost enrichment - eDNA_2 v2... | ecosystem: Engineered > Solid waste > Grass >... | reverse complement strand
CACTCCGAATTTGGCCTTCCTCAGTTCAACAGAGAAGGCCGAGTTGGATGCTATATTGGATGACATTAAGGCCTTCACCCATGAGAAAAAGATTAATCTTCTTAATGAATTCACAAAAGCTGACTACGCAGGCCAGAACCGTTTATTAAAGGATGAATTCTTACTTGTTCTCAGTATCCTAGGGATACCGCTCAGTCAGAGTGAAGTCAAGATTGTCTCAAGTGCTTTTGGAAACCCCTTAACAAGAAAGATTAACTACAGAAAATTCTGCGATGCTGTTAATGATGCCAGAGGGCTCAATAAGGTTCCAGAAGTAGTTCAAGACATTTATAAGAAGACTATTGATCCAGACAAGCTTAAAGAAAGACTGCGGGAGCTCTACGCTGCAATTAGACAAAAATATGTTACTCTCGAAAGCTTCTTCACGAGCAATGACAAAGACGGCAGAAAGTCCATCAACAGAGATGAATTCGTGAATATCTTAATGCATCTTAGAATTAATATTGCTGCTGAAGAAATCGGTCCTCTCTACAATATGATCGATCCTGAATGCAGGAATATTGATTATTTTCGCTTTCTGTGGCCTTTAAGGATTATATTGATGCCGACATTAGAAGCATCCTTATCGGAATCCTTGGTCCTCTGTCCGATTGGGGAAAAAAACTAGGAGGAATCCTTGATAACTACCAACAGTATGGTGGTTACATCAAAGTTTTAAATCTTATTGATGCTTTTCAAGGAATAGACTCGAGGTTAGGCAGAGAGGACGTGCATTTTCTTTTGTCCAGCCTAGCTGTGAAAATCAACTCCGCTAGAGAAGTTTCAATTGACGATCTGTTTGCTAAGCTCGAAACTGCGGGAAAAAGACTTAAGATCCTTCCTGAATCTCAATTGGAATCAGTTCTTAGAAAAGGAGGAAGCAACAGTAACTTCGGTGGTATCACTTTTAAAAATGAAGATAGACAGCAAGGGAATGGGTGGGGAGCGCCCAGCTCAAATGACTCTTATCTTGTAAGAAAGGATATCATAGAGCAAACTAAATGGGCGAAAAATGTCTTCTTGGATATCCAGAAAGCTTTGACCAGGCAAGGACATACTTTCTCCTCGTTCTTTAGCACCTATGACGGGAAGATGAATATTGCAGATTGCGAAAATCGTTTGGCAAATCTGGGAATTAGAATTGATCATCAACTCAGCCAATTATTAAAGGAAATTTCTGACGAGGCCCGACCCAACGTTGTCGATATTAGACTCTTTGAAAGAGCCTATAATTACCACAAGGACATCTATGAAGCCAATGAAATTAACGGAACTAGACTCATAGCTCCTGTTGACTACTATCAGGAGATAAAATCCGCTCTTAATCAACTCGGAAAGAGTTTCGAACAATTCTTTGAAAGCTATGACCTGACAAGAAGTGGCACTATCTCAAAGGAGACCTTCAAATATCTCCTTGAAGGAGAGCTTAGACTCAACATGAGTCCTGAGGTTGTCCAGAGAATTATCAATGAATGTGCAGATTTTAGAGGAAGGATCTCCCTTATCGAACTAAGAGAGAAAATTTTCCCTAATACTCCGATTAATTACAATTACAAAAACACAAACACCAAAAATGGACTCTTCATTGTTTTTGAAGATGAAAATGCAAGAGCTGAAGAAACTTTGGAATTCCTGAAGGAAACTTTTAGAAAAGTTAAAATTGACGCCCAAACAGTCTTTGATAAGCTAGATAGGAGCAGACAAGGCTACATTGACATTGATGATTTCACAAGGATCATCAACTTCTGTGACTGAAGTATCTCTAAAAATGACATTACCACCCTCTTTAAAAAGCTTGATATCAGTCATAATGGAAAAATCTCAAAGGCAGAATTCATCAGGCAATTCTCTGACTTTTCCTCCAAACAATATAATGAAGATGCTGCCCACCCATGCTACCATGCTTCATGATATTCAAAGAATCCTTAAGAGGATGAACCCCCAGGAAATCAGCAGACTTTATCAGTCAGTTGATAGAAATGGAAGCGGGAAAGTCACCTTCGAAGAATTAGACCAGTTCTGCAGAAAGATTGACCCCAGATTGGACTTTAACGATACACTGGCGATATTCAGGTTACTGAATACTGCTAATTCCAACTCTCTAAATTACATTGATTTCTTGAAGAGTTTCCCTGGCGATACCATCCATAGTAGTGATAGCAATGGAAACAGAGAATATCTTGCAGATATAAGCTTTGATCCTACAAGATATCAAGAAATGAATGGTAGAAATCCTCTTACCCCGAGATCTTATTATGGTAGTGATAGTAATGGCCATGGGTCTTCAGGAGACATTATGAATGGAAATTATAGCAATATTGGATATTATCATGGTGGAAATGGAAGCTTTGAAAACCAGCCAAGCAGAGAGCTTCTTTTCAGTTTGAGCTGGGCTAGGGAAATCTTTGAGGACCTGGTCTATGTTGTCGTATCGATTGAGAATACTACTATTGATAGTTATTTCCATTCTTATGATGGAATTATGAATATCAATGAAGTCAAGAGAAGACTGGATGCCTTAGGAATTCCTGTAAGTCATGATACTGATAAATGGCTAGGACAAATCAGTGACAGAAATGGAAATGTCAATATTCAGCTCTTTAAAAGGTGTGCTGAACACTTTAAGTCTTTGTCCAGAAGATCACCAGATGACTTCGAAAGAGCCCGTCTTGACATGATCAGAGCTGAAATTAATAATTGCTTGAACAGGGAAGGACTTGATTTCGACAGAGCTTTTAGATTTTTGTTTAATAATCCAACTCAAACTTGCAGCAGATATGGCCTCGAATGTCAGTTTAGCTCACTTGGAATCAGAAATAACTCTAATGTCAAGCTTTTGTTCAAGATTTTTGGAGATTACTCAAGATACATCCGCTTGAATGACTTCAGTAACTTCTTGAGAGATGCTAACAGCATTAATCAACATTACATTGACATAGAAGTCGTTTTGAACCAACTGAGAAGAACTATGGAGACTTTAGAAATCGATGCTGAAACAATATTCGATCGATTCGATGCCAAAAAAGATGGCATTATCACTCTTGATGAATTTGCAAGGGGGATCAAGTACATTGACGACACACTAAACCAGAGCCAGGTTAAAAATCTGTTTAATATGCTGGATAAGGATGGATACATAAGCAAGTTCAGATTCATGAAATTATTATCCAAAATCCCAGTCAACAAGATCCCAGACCTCTTGGCATGGGCCAACCCTCTCTTTGAGCAAATCAACAAATGTGTTGAATTAAGTAAAAAGGACTTGCATGAGATGATGAGGGTAGATAGAGGACTTGCTACTAAGCAATCATTCAGACGAGCTCTATACTTGCTTGGATTTGATATTCGCAAGTATGAACAAGAATTGCAGCAAATCATTGAGGTTGTGTTAGAAGATAGACCCGATACTATTAACTTTAAGGCTTTTGATCTCTGTTTGAAGAAGTCTAAGGAAGAAATAAAGAAACCATTTACTCAGGATGAGCTTGCAGTCATTAGAGCAAGGTTTGCCGAGATGAACAGGAGGATGACTACGGATACTCTTAGTTTTGATACAGTCTTTGTGAATAGAGATCGAGCCAATAGAGGATTCATTACTACTAAGGATTTTGAAGATATTATCAAGAGTGAATTATGCTTACAAATGGACGAAGGTTTTGAACTTGTTATGCGTTTGTAAGGATGCAAATGGTAATATCCTCTTGAGCAAGATCAAGGAAGGTATTGATGCTCATAACAGGAAACCTGCTCCTCCTGAAAAGACTCTTAGTAATTTTCTCCTGCTTGTGAAACAAAGATTTAGCAACGCCCAGGGAATTATCCAAGCGTTCGACCTGAATAGAAATGGAGAGATCAGTCAAAGAGAATTCTTGCTAGCCTGTCGTAATATTTTAGGGATTCCTTTTGAAGAAGCCAAATTCTACTACAATCAAATTGAAAAGGTTGATCCTGAGAAGTTGACTGTTATAGAATTCAAGGATGCTCTTGAGGCTGACCTTGTTGAAAAAAAGAAGACCTTCAGGGCTATTAGAGGATTTGTCTTAGATCACAAGAATCAATTGCTCAGAACATTAGAAATGTTCGATGAACAAAGACAAGGTATGCTACCCCTTACGCATATTAAAATGGCCTTCAGTACCTGCAATAATCATGATGCCTCAATCGATGCTCTTGAGGATTTAGTAAAGAGATTGAGACTTCACAGAGATTATTATGATAGATATAACTATCGGGCTATGGTGGATGTAATCATCAAGGAAGATGAAGTCGAGAAGGAGAATCTAGAAATCGATGAGCTCCTTGCAAGATTGAAGAAACAAGTCCTCCATAATCATATAGACCTTGCCTATGCATTGACAAAACTTCACAGAGAAGGCTCTAACAAGCTCGAACTTAACAAGATTGATGAATTTCTTTTCAAACATAATATCTATGTTAGGAGAGATGAGAAAGAATTGCTGGGGAAAGCTGTCCAATCCCAGAATGGAAAAGTAGATATTCATGAGTTCGTGACAACTATTTTCAATGGAAGAAAGAAGGCTGATTCAAGGGAGGAGTTAATCGCCAAAGCTCAGTATATTAAGTTCCTCCTATGCCAAATTAAGTCCGCCATGTCCAAATACAGACTCAATACAGTCATTAGATTGTTCAAGACTCAAAACGAATTAATCCCTGTTAAAGAATTTGTAGCAGGAATTGAGTCGCTTGGCGCACAGAACTCTAATGATATAAAATATTTGACTGAATTATGTCTGGATACTACTGATAAGAGTGTTGTAGACATCACAAGATTCGAATATATCCTCAATAACTTTGAAAAAGGACAGACAGGACTATCCATCGAAGACACTAAGTATCTGGACGAAAAATTCAGTCGATTGAGAGCTTTCATGATTGAAGACAGGAAGACATTGGAGGGCATGCTTTGAAGGAACTGCACGCTCACAAATGGCTTCATTACCAGCGGTGAATTTGAAGGGATGTTGAACAAAGAACTTCGAATCCAATCTACCGAGAAATTAGAAAAATTCATCAGATTGATTGCCAATCCCCAAGGACTTATTGATGTTAACTACCTGGAGAAGAATCTTGCTATTCTAGGAACCCCTTGTAACCAATCTTTTCCCAGTAAAAAAGGGTTTTTCTGAGAATGGGATTAGATTTGCATTTGGTGAGCAGAGATCAAATTGACCTCATTTTGAGAGTCATCTTCTACTGGGGTAGAGAAAAAATGATTTAGCTGAAAAAACAAAACTTTTTATTCAATAGACTTACATAATTTTTTGTAACAGTATGTAGTAATCTTTTTTCCTGTAATTGGAATTCTACACAGTATGGAAGATAAAAGTAGTGCTTGATACACAAAATTCAGTAAGAAAAGTTATAAAAATGGTACTTTAACTCAACTGATCCTCTTGAATCAGCTCCTTTTCTCCAGCCAACTCAAGAGCCTCTCGAAGTCTCATAGGCTTGTCCTCCAAGGTCTCAAACTCCTCATTCACATACGCATCCTCAAACACCTCATACCCTCTATTAGAATCAATCATTCCTTCAACTGGCTCAACTGGCTGGGCTATTTTAGTTTGGACTGGTTCATAGTTACTAACAGTTTGTTTCTCGTACTGTTCTAGAGCCACAACTTGATTAGTTGTATCCTGGGGTATGATTCCAGTTTGGTTGTAGATTTCCTGAGGATTTGAAGTGGTAACTGTAGCCGTTTTCTCCTGCCTGAACCCACCATCAGGACGAAATTCTAATTCGACCATGATGTTTCCGGCCTCTTTGTTCTTGTAAACTAGGGGAATCCATTCGCTGAGAGTGTACACACCAGTGGAAAGCCAATCTGGAATACTAACTTTCCCAGTTCCGACAAGGTCGTCTCTTGTTATTTTTTCTTTGTTCCAAACTTCAATTAAAAGAGTCTGCTCGTTATTATATCTCATAACGAACTGGTGATCCCATTTTGGATTTAGATGCTGCTTCTTGGCCACTGGGCCTCTCTCGACTTTTTCTCCTAGTCTGAGTTTGACGTAAGGATCCATTTTCCCAAATTTCTCTGTGTTGCGGGTCAGCTTGGCAGATATAGGCTTGACTACTATCATTCCTTTATCGTAAATGTTCATTTTGCAATAAAATGTAGAGATGAAAGTTAAATAATTATTGAGATTCTTTTGGAACAAAAAAACCCTAGGGTTGAATTCTACTTAATAAAGCTTATTAGATCATTCAAAACGAAGTCTCCTTAGCCAATGCATCGATATCTTAATCTCCTTTATTATGAGACTAGAATCTTTCTATAGCTGATGCAAACCTAATGATATAACTCGATTTTCCTCTGAAGCGAAATTTTTCAGATCCTCGGGGCTTTAGTCTACTCTACAAAGCAGACATAAATGAGAAATATAATAGGATGAGCAAACTGAAATTGTACATTTGATATGAATATACTCAAGAACGTTTGATGGTCGCAATTATCTCATGGAAATAGCTTTAATAAACTCGGCATAGTTGATATATCCATCTTTGTCAGGGTCAGCCTTGTTGATAAGCTCTTCTACTTCATGAGGAGCTAATTTTTCTCCAAAATTGAGCATAAGGTGCCTCATCTCAGCAGCTGGTATCAATCCATCTCCATCCTTATCGAATACTTTGAAGGCTTCTATAAGTTCTTCTGCAGATTCGGTGGCTCTCATCTTTCTGGCCATGAGGGCTAAGAATTCGGGGAAGTCTATTGTGCCATTTCTGTCTGCATCGACTTCTTTTATGATATCTTCTAACTCAGCCTCTGTTGGGTTTTGCCCAAGTGATCTGATCAAATCTCCTAGCTCTCTGACGTCTATCTTGCCGTCTCCGTCTTTATCGAGGATCGCAAAGGCCTCTCTGAACTCATTTAGCTGGTCTTGGATCAGTTTGTCGTTCATGAGTTACAAATAGTTTTTAGTAGTTATTGATTTTTCAAAGTTAAATTACGCATAAAATGTCTTTCTTTTTCAATAACAATTTACTAAAGTGAGAGCTATGCATTCTACTGCCTGAAGTCTTCACAGAAGAATTATAGGTGATATAATCTCTCAGATAAGTACTTAGTAGCTTGATGATATTTAAAGAAGAAATAGAAATAGCTTCCTCAAGTCGGTTATCTGCTTGGAGTTATCCTTGATATTTCATTATAGTTTGTTAGGATCTAGCACTGGCTCCTTTTGAGATATGATCTCCTCCTAGAGTGCGATTTAAGACGGAAGCTTGATCAAATTCGTCATGATATTTGTAACCCAAGTAATATCAGAAGGAGGATTTGCTTATTTGTAGATGCCTCTCTGAATGGAGAATCTTTTTGCTAATAGGATATACAGTTGTTTTGTGGAAGGCCATTCTTTGAGCCTGTTTTAAATGCTAAATATTCAAATTCTTTCTTAACGCGAGAGAAATCGTAGTACTAACGGACCGGTATCGGCAATCAATCTGTTTTATGAATATTTTACAAAGATAGTTCCTCATTTGTTTATCACTTGGGCGCTTCTTTTCTGGCCTTAATGATAAAAACCTCCCAAAATTATATTATTGTAAGAAGAGAGAGCCCATTATAGTCAAATACATAAGTATTTATAATGAAATACCCTCTGAGTGGTAAAGCATCAGTGAAGCTACCACATATTGGAATTATGAGAAATTAAGTGTTAGAGAGGTATTCTCTTGTACCGAACTTTGCAGCTGTTTTTCGATTAGGAGTCTGTCTATTTTCAATGATTATCTATCTACAAACATTTTACCTATGAATTTATGACTCTTCGAAGACTAAGGTCTTAGATGTTTCAAATGCTGTAGTTCCTATAACTCAGCTATTTCAGGAGAATTAGCTTCAGTTGAGATAAACTCTTCTTGTATGAAATCGATTGATGAGAGCGCTATTTTAACGCTAAAAATGTAGGTGAATAATTTCCTGATCGGGCACAAGGGTTATCGGGCCCGGTTAATAATAATATTAACCGAAATTTCATATATTCAATATGGCTGAAAAGTACGTTAAGTTAGAAGATGAAAAGCCTAAGGCAGAGGAAATGCCATCACAGGCCACCACTGAGTATAGAAAACGTAATCCATAGTCTCCTTTCCTTATCTTTAGTGAAATATGACAAATATCGTATTCCCGCAGATTTACAACTGGCAGAAGACCACTTTGTAAGACCCAAAAACTCTTTGACTGATCTATATAGAAAGCAACCCGTATCGCAAAACCAATTAGGACTAAAGGAAAGCAAAACATAGATGATTTTAGTGGTTTCCCAGTGGTAAAACTTTGGATAGAAAGTATAAACACTGTAGGATAACAAATTGGTGCCTATGTGCTGTGATTTAGAAGAGCTCAACTTCCTGTCACCTGGGTATCCCATGTACTTCCAATTTTTGAAGTTTGGAATATACTTCCTTATGGTCTTGCTGGTCTTTAGTGGAATCTTTAATTATATCACAAGCTCAAAGGGAGATAACTGCATTTCGAGAGAAATGGTCCCTGAGGATGTGACATATAACGAAATCGTTAAAATTTGTGTCAAGGATGGAATTAATGAATACAGTCTTGCAAACAAAATCAACGATATTGCTGACCTTGAGAAACAAGAAATTTACAACTTGTTCACTATTGTTCTCTTGTTCTTCTTGCTCCAATTCCTCAGAAAGATCCAGAAGGAAACCGCTGTTATTTGTGATGAAAGAGATATCACTGCCTCTGATTTCACTGCCAGAGTCAGACACTTCCCCACCGACTGGGCTGAGAACATTGATATCGACGAAGAAGTCAAGAAATTCTTCGAAACACACGCTCTCCCTGGAAAGACCCTAAAAGTCGTTAACGTTAGTTGTGTCTATGATGTCCACGAGAAACTAGCACAAAGAAAGATCATTCAAGAGAAAACAATTTTGAAGCAAAAGTTATATGCTAAGAGAGCAGAAGGTACAATTTAGCAACTTGACATTCAACTGTAGGTAAGCTTGTCTCAGATGATGAGTTCAAGAGACTGGATGACGAGATTGCTAATGCCCAAGCTGAAATTATAAGAATTTCTCGACAATTCAAAGAAGGAGTCGGAGTCAACCAAAAATTCATGGGAGAGGCCTATGTTACCTTTGAGAGCCAAAGAGATCTTCAGATGCTTCTCAGACATTGGAACTTGTCATTCTTGAGGCAAATACAGGAGTATATGAACCCCAACTCACAATACAAGTACAAGGGACAGCTTTTGTCAGTTACCCAGGCACCTGAACCAAGCGATATTAAGTGGGAGAATGCTTCCGTTTCTGACGGGTCCAGATTCTTGCGTAGCTGTGTGATTACTGCTTTGATAGGCGTCATTTTGATCTTCTTTGCCTTCATTATTTTCCTTATCAATGATCAGAAGGTAGTTCTAGAGGAGAATTTTGCAAATGAATAGGTCTCTTTGTTGAAGGGTATAAAGAATGATGAGTCCCAGGGCATGAGTTACCAAACCCAAATTACCATTGAGTTAATTTCTCAAATTGCCTCCTTCTGTATCATTATCGTCAACTACGTGTTGAAGTCCATTCTTAAACTATTCGCTGAGTAACAGCAGAATTTCTTTTATTTATGTGAAAAGCTTTGAAGCTTATGGAACATCCACCAACTATCTCAAGAACCTGGCTGCCAGAACAGCTATAGCTCAATTCCTGAACACTTCATGTGTCACCTTAGCCCTTTCCTTCATTGCTGGCAATATTTGGGGACCAGGTTAGACTCTCTTTCCTTGAGATAATTTCCTTAGGAGGACTTATTAGCATAGTCTACAACGTCCATAAATACAACGCAATCACCCCCTGTATCGCCGAAGCCATTGATTTTGGCTGGATCGAAAAGTTTTACAAGAGATGGAAGATCAGAAACTTAAGCGAGGAAGAGAAGAAACATATTTTGATGACCCAAGAAGAACTCAACAGGTAACTAAATACTATATTATTTGTCTAATAATCTCAGTATTTTCGAACAACCTCAATTCGAATTCTCCCCCAAGTACGCTGGTTACATCAAGACCATCTGGTCTACTGCTTTGTTTGCTCCATTGGTTCCTGAAATCATTGGTTGGTCCATTCTTAGTCTCTTTATTAACTATTGGATTGATAAGGTAAAAGGATATAGAATTAGCTGATTTCTTAGAATGCTATGCTCAGAAGAAGAGCAAGGGGAGTTTCTTATGGTCCTGAACTCCCCATCTACCTTATCGAATTCCTTGAAGTTGGTATTGTCCTCTTCGCTGTATGCTTGTTCATCTATCTGTCTAACCTTTAGGCTGGAAACTTGTTCTTTAATACCTTTATCATTGGATTCGAAATCGAACAAATCATCTTGTCTATTCTTGCTCTTACATTGGCTGTTTTGAACGCACTCTTGCCTATGGATCAGATTAATGAATGGCTTTTCCCTATTAAGGCCGAAGATATCACTGAAGACACATACACTCAAATGAAAAATACCTTCCTTGAAGTAAGAAATGACAATATCCATTGTTGATTCATTAGGACTATGACAGAGCTAATCCTGCCACTGAAGAAATCGCTCTTGAAAGCTTCATTAAGGCCAAAGAAGGTGAAGCATAAATCTGACAAATATCAAAGTAAATCTACGTATTAGTAAATCTATGAGATAGTAAATCCATTATATGGAAATCAATTCATACTTACATTATTTATCGCTCTGATCGGCCAATTTTGATAAAAAAATCACGAGTACATAGGTTAAAAGTAACGAATTACAAGATAGAAATTAAATGAAGTAGCATTAGTATAGTCAAACAATACTTTAGAAAGGAGTAGGAGGTGGCGTCTTAGGCTTTTCCTCTTCCTTGAAATCGAAATAATACAATCCTTTACTCAATTGGGATTTCAGAGAGTTTATATCGCGATCTGACAATTCTGGAACATAGGAAAACTTTCTTATCTCTTCCAGATCTGCCTGAAGGACGACCTTCAGGAGATCCACATTTTCGACAAAAGTCTTTGATTTATTAATTAGCAACTGCAAGTCATGAGTTCTTTCAGACATTCTGTCCTTAAACTTAGCCATAATGAGGAAAAATGCAGCCTTCATGTCATCAGTCTCGTACATGCAAGTTTGGATCTCGCTGATTTCAATATCCTCGATCCTAGATATGATATGGTGATCACTAGAATCTATGACACATATTCTGACATGCTCAGGATCAAGCAATTCCATCTTGTAAACAGTCTTTTTCATGAATTCTTTGGACATTTTTGTATATAGGTGTGTTCCATAGAGTTTTAAAATTGACGAAATTGAATAGAGGAAAGGAACAAAACTAAACCAGACGCCAGCATATTTTATTGTTATGATAGTAGCCAGAATCCATCCTGGGAAGGGCAGGAAGTCTCTCAGGGCCAGAGAGGTCTGGAAATTTCTGTAGCATTCATGGATTGAATATATAGTTTTGCTAGAGTACAAGTAACTATATGGAACGGTGGGGGTTTGCATAAATTCGACAAAGTTATCTCCCATGGGCTTTCTAGGCTCTTCTTCGGGAAAAGGAGCTCCTACATTTGGATTTTCGGAAGGACTTTTTTCTGAACTGGAAGAAAATTGAAATCTAGAAAGAGGAGAAGAGAGTTTTGGGTTATTGAAAGCCTTGCACAGAGTAGATGGGTTGGGAAAGAGTCTTTTGGAGAAAGGCTTGAGTAATAAGACTCTGGAAAGGAACATCGCTGTGGAATAAATTTATTGCTGACTTAGTTGAAATTAAAAACTCTATCCCTTCGAAAATTCTTAGTATTTTATATTGTATTGGACTAAATACTGAGAATGTAATATATATAAGTGAAATAAGCCAATATGCACAAGAAACAGGTAATTATGAAGCAGTAGAACAACATTTAGCAAGTTTTTTCTTCATGGAAAGCTTTTTCTCACTCAGACTGAATTTCTGAGAAGGACTCTTTTGAGTCTCCTGAGGTTTAGCAAGAGCTCTATTCACTAAATCAATTGCCAACTCTCTGAAGGCATCATCCACCTTCTCAGAATTCTTAACTGAGGTCTCTATGAACTTCATTCCCAATTGATCAGCCAACTCCTTTCCCTCCTTATAACTAATCTGCCTTTGCTCCTGGAGGTCTGCCTTATTACCCACAAGCAATTTTCCGATGTCATCGCCTGCTAGTCGACAGACTCCCTTAACCCAATTAGTAATCTCCTCAAAACTATCTCTATCAGTGATATCATAGACAAAGATAACTCCGTGGGCTCCCCGATAGTACCCGCTGATTATATTACGAAATCTCTCTTGGCCGGCTGTGTCCCAAATCTGAAGCTTGACTACACGGTCATCCAAAACGACTTTTTTTGCTTTGAAATCGATTCCTATGGTTGATGTGTAGTTTTCAAGCCAATATCCTTCTGTATAACGGACCAGCATGCTTGATTTGCCCACTCCACTGTTCCCAACAATGAGGAGCTTGAACTGAAGGTCGCTCTTGGCAGAAATGCTCATTTATTTTGCTAGATAAATTCTGAATTCTTACAGTTTTTGATCAAATAAACTGATAACTTCTATTTTTAGTTAAAATACTGTAATACGCTTAATACAGTTCTTTGAGATGGGCATTTGCTTTAGTAATGCCAGATATCTAAGATTAGTACTTAGCATATAGTGTAAGACAGAAAAGAAAGAAGATACAACAAGAGGTGTTCATACAGATAACTCCAAATTTAAACTTTTAATCCTTCAGAAACAACCAATATTATCTTCAGATTGATTGTTATACGTTATGAGTCACATGAGTTAGATTATTCCTCTTTGCATTATAGCCAAATTTGATGTCAATATTGTTTTTAATATATTTTTTAAAGTTAATTTACTCAAAAGATTTTTGTTACAAAGGATTTTGAAGTTTAGGTTTTTTTATTATTATGATAATCATAATTAAAATAAATGTAAATCAAATGGAAATTTGCTATTTTAAAATAGGGTTTGAAATCTAATATTCTCTAACCTAACAGCTCAGTCTATGATCTTTTGCTCCTGATATGGTCAAAGAGTTAATGCAAAATAGAGTTTATATATTCAAGATTGTAGTAATCATTTTTTTTCTTAGCAAAAATAGAAATAAATTCGGGAGATAATTTTGTAAATATTCTTCTAAAAAACAAAAAGGGATATGATAAGAGACTCTACTTTCGAGAGGCTGATTCAGTCAGATATGCTTCAAAGCAAAGCGGTTTCATTCACAGGAAATTCTGCTAACGAATTTTTGCAG
>Ga0065720_1003868_pt1 | contig 13315 bp, 14 predicted proteins | sample Thericmetagenome_FD_59107 | JGI IMG/M metagenome (GOLD analysis project Ga0065720, IMG submission 59107) | Thermophilic microbial communities from the Joint Bioenergy Institute, California, USA of rice/straw/compost enrichment - eDNA_2 v2... | ecosystem: Engineered > Solid waste > Grass >... | reverse complement strand
CGTCCCTGTCGCTGATCAGGTAGAAGCCGGCGGCCTGCAGCGTATCCTGCGCCTCCTGCAGGTTCATGCCGACGACGTCCGGAAGAGTCCTCCTCTCCGCGACCGCAGGCTTGTTCGCGCGGGTCGACGCCTCTTCTCCCGTTGGCGTAGCCGGTGGGGCGGACTTCGTGGCAGTGACCGTAGGGGCGGGTTCGGTGGCCGTAACGGTCACCACTGGCGTGGCGGCGTCGCCGGCCGCCCCGCAGCCGGCCAGCAAGGCAAGCAAGGTGGCAGCGAGGAGGTATGCGGCCTTCACGGATAAGCTCCCTCGGGGATGAGCAGTAACCGTCAGAAGACGGCTGGCGCATCCCATGAGTTGCTTCGCAGGCCAGAGATTTTACTCACTGATCGTGCAGTGGCCGCAGCACAAGGCAACCCTGCCCGCACTCGGCTCCGTACTAATGTCGACTGCCAATGGAGCCGCGCTTGCGCGATGGCTCCTTCCGGATCATCTCAAAATCTCGCGCCGTCACGGGCGGGCCGGAAGCAGTTGCTACGTGATCGCCACTGCACTCCTGGAGTAAGCCGATGGGAGCCAGACGAGCGGTCAGGCCAGATGATCGAACTCGCCGCTCTTGACACCGCCGATGAAGGCATTCCACTCAAGCGAGGTGAACGCGAGAACAGCCCTCTGGGGGTTCTTCGAGTCACGCACAAAGAACAACCGTCCAGCAGCCGTCTTAGCGATGTCGGTGGCCGCAACCTCCACACAGTTTGCTCCATTGCCACTGTGACGGCTCTTACGCCAAGTGGCATGCGACAATTCCATGCATAACCTCCTGATCTCTAGCGCCCAGGCTCGGGACCGCCCTGCAAGAGCTGATCAGACCAGATGGTCGAACTCTCCGCTCTTGATCCTGCTGATGAACGCACTCCACTCAGCCGAAGCGAACGCTAGAACCGCACCATCCGGGTTCTTCGAATCACGGATCAAGAACAGTGGCTCGGCCTCTGCCTCACGCTTGTCAGCCGCGTGGACGTCGGCCATCGCGATCTCGACACAGTTAGGACCGTTGCCGCTACGACGGCTCTTACGCCAGGTGATATGGGACAGGTCCACCGGGTCACCCCCTGGTATCTGCGGTCAGCCGGAACACTGCTCATGGACCTTGTTCTGCCAGCCGCGCGATCAGCAGTTTCGATTCGTCGGGGTCAAGCGCCATCGCTCGAAGATGGTCAAAAGCAAGCGCATATAGGTATATTTCGGCATCGTTCTCCACATACAGAATACTCGTCATGTTCTCGACGTACACGACCTCCGGATCGTAAGGTTCGCGGAATTCGAGGAGAGTGAAGGTTCCCGTCGTACCCGAGTGAGCACCCTTCGCGAACGGCAACACCTGGATCGTGACATTGTCCCGGTCCGCGAACTCAAGCAGCTTTGCGTACTGCTTCCGCATCGTGGCGGCGCTGCCGACCCTGCGTATCAGCGCGGACTCGTCGATGACCGTCCAGAACCGGAGTGGGTTCTCCTCGCGGAGCAGGAGCTCTTGCCGGGTCATGCGGACCTCCACACGCCGCTCCACCTCGGCCGGGGCGGACAGTCCCATCAGAGCCGCCCGAATGATCTCCCGAGCGTACTCTTCGGTCTGGAGCAGCCCATGAACGATCAGGCTGTCGTAAGTGCGGATGAACGAGGCTTCTGCTTCGAGTTCGATGTAGGCCGAATAGTCGCTCGGCAGTGAGTCAGCGTAAGCCTCCCACCAACCTCGGGTGCGCGCCGTCCTGGCGAGCGAACGTAGCGGGCGCCGCTTGTCCTCGTCCAGCTCGTAGAAGTCGAGCATGCGGGCAAGGTCGGCCGGGCTGATCCCGTATCGGGCTGTTTCGATCCTGGACAGCTTCGCCGCCGACCAGCCCAGCTTCTCAGCAGCCTCCTCAAGGGTCATCTCTCTGCGTTCGCGCAGCCTCCGCAGTTCACTCGCCAATCGCCTGCGCCGCACCGTCGGCCCACGCCCACCCGCCATCGAAACCTCCTCAGATCGTCACTCGTAGTGTGCAGGTCCGACACTCTGTGCGCACACCGATCAACAAAGTAGATCTGTGAAATTTTTCAGTCCCACTTGTCAGGAGCTTCGAGATGGGCCACCATCGGACACCTGGCAGTCACATTACGTAACAGAATCAGCACTATAAGCACTCATATGCCTACTGAAGCAGCGAAAGGGGCAAACGATGCACGCGCACGACCAAGGCCGTCAGCCCGTACCGGAGACGCCCTCGCCGAGCCTCGCCCACTCTCCCCTCGGCCCCGACCGGCCGCCCCTCGCCCACCCGGCCTCCGCCCCGCCGCCCGGAACCGGGCCCGGGACCGGCGACACCCCTCACAAGCTGAGCCTGATGGGCAGGATCGACCTCCCCGGCCACCCCACCTCCGTGGCCAAGGCCCGCCGCTACGTCCGCGTCCTGCTCGCCAACATCGCCCACCCCCGCGCCGACGACGCCGTGCTCCTCGTCAGCGAACTGGTCGCCAACGCCGTACGCCACTCCGACTCCGCCCTCCCCGGCGGCCAGGTCACCGTCGCCGTCGCCTGCTGCTCTGGAACGCTCCACATCGACGTCATCGACGCCGGCTCCCCCACCACCAAGCCCGAGCTCCGCCCCGCCCCCGGCCCCCTCACCTGCTCCGGCCGCGGCCTGTGGCTCGTCCGCGAACTCTCCTCCGCCTGGGGCTGGCACGACACCCCCACCGGCCGCGTCGTCTGGTTCCAGCTCCCCGCCGCCTGACCGGCCTCAGCCCTCACCCGACCGGCGATCGCCGTCCAACAGCTCCAACAGCCCTTCCTCTCCGTTCGGACAGGCATGCGGATCTCGCTCTGTCCGTTCTCAGTCGAGCAATCCTTGACGGCATTTCTAGGCATCGCTGAACATCTTTGAGAAAGTTTCCGCCAGATCAGGGAGATGAAGAGCATGAGAGCGCGTCATTTAGGGACAGACTCGAATAAGACGGGATGTCCAGCGCTCTATGCGACGGACAGGCGCACGTTCATCGTCCAGGGCTGGAAGGTGAGTGACCCGCAGACGCTCGCCGGTCTCGTCGACGTTCGTGACGGCGAGTTCTTCGTCGAGATCCCCAAAGGACTGGTGCGTTACGACGACGGAGACCGCGGGGACGTCGCCGGGCTCGACCGGCCGGGCCGTCCGGCGATGTTCACCACATGCCGCGACACTTACCTCGTCCGCGGCTGGGAGGTGACCGATCCGGAGGCCATCGCCGACCTGATCGACGTACGGGAGAACGAGACCTTCGTCGAGATCCCCAAGCCCGTACTGCGTGATCCGCGGAACGGTGTCGGTGACCAGGTAAAGGAGTGCATGTGACCGACCTCCTCACGCTGGAGGAGTTCGCCGATCTGTTCACTTCGTTCGCCCGCACGGCGTTCCGTCTGGAGACCCGCGACTTCTACAACGACGACTCCGAACATGAGCCGTTCCGCCGGTTCCTCGCCGGGGAGCCCGCCGACGACTCCTGGATGGCCGACTTCTGCGACGACGTACGGAGCTGGGTCGCCGAGGGGAAGCGCGTCGAACGAGTGCGGGTGGTCACCGTGCCGCACAGCGACTACGTACGGTGGAGCCTGACGGTGGCGCGGTTGAACATAGAGGCCGGGGAGGACATTCGCTATCTTCCCCGTATCAGGGCGCGCGAGCTGGGGCTCCCGGACGAGGACTACTGGCTGTTCGACTCCCGGCGGGCCGCGGTCCTGCGCTTCGACGACACCGACCGGCTGCTGGGCGCCGAACTGATCGAAGATCCCGCCGAGGTGGTCAAGCGCTGCCGCTGGCGGGACGTGGCCTGGCGGCACGCGACTGAATGGGGTCGGTACTCCAGGTCGTAAGGTTCCTTGCGTGTCAAGCTTCCAGCGAGCGCGCGAGGCACTCGGTCTGCGGCTCCGCGAACTGCGTCGTGACGCCGATCTGACCGGCCGCCGACTGGCGGAGCTGCACGGATGGCATCCGTCCAAAATCTCCAAGATCGAGAACGGCCGGCAGACTCCCAGCGAGGCCGACCTGCGGGCATGGGCTCGGGCCTGCCGCAGGCCCGAGCTGACCGACGAGCTGATCGCGACGCTGCGTACGCTGGAGACGCATTACGTCGAGTACCGGCGGATGTTTCGCTCCGGCATGGCACCCAGACAGCGTGCGTGGGCCGACCTGGAGACCGAGAGCAGCGTCATCCGCAACTTCGAAACCGCCCTCGTCCCAGGTCTGCTCCAAACCCCCGAATACGCCCGCTTCCGGCTGCTGGAGGGCATCGCCCACGACGGGGCGCCTGATGACCTCGATGATGCCGTGGCCGCCCGGATGCAACGCCAGCAAGTGCTGTACCGGACCGGCAAGAAGTTCCACTTCGTCCTGTCCGAAGCCGCCCTGCGAACGCGGCTCTGCCCGCCTGAGGTGATGGTCGGGCAACTCGACCGTCTTGTCACCCTGTCCACCGTGCCGACCCTGCGCTTCGGCGTCATCCCGTTCGAGCAGACGTTTCCGCAGGCGCCGCTCCACGGCTTTTGGATCTTCGACGAGCGCGTCGTGATGGTGGAGAACCTCACCGCGGAGCTGACCCTCACCCAGCCCGGCGAGATCGAAGGCTATCTGCGGATCTTCGGCCGGCTCGCGGACGCCGCCCGCTACGGGTCGCAGGCGCGCGCCATCGTGACCCGGGTACTGGACGATCTCACCGCCACCATGGACTGATCGTCCAACTCCCGTCTCTTGATATCGGGCCGCGGTCGACCCAGGCACCACGTGCTCGTTCTTGCCCTCGCGGTGATCTCACGCGCACTCTCGGAGCAACTTCGAGCAACTTCCTTGCCCCTGCTTCCTTCCTCACTGTACGTTCCGACAAGAACACCCTCGGCAGGTGACACGGATACGTAGGCGCAAGGCCGCAGGCCATCGACGGTCGGGGATTCCCCGACGAACGACCATGAGCAGGACATGGCTCTTTCGGCGTGCGGATGAGGCCATTCGTCCTGAGACGGCCGGCCCCTCGGTGCCACGACACCCCGAGCCACAAATCCATCAATCGGTCAATCGCCGGATGCAATCCGCCGCCGGGTCTTCCGGAGGCGCATCGGGCCGTCCGCCCTGCGGCCGGCCGGACATGGAGGACATTTCGTGAGCGTGGACACCGCGAACCGGGCCGAGCGGGCTGCGGAACTTCGCAACGCCTTGGTCGACGAGATCATCGCTGACCATGCGGCCAAGGGTCTGGCGATGCGCGCCGACGTGGAGCGGGCGATGCGGAAGGTTCCCCGCGACCTGTTCACCCCTGGCGTCGCGCTGGAGGAGGCGTACCGGAACACGGCGATCATCACCGTCCGGCGCGGCGAGGAGAGCATCAGCTCGGTGTCGGCACCGTACCTGATCGCGGAGATGCTCGGCCAGGCGGCGGACGCGCTCGGCGGCCTGGAGGGACGCGATGTGCTGGAGATCGGCAGTGGCGGCTACAACGCGTCGTTGCTACGGGAACTCGTCGGCCCGGCGGGGTCGGTCACGACCGTCGACGTCCTCCCCGAGGTTGCCGAACGGGCATCCGCCTGCCTGGCGGCGGCGGGCTACCACGATGTCACCGTCGTTTGCGCGGACGCGCAGCACCCGATCGAGCCGGGCCGCCGCTACGACCTGATCATCGTCACGGCCGGGGCGTGGGACATCCCGCCCGCGTGGCGTGAGCAGCTCACCGATGACGGTGTGCTCGTGGTGCCGCTGCGCACGTTCGGGATGACGCGATCGTGGGCGCTGCGACGCTCAGGCGACCGGCTGGTCAGCCACAGCCATCGCCTGTGCGGATTCGTCTCGGTGCAGGGCGATGGAGCTCACCAGATGCGGTACGCCGACATCGCCGACGGTGTCCACCTGCGGCTCGACGAGAACCAGCGGATCGATCCCGCCGCGATCGCGGGCCTCCTCGCCCAGCCTCGCGAGGAGGCATGGGCCGGGGTGAGCCTGCCGCCCCGCACCGTGCTGGCCGACCTGGACCTGTGGCTGGCGGCCCGGCTCACGCGTGGGCCGGGCGAGTTCGTGGTCCTGACAGCGCAGGAGTCCGCCATCAAGTCCGGCATCGTCGCACCTGCGTGGCGATTCGGTACCCCCGCGGTCGTTGGCCGGGACGCATTCTGTTACCGGTCGGCTCTGCGCTGGACCGACAGGATGTTCGATCTCGGCGCATACGCCCACGGGCCGAAGGCCGCCACCGCGGCCGGAGGGATGGTCGAGCACATACGTGCATGGGTGGACGCCGGCTGCCCGTCCCCAGTGCTGTGCGTCCTCCCGGCACACACCCCTCCCGGTTACCTGCCGGACGGGGTGGTTCTGCAGCGGCGGCACGGCCGCATCGTCATCACTTTCACCCCCGATGAGAAAAGGAGGCCGTAATGCGGGGCACCGTCGAGAAGGACACTGATTACGCGCTGAACGTCCGCCTGGTCGACGCCGGTCCCGTCGCGGGCGGTTACGCCACCAGCACCGACGACAACTGCGGCTCGGGCAACACGGGTTCCGACGCCTGCTCGGAGGGCAGCGGCGACGACTGATACCCGTTCGGTCCTTCGGGCGCGGCCTTAGCGCCGGGCCCGGCTGTGATCTCCCGGGAGTGGTGAGCACACCGTGTTCCGTGCGGCCGGCGCGGCAATGATCAGAGCCGCCGCATACCCACATGGGCTGACCCCGCCCGCCTGGCCCGACCTGACCGCGGACCATCCGCAGGAGTGGCTGAGGTGGCTGGAGGAGGCGTGGACGCTGCCGGGCTTCGCGGCCGCGGTCACGTCCGCCGCGCCCGACCTAGCCGCGCAGATCACCCGCGCCCTGGCGGACGAGCCGATCCGCCCTCGCAGGCTACGGCGCCTGGTGGAGGCGACGATCCGGTACCTGCTGCGGTGGACGACCCGGGCGACCCCGTTCGGCCACTTCGCCGGCGTCGCCCCGGTGGAGTTCGGTCCCCGTGCGACGGTCCGCTGGGGGGAACGGCACACCCCTGCGGCCCGCCCCAACGGCCGCTTCGTCGACGAGTACGCCGCGTCGGCCGAGCGGGACCTGACGACCCTCCGCACGGTGCAGGTGATGACCAACGCCCTCGGATACGCCCGTGGCGGCACGTGGGTCCTGCCCTGCGCCCGCACCGGCAACGACCGGATGTGGGATGTCGAAATCGACCTGACCTCCCCGATACGGCTGGCGCTCGAGGCGGCTGCCTCTCCGATCCCGTTCCGGGAACTCGCCGCCAAAACCGCCGACGAACTCTCGGAGGACACGGCGCAGGCCGAACATCTGCTGGCCGCACTGGTGAACACGGGAGCTCTGCTGTCGGCCATCCGGCCGCCGATGACCGTGACCGACCCGGCCGCACACCTGATCCGCCACATCGACCTGCCCGACCCAGGCGACCAGATCGATACCGACCTGCGGCTCGACTGCTCGGTGACGCTGCCCCCCGCGGTCGTCCGCGCGGCGGAGGACGCGGCTTCCGCGCTCGCCGCCGTCGCGCCGCGCCTGCCCGGATGGGACGCCTATCATCGCGCGTTCATCGAACGATGGGGGCCGGGTGCCGCCGTGCCGCTGCGCGAGGTCCTGCGCGTTCTGGGATTCCCGGCCGGATACCGAGGCTCACCCCACCATGACCCGGCGCGCTTCACCCCCCGGGACGCCCTGCTCACCGAGCTCGCCCAGCGATCCGCCCTGGACGGCTGCGCCGAGGTGCCGCTCGATGACAACCTGATCGATCAGCTGCGCGGCGACGACGACCGGCCGCCGATCCCGCACACCGAGCTGCGGTTCACCCTCGCCGCCGCGACACCGCGCGACCTTGACCAGGGCGCGTTCACGCTGACCGTGATCAGCGGCGCCCGCCACGCGGGGGTCGCGGCCGCCCGGTTCCTTCACCTGCTTACCCCGGACGAACTGGCGCGCTTTCGCACCGTCTACGAGAACCTGCCGCCCGCCATGCCCGGCGCGGACATCGTGCAACTGTCCGGGCCCCCGCTGCGAACCCGCCTGGCGACCGTCGCCCGCGCTCCCGAGCTGCTGCCCGTCCTGCCCGTCGGCGACTTCCACCCCGACCCGCGGCGGACGCTTGCGGACCTCGCGGTGACCGGCGACGCCCGGCAGCTGTGGCTGACCTCCCGCACCACCGGGCGGCCGGTCGAGCCGCTGCTGATGAACTGCGTGCTGCTGCCCACCTGGCAGCAGCCGCTCATCCGGTTCCTGACAGAGATCTGGACGGCCTGGACGGCACCGTGCGCCCGGTTCGACTGGGGACACGCCCGCCGCCTGCCGTTCCTGCCGAGGATCCGCCGAGGCCGCTCCATCCTGCACCCCGCCCGCTGGACGATCCCCGCGACCGCACTGCCCGGCCGCGACGCCGCGTGGCCGCAGTGGCGGGACGCCTGGGAGCGACACCGCGAACGGCACCGGGTGCCGCGGCAGGTCCTGCTCGGGGACGACGATGTACGGCTGCGCCTGGACCTGGACGTGGACGCCCATCTGGCGTTACTCCGCAGCCACCTCGACCGGCACGGAGCCGCCGTCGTGACCGAAACCCCCGAACCGTCCGGCTGGATCGACGGCAGACCGGCCGAACTCCTGCTCACTCTCACACGCATACCGCCGCGCCACCACTCCCCGACCCGGCGGATGCGTCCCGCCGGCACGCTCCAGCATCGCCCCGGACGGTCGCGCTGGCTGGATGCCCGCCTGTTCGGCCGGACCGAGGACATCGTCGCCCGCCTGACCGAGTTCCCAGGACATACCGGGCCCTTTGCGGGCTGGTGGTTCCTGCGCTACCCCGACCCCTCGCCCCACGTGCGGCTACGCATCCCCCTGGGCGACGCCGACCAGTTCTCCGCCGCCGCCCACGATCTCGCCGTGTGGGCGGAACGGCTGCACGACGACGGCCTGCTGGCCGACTACACGCTCGCCGTCTACCGGCCCGAGGCCCGCTACGGAAGCGGACCGACCCTCGCGGCGGCCGAAGCCGTGTTCGCCGCGGACTCCCGCGCGGTCCTCCAGCGACTGTCCGGCGACCGGCAGGCCGCCACGGCGGCCGGGATGATCGGCATCGCTCAAGGGTTCACGGGAGGTCATGGCCTGCGGTGGCTTGCCGACCACGTGCCCCACCGCAGCGGACCACGCCTGAACCCCGCACAGCTCGCCGAGGCTCGCCGCCCCTACCCAGACGACGGCCTGGCCGCGGCGCTGGCCGCCTACCGCAGCCTCGCGGACCGGGACGGCCTGAATGTCGACCAGGTGCTCGCCGACCTGCTGCACCTGCACCACGCCCGGATGATCGGCGCCGACACCGCATCCGAACGGTACTGCCTGCGCCTGGCCCGCGCCGTCGCCAACAGCGACCTCAGCCGAAAAGCGCCATGACCACGGGGCAGAACCTCGCCCAGGGAGCCGTCGGCATCGCCCTGCTCCACCTGGAGACCGGCGACTGGGATGCGGCATGGGCACTGCTGAAAGAGGCCGTCGCCGACGGGGTCAGCGTCGGGCCCGGCGCCAGCCTCTACTACGGCGCTCCCGCCCTCGCGTTCGTCCTGTCCGCATCCGACCGGCCGGAGCTCGCCCGCGCCAAAGAGGTCGCCGCCGCAGGGACCGCGATGGTGACGCGCCACCGCCTGGAGGCCGCCCACCGCCGCATCGACAACCGCCTGCGGCCGCACTACGCAGAGTTCGACCTGATCCGCGGACTGACCGGACTCGGCGTCGTCCTGCGCCGCATCGGCGCCCTCGCCCTGCTCCGCGAGGTGCTGGCCTACCTGGTCCGGCTCACCGAGCCCTTCGACGGACTGCCCGGCTGGTGGTGCGCCAACGGCCCCAACCGCGACCGGCCCGCCCCGGCCGGAGGCCACAGCAACCACGGTATCGCCCACGGAATCACCGGCCCGCTCGCCCTGATGGCGCTGACCGCGATCGACGGCGTGGAAGTCCACGGACAACGCACGGCGATCATTCGCATCTGCCAGTGGCTCGACCACTGGGAACGACACTCCGCAGGCGGCCCATGGTGGCCCCAGACCATCGCACTCGATGAACTGGACAGGGGCGACACCCGCCAATCAGGTCCGCTGCGGCCGTCCTGGTGCTACGGAACCCCCGGAATCGCCCGCGCCCAGCAACTCGCCGCCCGCGCCATGGGCGACACCACCCGTCGGCACAAGGCCGAGACCGCATTCGCCGCATGCGTACGCGACCACACGCAACTGGCCCGCCTGACCAGCCGCGGTCTCTGCCACGGGACCGGCGGGCTCGTCACGACCGGACGGCGGATCGCCGCCGACGCCCTCACCCCGATCCCCGTCACACCACTTGTGAACCTGCACCGGCAGACCCCTGCACACGGTGAACCACCCGGCTTCCTCGACGGGACGGCGGGCGTCGACCTGACCACCGCAGGAAACGCGACCGCCTGGGACGCATGCCTCCTGCTCTGCTGACAAAGGACCGACCGTGGAAGAAACCCCCTGGACCCAGGTGAACATCGCCTTCCCCGGCGAGGACCGTCATGAACGAGAACGGCACGCCGTCGGCCACCTGGCCCGGATTCTCCCCATCGCCGAGGAGCGCGGCCTGGTCACCTCGTGGTTCTTCATACGCAAGGGCCGCTGGCGCGTCCGCTACCTTCCCGCGTTAGCGGGCAGCCGCGACAGCTGCCCGGTGCATGCCCTGCTCACCGCAGGCGTCGACTGGACCGACGACAACTACGAACCCGAGATCCACGCCTTCGGCGGCCCCGCCGCCATGGACACCGCGCACGAGCTGTTTCACGCCGACAGCCGTCATCTGCTCACCTACCTCCACGGCGCCGCGGCCGATCGGAGGGAACGCTCGCTGGTCCTGTGCACCGCCTTCATGCGAGCCGCGGGCCTAGACTTCGGCGAGCAAGGCGACGTTTGGGCCCGGATCGCACAGCAGCGCTCGGCCCTGCTTGATGCACTGCCCGACCCCGCGACTTGGGCCTCATTCATCAGCGACGTCCAGCGGCTCCTCCTCGGTAATGCGCGCACGGACTCGATCACCGGCGACTGGCTCACCGCCTTCGAAAAGGCGGGCAGACGGCTGAGAATCCTGCGCGAGAGCGGCCGACTCACCCGAGGAATCCGTGCCGTGACCGCCCTCCACGTGATCTTCCACTGGAACCGGATCGGAATCCCCGGCACCGCGCAGGCCGTACTCGCCCAAGCCGCGACTGAAGCGGTCTTCGGCGGCTGAACCGGGCTGCGCCCTTCTCGAAATACGCGTGCGACGGCCGCCGCTCGCGGGTACTCTGGCGCCCTCGCGCGAGTGACACAAGCTGGTCCGGGGCAACTGTCCCCCGAGGGCGCGGTCCGTGGGCCGCGCCCTCTTTGGTCCCCCGCAGCCTTCGACTATCCGCATTCGGAGGCTGCGTAGCATGCATGAGATCGATCGTTTCGACGATGAGCTGGATGCCATCTGGGATATCTGCGAGCGGGATGGCCGGGCCGTCGGAGTGGCGGAGATGCTGGCGGTCGTCGAGTTGGCCAGCGGCGTTCGGCTGAGCGGCGAGTTCGTCCAGGACACGAGTACGGCGCTGATCATTGACGACCCGATCGGTTGAGCTGCCGTCGCATGTCAGGGAGGCCGCTCGCCTCGGTGCGGCTACCGGCACGATCACGGTCGGGAGAGGGATGGTGACGACGCAGACGTGCCGGGCGAGCTGATGGGCCCGGCGGCGTCTGCGTCGGCGTCAGCGCCAGCCGAGTTCGGGGGCGACGTACTTCAGGACCGATTCGAGCAGGTGGGCGTTGTAGTCCACGCCGAGCTGGTTCGGCACCGTCAGCAGCAGGGTGTCGGCCGCGGCGATCGCCTCGTCGGCGGCGAGCTCCTTGACGAGCACGTCGGGCTCGGCGGCGTAGGTGCGGCCGAAGACGGCCCTGGTGGTGGGGTCGATGAAGCCGATCTGGTCGGAGCTGTTGCGCTCGTGGCCGAAGTACGCGCGGTCGGTGCCGTTCACGATCGGCATGATGGAGCGGCTCACCGATACGCGCGGCTCACCCTCGTGACCGGCCGCCTTCCACGCCTCCCGGTAGGCGGCGATCTGCTCGGCCTGCTGCACGTGGAACGGCTTGCCGGTCTCGTCGTTCTTCAGCGTGGAGCTCATCAGGTGCATGCCCAGCTCGGCGGCCCACTTGGCGGTGGCGTTCGAACCGGAGCCCCACCAGATGCGCTGCCGCAGCCCCTCGGAGTGCGGTTCGAGCCGCAGCAGCCCGGGCGGGTTGGGGAACATCGGCCGCGGGTTCGGCTGGGCGAAGCCCTTGCCCTCGAGCAGCTTGAGGAAGACCTCCGCGTGCCGGCGCGCCATGTCCGCGTCGGTCTCGCCCTCGGCGGGCTCGTAGCCGAAGTAGCGCCAGCCGTCGATCACCTGCTCGGGTGAGCCGCGGCTGATGCCGAGCTGGAGCCTGCCGCCCGCGATGAGGTCGGCCGCGCCCGCGTCCTCGGCCATGTAGAAGGGATTCTCGTACCGCATGTCGATGACCGCGGTGCCGATCTCGATCCGGCTCGTCCGCGCGCCCACGGCCGCGAGCAGCGGGAACGGGCTCGCGAGCTGCCGGGCGAAGTGGTGCACGCGGAAGAAGGCGCCGTCCGCGCCGAGCTCTTCGGCGGCCACCGCCAGCTCGATCGACTGCTGCAGGGCGTCGGACGCGCTGCGGACCTTCGAGTACGGCGACGGCGACCAATGACCGAAGCTCAGAAACCCTATCTTCTTCATACGACGTTCAACCTTCCTCACGTCAAACACATTCCGCGAGCACGGGATAAGGTACAAGGATCAGAAGCCGGGCGCCGCGGGCGGCCGCGCCGGCGCGAAGCCGAGCAGGGCCGCCGTGCCGATCAGCGGCCTCCGCCCCGGACGACACCGATCCGAATCCGCCGATCCTGGTCAGGCGTCCGCCTGCGCCTGTGGGCCTGCCCGGCCATGACGCGGCCAGGCGGCCCACGCCGAACCGGGCGCGCAACGCCGGAATCGCCGAGGCGTACGACCGGCGACCCACGCCGGGGGTGGCGAAGCCGCGCTCCGCCAGGGACGCCGTCAGGTGCCGTTTGGAGGCCGTTTCTGCACGAAGGCGCCGTGGGAGAGGCGGGCCGCGCGCGCCGCCACGGGCGGCCGGGCCGGGCGGCGAGGGCCTGGGTGCGCCGCACGCGTCGGGGCCTCTAGGATCGTCGGCGTGTATCTGACCGTCTCCCCGCCGCCGGTCCGCTAGCGGACGGCAGGCAAGACACGCGTTCCGGGCGGGTGGTGTCCGGGGCGTTCTTTGTC
>Ga0065720_1004295_pt1 | contig 13332 bp, 13 predicted proteins | sample Thericmetagenome_FD_59107 | JGI IMG/M metagenome (GOLD analysis project Ga0065720, IMG submission 59107) | Thermophilic microbial communities from the Joint Bioenergy Institute, California, USA of rice/straw/compost enrichment - eDNA_2 v2... | ecosystem: Engineered > Solid waste > Grass >... | reverse complement strand
GCCGCGGGATCGAGCGTGGGCCCGCGCGGGACGGCCCAGCTGACCAGCACCTCGTCGATCTCCAGCCGCAGGTCGTAGTGCAGCCGCCGCGCCCGGTGCCGTTGGACGACGAACCGGCGGCCGGGCGCGGGATCGGCGGCTCCGGACGGTTCCGGGGTGCGCGCGAAGTCCCGCTTCGCCCGGTAGGTCTCCAAGGCCATGCCGTGGGGTACCCCGACCCCACCGTCCCGACCCACCGCCATATCCAAACTTGACACTGAGAAAATCTCTATCTAGCGTTGCAGATATTAGGAAACCCCTCCGGAGCCCACAGCGTCGTGGGCTCCGGCGACGCAGGACTTCTGCCGTCGTGGACACAAGTTCGAGGAGGGAGTGGACCGCGCGATGCTGGTGCGCATCGACCCGTTCGGCGAGCTGGACCGCCGGGCCCAGCAGGCGTTCCTCACGGGCACGTGGTCGCGACCCGCCGTGATGCCGATGGACGCCTACCGCGAGGGCGACACCTTCGTGGTCGCGTTCGACCTGCCGGGCGTCGACCCCGGCGCGATCGAGGTGGACGTCGAGCGGAACACGCTCTCCGTCAAGGCGGAGCGGCGCCCCCTGCTCACCGGGGACGACGTCGAGATGCACCTGTCGGAGCGCCCCTTGGGCGTGTTCGCGCGCCGCCTCGTCCTCGGCGAGGACCTCGATCCCGACGGCGTCACCGCCACCTACGACGCGGGCGTGCTGACGTTGCGCATCCCGATCACCGAGAAGGCCAGACCGCGCCGCATCCCGGTCGCCGCCCCGCCGGAGCGCACGCAGCTCGACACCTGACCCGCGCCCGAGGACCACCGGCCGCACCGACGGCCGTGCGAGGGAGGCCGACAGGTTGCCGCACGACGCCCTGTCGGTCACCGCTTGGAACCCCGAGGGGACCTCCGATCCGGGAGCGAGTCGGGAAGGGGGTGAGGCATCGCAGCGCCCAGGCAACGACGGAAGTATCGCGCCGGCCGGGCCGGTCGTGATGCCGGCCCGGCACCCTCCGCTCGGGATCCTCCGCCCACGAGCCATCACTACAGGAAAAGTGAAGTGATGGCAGCAGGTTTTCGGCGCGACGACCCGGCAGTCGTGCAGCCCGCCGTGCGGCTCAGATCGGGTCGAGGATCCGCCGCAGGAACTGCCGGGTCCGCGCCTGTTCCGGCTTGCCGAGCACCTGAGCCGGCGGCCCCGACTCCAGCACGACCCCGCCCTCGATGAACAGCACCTGGTCGGCGACCTGCTGAGCGAAGCGGATCTCGTGCGTGACGATGACCATCGTCCAGCCCTGCGCCGCCAACTCCTTGATCACCCGCAGGACGTCGCCGACGAGCTCGGGATCCAACGCCGACGTCGGCTCGTCGAACAGCATCAGCTGGGGCCGCAGCGCCAGCGCCCGGGCGATCCCGACGCGCTGCTGCTGACCGCCGGAGAGCTGGTAGGGGTACTGGTCAGCCTTCTCGGCCAGCCCCACCTGCGCCAGCAGCTCCTTCGCCTCGGCGATCGCGTCCGCCTCGGGCCGCTTCTGCACGATCACCGGCCCCTCGATGACGTTCTCCAGCACGGTCCGGTGCGGGAACAGGTTGTGCGCCTGGAACACCATCCCGCTCTGCGCCCGTAACCGGGCCAGCACCGCGCGGTCGACCGGCTCGGCGAAATCGACGGTGACGTCGCCGACGCGGATCACCCCGGCGTCCGCGCGGTCCAGCGCGTTGAGCGTGCGCAGCACCGTCGTCTTGCCCGAGCCCGACGGCCCGATCACGGTCGTGACAGTGCCCGCCGGCACGTCGAAGCTGATGTCCCGCAGCACCTGCAGGTCGCCGAAGGACTTGCGCACCCCGCGCACCGACAGCAGGGGCTCAGAACCATCTGCCGGTCCGGTCATCGCGCCACGTACCTCTCCAGTCGTTCCTCCACCCGGTTCTGCGCGAACGACAGGATCAGGCAGACGACCCAGTAGTACACCGCCGCGACCCCGTAGAGGGCGAAGAAGTCGAACGTCGGTGCCGCCGCGAGTTGGGCGACCCGAAGCAGCTCTGTCACCAGGATCGTCGAAGCCAGCGACGTATCCTTGACCAGCGAGATCAGCGTGTTCGACAGCGGCGGCACAGCGGTGCGGGCAGCCTGCGGCAGGATCACCCGCCGCAGCGTCAGCACGTAGCCCATGCCGATGGTCTGCGCCGCCTCCCACTGCCCTTTCGGGATCGACAGGATCGCCGCCCGGATCACCTCGGCCGCGTATCCGCCGACGTTCAGGCTGAACGCGACCACGGCCGCCGGGAACGGGTCCATCACGATCCCGAACTGCGGGAGCCCGTAGAACACGATGAACAGCTGCACCAGCAGCGGCGTGCCGCGGATGAGGCTGATGTAGCCGCGCGCCAGCAGCGACAGCGGCGTGATCGACGACAGTCGGGCCAGCGCCACGAACAGCGCCAGCACCAGCCCGATCGAGAAGCTGATCAGCGTCAGCGGGATGGTCTGGGTGACCGTGGCCACCAGCATCGGCCACAGGTTGCGCCAGATCAGCTCCCAGGTCGATGCGTCCACCTAGCGACCGCTCACGTCCGTCCCGAAGTACTTCTCCGAGATCCGCGCGAGTGTGCCGTCGGCCCGCAGCTCGGCCAGGGCCCGGTCGACGTCGGCGATGAGCCCGCTGTCCTTGCGCGCCGCGAAGGCCTGCTCGCTGGTGTCGCCCGTGGTGCCCGCGATCTTCACGCCGGTGTCGCCGGTGGTCTTCAGGTACTCGGCGACGGCGAGCGAGTCGTTCACGGTGGCGTCGACGCGGCCGTCCTTGAGCAGCCGCACCGCCTGCACGAAGCCCTCGACGGCCTCGACGTTCGCACCGGCGTCCCGGGCGACCTGCGCCCAGTTGCTCGTGGCCGACTGCGCCGTGGTCTTGCCGGTGAGGTCAGCGAGCGAGGTGATGCTGGTGTCGTCGGCGCGGGTGACGATGACGCCCTCGGAGACGGTGTAGGGCGCCGACAGGTCGTACTTGGCCTTGCGCTCGTCGTTGATCGTCACCTGGTTGGCGACCAGGTCGAAGCGGCGGGCCTCCAGCCCCGCGAAGATCGAGTCCCACGGCGTCTGCACGAACTCGACGGTCTTGCCGAGCTTGGTGCCGACCGCTTGGGCGACCTCGACGTCGTAGCCGGTGAGGCTGCCGTCGGGACCCTGGAAGCTGAACGGGCTGTAGGTGCCTTCGGTGCCGACGCGCAGGGTGGCGGAGTCCGCGCCGCTGCTGCAGCCGGCCATCGTGACGGCGGCCAGCAGCGCAGCGGCGACGGCGAGGAACGTGCGACGCACGGACTTCTCCTTCGAGCTGAGGACGACCCGTGCGCGCACGACCGCGGCACGGGCGGGAATGGATGTGGATGGGCGGCAGACGCCGCCGTGTGTCGGGATGCGGTCAGGAACAGAGCGCGGTGTGGGTGCGGCACAGGTCGACGTGCCGGCGGGACCACGTCGGCCGCGGCGGCGCCGCCGGTCCGAGCCGTCCAGCTCGCAGCATGAGTCCCCCTGTCCCCCACGGTCCGCCGCGCAGGATCCGGACAGCAGATGCCCGGGCGATCCTCCTGTCAAGGCGACCGTTCCCATCATTCCACGCGGCGACCCACCGTTCCCCTACTCGGGGTGTTGCCGTTGCCCCCCACGCGGTAGGGCGTCGTCGCGTTCCCGTACATCAGGTGGTCCATCGGCCGTCGCACGCGTGCTGCAGGTTGTGGCAGTGGTCCAGCCACACACCGGGGTTGTCGGTCCGCAGCGCCGCGAAGTAGCTCTGTCCGGCGCCGACCTCCAGCGAGTCGAACCACCAGGGCTGCCGGTCGCGGCGACGCCGTCGCGGGCGAGCACGACGGCGTGGCGGCCGTTGCAGTACCCGGGGCCACACCGTCGAGGAACCCGGGGCACGATCGACGACGCGGTCGAACCGGCGGTCACGCCCGCGCCGTGGACGGGGACGGGGCCGGCGACGTCGGTCCCGTCGATCACGGCGAGCGTGAACGGGGCGCCGGAGACCGACGTCGGTGGCTGCGGTGCCGCCGCTGCGCTCGATCACCAGCGCGCCGAGCAGGCCCCGCACGACCTGCTCGTGCGAGACCTGGTGGGAGTGGCACCAGTACGTGCCCGCGGCCGGGGCGACGAACCGGTAGACGTGCTCGCCGCCGGGCGGCTCCGCGTCCTGGGTGACGCCGGCGACGCCGTCCTCGGCGTTGGGCACGTCGACGCCGTGCAGGGTCACGCCATCGGCCACGGACTCGCTGACCAACCGCACCTGCAGCAGCTGCCCCGCGGCGACGCGGATATCGGGGCCGGGCGTGGTGCCGTTGAGGGTGTAGCGGGTGCCGTCGGTCCGCGCGCCGGCCGCCGGCGAGCACGGCGTCGTCGTCGCGGCCGGCCAGCGCCGTGTCCGGGCCCGCGTCGAACACGAGGTGGACGTGCGCGTCGACCAACCCCGGCAGCAGCGCGGCGCCCGGCAGATCGATCACGTCGGCGCCGGGCGGGACCGGTGCGCGCAGACCGGCGTCGACCGCGCCGATCCGCCCGTCCTCGACGACGAGCGGATCGGCGACCGGCGCGGTGCTCAGCCCGTCGAACAGCCGGGCGGCGCGGACGGCGGTGCGCCGCCGGAAGCGATCGGAGGTGGTGGCGGGCGAGGTGCTCGACGCTGCGGTCACCGCGGTAGTGGACGCCGCCGGCGGTGGACGGGGCATCGTGGAGAGCCCGGGACCGCAGTACTGGCGTCCGGCTCCGGTACCGCTGGGCGGAGTTCGGCCGAACCGCCGATGCGCCCGCGCCGGCGCGGCGGTCCACTGGGGCGATGACCACGCCGGGGTGGACCGATGCCGAAGCCTACGAGCGCTACATCGGGAGGTGGAGCGCGCCGGTCGCGGAGCGGTTCCTCGCCCGGCTCGCGCTGCCGCCGGGGCTGCGCTGGCTCGACGTCGGGTGCGGCACGGGCGTGCTCACCCGGGCGGTGCTCGCCGCCGCGGCGCCCGCGGTGATCACCGGTGTGGATCGATCGGCGGCGTTCGTCGAGCACGCCCGCGGCGCGACAGGTCCTCCGGCGCAGTTCCACGTCGGCGACGCGGCCGCGCTCCCGCTGCCCGACGACGCCGTCGACGTCACGGTCAGCGGGCTGGTGCTCAACTTCGTGTCCGATCCGGCGGCCGCGATGGCCGAGGCGGTCCGGGTGACGGCCCCGGTCGGCACCGTGGCCGCCTACGTGTGGGACTACTCGGGCGGGATGGAGCTGCTGCGCCGGTTCTGGGACGCCGCGATCGCGGTCGATCCCGCCGCTTCCCGGTTCGACGAGGGCATCCGCTTCCCGCTGTGCCGCCCGGAACCGCTGGAGATCCTCTGGACCGCCACCGGCCTCGCCGACGTCGCCGTCGGCGAGGTCGACGTCGACACGGTGTTCGCCGACTTCGACGATCTGTGGACCCCGTTCCTCGGCGCGGTCGGCCCGGCCCCCAGCTACCTCGCAGCGCTGACGCCGACGCACCAGGCCCGGCTCCGGGAGCACCTGCGGGACTCGGTCGACCCGCGCTCGGACGGGACCGTCCACCTGCGGGCACGGGCGTGGACGGTGCGTGGCCGGGTGCCGTGACGGGCCCGGCCAGGCCCGGCGAGTCGCGGTTCTCCCGACGGCGAGTTGCCCCGAGCAGGTCCGTGAGTTGGCCGAACCCGCAGGGCGAGTTGCCCCGATGGAGACGGCGAGTTCGCCGTACAGGCAAGGCGAGTTGCCCCGCTCGGGACGGTGAGATCGCCGAAGCCGGATGCCGCGGTCCGCCCAACCGGACGGGCCGGCGCCTGGACCGGCGAACTCGCCGCACCGAACGGGCGAACTCGGTGTCCTCGAAGAGACAACTCGCCCGCCTGATTCGGACAACTCGCCGTCGGAATGCCGCGATTCGCCGTCGCGAAGCCCCCGACTCGCCGACGTGGAACCCGCGACTCGCGCCGCTCGGTTCAACCCTTCACGTACGCGAGCTTCTCCGCCACCAGCCCGTCCTCGACGCGGAAGACGTCGACGCCGCGCACGTGCCCGTCGGCCCACCGGTAGCGCCAGCGCACGACGACCCGGTCCGCGGCCGCGATCAGCTCTTCGGTGGCGAACTCCCCCTCCGGCGTCGCCCGGAACAACCCCTCCCACACCGCGCGCACGGCGTCGGCGCCGACGTGGCGGCGGCCGTCCGGTGGCGAGGTGTCCTCGAAGACGCAGTCCGGGGTCATCGCCGCCATGACCGCGTCGACGTCCTTCGCGTCGAACGCCTTCTGGAACCGGGCGACGGCGGCGACCGCGGCGTTCACGGGGTCCGCCCCATCATGCCGAGCAGTCGTGCCTGCGGTCCCGCTGCCGCCGGCACGGGTACGGGCTCACCGATCACCCCGGCCTGCCGGTACAGCGGCTGGACGGGGACGAACCACGCAGCGAGCGCGGCCGCCGCGGCCGGGTCGAGCCGGTCGTCGGCACCGATCGAGCGGGCGAGGTCCCACGCGTGCACGAGGTGGTCGGCGGCGAGCTGCAACGCGTACTCCGCGCCGGGGAGATCGCCGAACGAGAGATGCACCGTGCGCTCCATCGCCCCGGCCTCCCGCACCGCGTCCAACGCCGACACCGCGGCCGTGTCGAACGCGCCGACGGGATCGGTACCGAGCAGGTCGCCGGAGAACCGGTCACCGATCTCGGCGATCGTCGCCCCGGCGAACAGCGGCGGCGCCCACCGGTCCTCCTCGACGACGTGCCGCACCAGCTCCTGTACGGTCCACCCGGGCAGCGCCGACGGCGCGCCCCACTGGTCGCCCACCACGTGCACGCGATCACCGAACTCGGCGACGCAGACGGCGAAGATCTGCGGAACGTCCACGCCGGTCATCGGCGTGCGTAGCGGGAGGCGCCCCACCGGTCCACGACCGGTTCGCTGCCGACCACCCAGGCGCTGTGCTCGGCCGGCAGCGCCGTGACCTGGCCCGGGGCCGCGTCGAACTCGATGCCGTCGCACGTGCGGACGCGCAGCGTGCCGGACACGCGGTACTGGAAGTGCGGCGCCTCGCACCACTCGGTGCCGGCGACCGGGCGGACGACGGTGGACCAGCACCAGCCCGGCTCCCGTGTGAGGTGGCCGATCTCCGCTCCGCCGATGCGGACCAGGTCGAGCCGGCCGTGCGGGGACTCCCGGGTTTCGGTGGGGGTGTCGAAGTCCTGCTGCTCGTGCGTGGCGCCCATGTCGTCCTCCTGGGTCTGCTGTCGGGACGGCGCGGACGCTACGGCCGCGACCTTGCAGTTCGATGGCGACGAGCAGGCCCCCTGTCCGCAGACCGCCCGCTGCGCCACGATGTGCCGATGCCGGGCGGCGTGCGGGTGCAGCTGTTCGGGCGGTTCCAGGTCCGGCGCGACGGCGCGGAGATCCCGCCCGCGGTGTTCGGCGGCCGCAAGGTCCGCACGCTGCTGCGCGTCCTGGCCGTGCGCCGCCCCGATCTCGTCCCGCACGCCGTGCTGGCCGTCGCGCTGTGGCCGGAGCGTCTGCCCGCCGATCCGACCGGCAACCTGGGTGTGCTCGTCAACCGGGCCCGCCGCGCCCTCGGCGATCCCGCCTCGGTCGTCACCGGCACCGGCGGCTACGCGCTCGGCACCTGCACCGTCGACGTCGCCGAGTTCACCGCCGCGCTCGACGCCGCCCGCGCGGCAACCGAGCCCGCCACGGCGCTGCGCGCCTGCACCGCCGCGCTCACCCTGTGGGGTGAGCCGCTCGCCGAGGACACCTACGCCGAGTGGGCTCGGCCGGTGCGGGAGCGGCTGCTGCGCGATCACGTCGAGGTGTGTGAACGCGCCGCGGCCGCCGCGCTCGCCCTGGGCGATCCCCGCAGGTCACTCGCCCTCGCCGCGGAGGCGGCGGCCGCCGAACCGCTGCGCGAGTCGGCCGTGATCGCGGTGGCCCGCGCGCTGGCGGCGACCGGGGATCCCGCGGCGGCACTGGCCCGGCTCGCCGGACTGCGGGCCGCACTCGCCGAGGAGTTGGGCGTGGATCCCTCCCCCGAGGTCGAGCGCCTTCAGCTGGCCCTCCTGCGCAACGAGGTGCCTACCTCGAGCCGCGTCGCCGCGCCCGCGCTGCTGCCCGACCGGCCGCCCGTGTTCGGCGAGCTCGCGTTCGTCGGCCGCACCGAGGAGCTCGCGGCCGTGCGCGCCACCGTCGCCGGGAGCGGGATCGCCGCGCTGGTCGGGCGGGCGGGATCGGGCAAGTCACGCCTGATCGCGGAACTCGTGCGACAGTCCCAGCTCCCGGTGATCGCTGCACGGGCGTTCCTGCCGGAGCGCGCCGAACCCTGGAGCCTCACTCAGTCGGTCCTGCGCGAGGCACTCGCCCTCGACGCGGCGATCGCGGACTCGCTCCCCCACCGGATCCGCGCCGCTCTGGCCGAGCTGCTGCCTGAGCTCGGGGACGCCGGCGAACCCGTCGGCGGTGAGAGCCGGCGCGCGCTCCTGCTGACGGGCGCCCTGCGGCTGCTCGAGGCCGCCACCGGCAGCGGCGCTCTGCTGGTCGTCGACGATCTCCAGTGGGCCGACCCGAGCAGCGTCACCCTGCTGGCGTCCGCCCTCGCCCGGCTGCCCCGGCTCGCCGCCGTCGTCGCGATGCGCCCCGAGGAACTCCCGCCCGGCACCCTCGGCGTGCTCCACGACCTCCGCGAGTCGACGACGCACGTCGCCCTCGGACCGCTGCCGGGCGCGGCGATCCGCACGCTCGTCGGCCATCCGGGCCTGGCCGAGGCGGTGGAGCGGAACACCGACGGCACCCCGTTCGCCGTCGCCGAGCTCCTCCGCGAGCTCACCGCCCGTTCCGTGATCGCGCCCGGCCCGACCGGTTGGACGCCACGCACCGCCGGCGCGGCCGGGATCGCGGCCGAAGTCGGGCGAGCCGGCCAGCTCCGGGCGGTGCAGCGCCGCGCGGTTCGCTTCGACGCCCGAGCCACCGAGGTCCTGCGCCTGCTCGCGCTCCTCGCCCGGGAGGCCCCGGCCCGCACGATCGCCGACGCCGCCGGCATCGACGGCCGCGCCGTCCTCGATGCCCTGTCCCGGCTCGCGGCCGCGGGCCTGGTGCGCCTCGGCGAACGGGGCTGGGCGACCGCGCACGACCTGGTCGCTGAGACCGTCACGGCCGGCCTCGATCCCGCCGACCGCGGCCGTCTCCACTCTCTCCTCGCCCGCGCGCTGGACGCCGACCCGGACGGGCCGGCCGATGCTGCCGAGGTGGCCCGGCATCACCGTGATTCCGGCGACGCCACGGCCGCGGCGGCCGCGTTCGCCCGCGCCGCCCACCGCGCCCTCGCCCGCCGCGCCACCCGCGAGGCCGCCGCCTCCGCGTCCGCCGGGCTCGCCCTCGCCCCGCACCCACCGATCCGCGCCGATCTCCTGGCCGCCCGCGCGGAAGCTGCCGCCGCGCACGGCGAGCTCGCCACCGCCGGCGCCGACTTGCGCACCGCTCTCGCCGACACCCCTTCCGGCCCGCAGCGTTCCCGGCGCCGCTCCCGCCTGGCGATGCTCACGTTCGGTGCCCGCGACCCCCACCTCGCCGCGGAGCTAGCTGAACTCGCCCTCGTCGAGGCCGACTCCGACGCCGCGGCCCGCGCCTTCGCCCTCGAGACCGCCGCGATCATCGACATGAACCTCGGCCACCCCGACCGCGCCCGCACCCGCGCCGAGGAAGCGCTGCGCCTTTACCGCGACCACGGCGACGGCGGGGGTGTCGCCCGCATCCTCGACGGCCGCGCTATGGCCACCTTCCTCGACGGCCGCATCGCCGACGGTGTCGCCGTCTTCGGCCGGGTCGCCCAGCTCTTCACCGACTCCGGCGATCTCCTCCGGGTCGTCACCCCGCTCTCGACCCGCGGCCACGGCCTGGTCTTCATGGCCCGGCCCACCGAGGGCCTCGAGGTGACCACCGCCGCCCTCCAGCTCGCCCGCGACCTCGACGCCCCCGAGGGCCAGGCATACGCACTGTGGCACCGCTCCGAAGCCCTCTCGGCCCTCGCGCGCGCCGACGAGGCCGCCGCCGACGCCGCAGAGGCGCTCGCGATCGCCCGCGCCGTCGACCACCAGGGCTGGACCGCCACCGCCCACCGCGCCGCCGGTATCGCCGCCCAGGCCTCAGGCGACCTCGACACCGCAGCCGCCGAGTTCGCCGCCTCCGCCGACGTCGCCGGTGATTCCCTCACCCTCTTCGCCGCTTGGGCCGCCGCCCGCTCCGCCGTCACGGCCATCGCCGCCGGGAACCTCACCGGCGTGGCCGCTCTCGTCGACCGCGCCCTGACCATCGGCCCACCACTGGGCGGCTTCGAAGCCCGCCTCGCCGCCGCCGAACTGGCCGCAGCCCGCGCCGACCCCACGACCTCCGGCATCGCCACAACCGCCTTGGCGGCGGCCCGCGCCGCCGGCGAAGCGGCGACCGTCCCGCGGCTCACGGTGTTGGTGGCGCAGCGGGTGAGGTGAAGGGCAGCCCGAGTCGTTCACGGCGACCGGGGTCTCGGTTCTCGTTCTCGCCGAGGTCGCCGGCTGACCCCGATCTCCTCGGCGTAGTCGTGCAGCGCGCAGTAGCCGTCGCCGTTGCCGAGTTCGGTTGGTCCGTCGTCGCTGTGGCGGACTCGGTGATCGATGTGGTGGATCGGGGTGTCGCAGTAGGGGGCGGTGCAGCGGCCGTCGTCACGGGCTGATGATCGCGGCGCGGGTGCCGTGGGACCCGCGGCTCGGGGATTCCCACCGATGACCACACCGTCTCGGGTGAACGGACGCCGGATGGTCTTCTGCCCCTCACCATCCGCGAGCAGCGCGACGGGGACGGGTCCGAAGCCGGGGATCTCGACGGGGATCGGCGAGTCGGGGTCGAGCAGCAATGTCCGCGGCACACGTCAGCCCGGTGACCCGCTCAACCAGGGTGTCGGCCATGATCTGCCCCCGCGTGCGGGTCAGCGGCTCGGGCGAGCACCACAGACCTTCACCGCTTGGTCCAAGGCGTAGCAGGCGAGGGCCTGCGGAGTCGGCAGGTGCGCGATGAGGGGGGCCGTGCCGTCCTCGGGCGAGGGCGTGATCGACACCCAGCGGCCTGCGTGCGCCGCCTTGACCCGGTCCTGGAACGTCTCGGGCGCGACGTCGGCGGTGATGGTCGTGACCAGGGTGTGGATCCGCCCCACCGACGGGGCCTCGAGCGGGGCCTGGGCGAGCCGTGCGTCGAGCTGGGCGCGCTCAGAGTCGGAGGTGCTGGGGTGGTGTCGGTGATCACCCGTACCCGTGCGAGGTCGATCGTCCCGGCGCCGAACAGCGCACGGACGTGGTCGAGCNCGGCATGCAGTTCCGGTGATCTGTTTGTCGGCCATCGCAGGCGCGATCTCGCCGGCGTGCCGACGGTGACCGTGACGACCTTCGCGATGTCGACGGGTCGGTGATGCCTCGGATCAGCGTGTCGACGTGGGCGCGGGCGCCGGTGTTCAGTGCGGTCCCGGCGCGGACGAGCCAGGTGGTGGCCCGTTCCACCGCGACCTGGTAGGCGCGGGAGCAGGCGGTGGCCTGGCTTGCGCTCATACCCGAACTGCAGAGACCACCACCGACGACGTCCGGGCATACGAACCGCGACGCGACGCACATGCTGCAGGTGCGCGATGAGCGCGCGATCAGCTGAGCGAAGTGAGAGCTCCACCGGAGGAAGGCCCGGGGTCCAGGGGCAGCGCCCCGGGTCGAGCCCCGCGGCGCAGAAGCGGGTCCAGGACAGCACCCTGGGCGCACCACAAGATCCGAACCAGGACCTCAAGCGACCCGCCTCACACCCAATCCTCCTCCATATTGCATCCGACCCTGCGATACTGCGATGCATGCTCCCCCACTGGGCCGCGGGCAACCGCTTCGAGATCACCGCCCTGCAGGTGCTGACCTTCTCCACCGGTGTGGCCGACGCGGTCGGCTACCTCGCCCTGGACAAGGTCTTCACCGGCAACATGACGGGCAACGTCGTGATCCTCGGGATGGGTGTTGCGGGCGCCGACGACCTGCCGGTCGTCGGCCCGCTGATCGCGCTGCTGGCGTTCGTGGTCGGCGCCGCGATCGGCGGTCGTGCCCTGCGCGGCGCGCCCACCGGGTGGACGCCGCGCTGCACCGCTCTGCTCGTCCCCGTCGCGCTGGCGTTCGCCGCGGCCGCGGTGATGCTCGCCGTCGTGCCGGTCACCGTGGGCACGGTCGAGGCGTTCTCGATCACCGCGGTGCTCGCTGCCGCCATGGGGCTGCAGGCCGCGGTGGCGCGCAAGATCGGCATCCGCGACCTCACCACGGTGGTGGTGACCTCGACGCTCGCCGGTCTGGCCGCCGACTCCCGACTCGCCGGGCGGGTCGACCAGCCGTGGCTGCGCCGGGCGGGCGCGGTCGGCCTCATCGCGACTGGAGCCTTGGTCGGAGCGCTGCTGATCGGCCTCCAGGTCTGGGCCGGGGTCGCGGTCCCGGCGATCCTCACGGCGCTGGTCGCGGCCGCTGCGTGGCACGTCCTGCGGGTCCGCGCAGCGCACGAGGGGTCGGTCGTGGCCACCCGCTGATCTGCGCTCAGCCGCGCCGCACGGCCCTACGAGGGGAGCTGCCCGAAGCACCTGCGGTACAGCTGGGAGAACCGGCCGAGGTGGACGAACCCCCACGTGGTCGCGATCTCGCTGACCTGCGCGTCGCCGCCGCTGGCCAGGATCGCGTCGCGGACCCGGTTGAGCCGCACCTCCCACAGGTACCGCCATCGGGCTCCGCACCAGGTCCTGCCGGAACCCGACTTGCAGGACACGCGCGCCGACGCACACCTTCGGCCGCCGCCAGCCCGCTGACGCACGCCGCAGGTCACCCGGTCCGGCGCAGCGCGCAGGTGCACCACGCGCTCTGGCACCCCGCCGTGTCCGGCGGCATCACGATCGCGCAGTACGCGGTGATCGCCGCGATCGCCGAGTTCCCACGCCGACCAGCAGCGCCTCGGCCAGATCGCCTCGTTGGACACGTCGACGGCGGCGGACGTCATCGCGCGGCTCGAACGGCAGTGCTGGATCTCGCGCGTCCGCGCCCGCGGGGACGGCCGCCGCTACGTCCTGTCGCTCACGAACACTGGCGCTGCGCCGGTCGCGTCCTGCTCCCCGACCTGCTCCACCGGTCGTACGGTTCGCTGCGCGTCCCGCGCGGCGGCGCCGCGGAGTCGCTCCGCCGCCCGCGCGAGCACCGTGGCGGGCACGACGTACGACTCCAGCAACCTGCCGCACCTCGCAACGGCGTCGATCGTCGAGTGAGCTCGGCGTTTCGCTCCTCCT
>Ga0065720_1020669_pt1 | contig 13333 bp, 12 predicted proteins | sample Thericmetagenome_FD_59107 | JGI IMG/M metagenome (GOLD analysis project Ga0065720, IMG submission 59107) | Thermophilic microbial communities from the Joint Bioenergy Institute, California, USA of rice/straw/compost enrichment - eDNA_2 v2... | ecosystem: Engineered > Solid waste > Grass >... | reverse complement strand
ACGAGGGCCTCGACAGGAGCGGAAGTGCGATTTACGAAGGTCAACTCAAAGCCGGCCGGCCCTGCGCTGATTCTCGTCTTGGAGACCTCCGTTACCACGGGCGGTTCCAGCTCTTTGAACGGGTCAGGGCTGATGGCGCAGCGCCCGAGCGCCAAAGCCTCGAGCGCTGTGAAGGTCAGGCACAGCAGGAACCGCCTGAATGCCGCAAGCATCGTGCATCCCCCCGGGAGAACACAGCTTAAGGCAGGCGCGCGGCGCTGAGTCTTGTCTGCCCCTCGCTAAAGCGGGCGAGAAGCTGTTCAAGACGGCGCTTGTATGCGTCTCCCGGCAGGTCGAAGCTGATGTCCGTAATACAGTCCTGGAAAGCAGAGTGGATAAAGCCCTCGACATAGCTGTCCTTCTCAGCCTTGAGTCTCCGGTCTCGAGCTGCCTCCAGTTCTGCGATCAAAGTTCCCTTGGTGCTCTCAGGCTGCCCCTGATGAGCCTTCAGAATTTGGAGGATATCGGTCCAGGCGTCGCGATAAACACGCCGCTGACCTAGAATCCACTTGATGGATTCCGGACTGCCGCTTGTCCGCCCGTCCTCCAGTACGACGGCAGTCAGGAACGGGCGGATGGTGTCCTGAATGCGGCTCACAGGCGGAGTGCCGAGGAAGTACTCTTGCATGCCGCCGACTGGAATCGGTTTTGCGGCAAAGGGTGGGACGGTAAGAGCATCGTAGAGGACGCGGCCGTCGCCCACTTGCTTCCCGGTCGGGTCCAGGCGCTGAAAGACCAGGACAACCGCCAGGACGGGCGACGATGAGTGGTTGAGCAAGCGGAAGGTCGTTCCGCGGTCCGTAACGGTCACGGATCGCACGCTGACCAGCTTCGGGTCCACTGTGTGATCAGTGAGTCCTCGGCTGAGCCGAAATCCATCATGGTTCTGTCCGAGTGTCGCTTTCGATGCGATCCCGGCGAGCAGCAGCGTTAGCGCAATTGTTTTCCTAGTCACCATTCCACTTGCCCCTCCTTACCAGCAAGGCATGCTATACGTATATGTTACGGACATAGATTCCGGCATGCCCTCGGTCTGACCATTCGGATTCTCCGAATCTGGTGGACACGAAAAGCGCTGAGGCGCATAGAAGTTCGTTACCGTTGCCCGCACTTCTACGTAACCCTCCCTAGGTATCTCCAAGATGGAGATTCCCGCTGGTTGGTACCAATGAGGGATCCACTGGCCGGAGCAGTTAGTGTAACCGCCCGTGCAAGCGCCGGATCCAGCAGCATTACCCACCCAGCCCGGTCCATAGGTGGAAGTATAGCCGTATATCGTCCAGGCGGTGTATCCGCAATTGCCTACGCTCGGTTCAACGTCGGTTGACGTCCAAGTTTGATACTGTTGGCAGATTTCCGCGCCCATTCCACTGCAAGCTGCAATAAGAAGCACTGTTCTGAGCACAACCGCTGCACGTTTCATACGGGGATTATGTTGCTCATATCCCCTCATGTCAAGCGCAAAATGTGACCCAATTGTGCGCTTCTTGCTTAGTTTTTTATCGATTTCGAAACTGTAATTGCCATCATAATTGGCACATCCAGGTAGCAAGTTCAGGGTCATTAGTACAGCTGCGCTTCTAAACTTCCGTACAGATCCTATCCAAATATGACGATGTCGCTCTCATGTTTGTGCAAAGAGTTTCCAGGCATGCCCCTGCCACTCCACTCCGCTTGCTTGCCCTATGGCGCCACATAGAGGCCGATTACTCCAGATAACTCGTTAGCACGCGCCAGACCAAAGACAGAGTCGTGATTTTAAGAGATACTTGGAGTCGGGCTTGCTTCCACTTTTCATGCTGGAGGACACTAATACTATGCGAGAATTCTGCACTTGCGGAGCGAAGCTGCCGGAGGCTGCCCGCTTCTGCCATAAGTGCGGCAAGCCTCAGTTTGAAGTTGAACCCGAGCAGGAGCCGGTCGTCGTAGAAGAAGTACGTTCTCAGCCTGTTGCGCCACCGCCTCCACCGGAGATCAGCTTCAGGAACATAGCTGCGGTTCGCATCGGATTCTTGATCGCGAGTTTGGCGCTTTTCGGGAGCATGCTCGCCGCGTTCACCGGCTCAATGCCCTTCTATCTCCTCGCGGTCGTGATCCTGACCCCAGCTTCCGGATTTCTCGCCGTCTGGCTGTACACGAAGCGCACCGGTCAAGTTCTTTCGATAAGGAGCGGCGCCAAGCTGGGCTTTATTGTCGGCGTCTTCAGCTTTGTATTCAGCACGGTTATGACGACCATCAGCACGCTGACGGTCGCCTCGCGCGTCAACCTGCTGGAGCAGTACAAGGAGCAGTTGGGCCGCCAGGGGCTTCCGCCGGAGACGGTCGAGCAAATGATTTCCATGCTCGAAGAGCCGGGGACACTCGTATTCCTCTTCCTGTTCGGAATGGCGATCAGCTTTCTGATCGGTACGACGGTTGCTTCGGTCGGCGGAGCGCTGGGCGCGAAGGTGCTTGAGAAGGACTAGCCTTTGCTGACTCGCTCGTCGTCCATTTCACCACTGCGACTCCAGCGAAGATGACAAGCATAGCCAGCATTTCTCGCTTCCCGAACGGTTCCGCGTAGATTAGCCACCCTAAAAAGACAGCCACCACGGGATTCACATAGCCGTAGATTGAAACGACCGCGACGGGCAATCGCGCTAGCGAGTACACATAGGAGCTGTATCCGACGAGGGAGCCGAAGGTGACGAGGTAAATGAAGGCGGCAGTGCCGCGCCAGCTCCAGGTAATCGGCTGGGACTTCACTAGCAGCGCGGGGATCAGGAAGCCCGCTCCAGCCGCAATCTGCTGGATCGCTCCACTGATAAACGGGTGGGTTTTATATCCTTCCCTGCGCTGCAAAATCGAGCCCAGAGCCCACCCCGCACACCCGAACTGGAGAACGAGAAAACCTTTCAGAACCGAGCTCCCCACTCCCTCATGGAACGCGTCGGGGCCAACGAGAAGGGCAGTTCCGAGAAAACCTACCAACATTCCGGCGACCGTAGGCCCATGCAGCCTTTCGCCGCCGGGAAGCGCCGCCTCGATGCCGACCATCCAGAACGGCGATGTCGTAATGAACAGGGCGGCGAGACCGCTCGGTATCCACAGTTCGGCAAAGGTGAGAGCGCTATTTCCGATGCCCAGAATCATCAGGCCGTAAAGCGCTGTCTTCCAAAGTTCCGAGCCGCGTGGCATCTTCCCGCCTCGCAGAAGCGACACAGCCAGCAGAATTGATCCGGACAGCAGGAAGCGTGTCGAAATCAGGATGAGGGGAGGAAAGGACTCCAAAGCCATCCGGATTCCGGCATACGTGGTGCCCCAGAAAATGCAGACGGCTGTAAGCGCAATGTAAGCTTTTTGATGCGAAGAAAGGCGGTTCAACTTTTCAGCGTACCATTCACGCCCGGTCCCTTTACGCGGTCCCGCAAGGGGTGATTAGAATAAGGGGTTGATCCTCACGCTAACCGTCAATCCCGCAATTGATTTGAACGTCACCGCGGATCACCTTGCATTCGAAGATCGCGGCTACATTCTCTCTACTCACGAATCCGCGGGAGGGCGAGGAATTAACGCGTCCCACGTGATCCACTCGTTCTCTGGCAGGACGCTGGCGCTTGCCGTAAGCGGCGGTAAAAACGGCGCGCGGTTCGAGGAGTATCTGGGAAAGCTGTCTTTTCCTGCGGAGCTGGTTCGAATACAGAATGAAATTCGGACCAATCTCACCATCTCAGATCAGCAGGGGTTGACCATTAAGCTGAACGAACGCGGTCCTTCTGTGGCGAGCGAGGAAGTGGCCCGGCTCGAGGAGGCCGTGGCGCGCAAACTCCCGGAGGCGTCCTGGCTCATGATCTGCGGCAGCTTTCCTCCAGGGATGCCTGCGGAGTTCTGCTCCAAGCTGGTTTGTATGGCGCGTGAACGCGGCGTCAAGGTACTCGTCGACACCGATGATGAACCTTTGCTTCGGGGGCTTGAGGCCAATCCTACGGTCGTCTCGCCAAATCAGCACGAGGCCGAGAGACTTCTGAGCCGCGCTCTCGTGACTCGCAGCCACTTCGTAGAAGCCGCGGACCGGATTCGCGCCATGGGCGCGGAGTCGGTGGTCCTGTCATTAGGCAGCCGGGGCGCCATCGGCGCATTCGGGAATGATGAGATTGTCGAGGCCGTACCGCCGAGAGTGGATGCGGTTTCACCGATTGGAGCGGGCGATGCGCTTGCCGCCGCTCTCGTCTGGGCCCTGACACGCGGCTCTGATTTTCCCGACGCTGTGCGTTGGGGAGTCGCGGCCGGAACTGCCTCCGCACAGCTCCCTGGACTTACCTTCGCAAGTTTGGAGCAAACGCGGGAGGTGTACGAGCGGGTGGAACTGCGCAAGCTCCGCTAGTCTCGATTCCGTCCTACGCGCGGAATGCAATTGCAGCGGTCTTAGTCGTACTTCTCGTAGATGATCCGCTTGCGGTCGAAGCCCATCTCCTTCAGGATGCCGCGCACTTCGTCCACCATCGCTTTCAAGCCGCAAACGTACACGTCAAGATCCCGGCGTTCGCCGATCAGATCGATCAGCACGGGCTGCACCCGTCCGACGTGGCCCTTCCATCCCTCTGGCGGACGCGTCAGCGTTGGGATGAAGTGGAAGTTGGGATGGCGCCGCTCAAGTTCCTCGAACTCTTCGCGGTAAAGGAGGCCCTCTTCATAGCGGGCTCCAAACAGCAGGTAGAACTGATGGGGCGACTGCAGCAGCGATGGATCGAGCAGCATCGCCCGGAAAGGGGCAATGCCCGTACCAGTGGCTACGAAGACGGAGTCCGACAGCGGATCGCGCGGCACGAAGTAGCCGAGAGGGCCCTTCATTTCGATGCTGTCGCCTGTCTTCATCGAGAAGAGATAGGGCGAGAATTTCCCGTCCTTCACATGATTGAGGCACAGCTCGAAGCGGTTTGCGTCGGGCGGGGAAGCGATGGAGTAGGCGCGGGTGACCTTCTTCCCGTCAAGCTCCTCGGACAGCGATACAAATTGTCCGGGTTTGAAATCAAGGCGCTCCAGCTCGGGCGCTTCGAAAACAAAATGACGTACGTCCGGACAGATGTCCCTGTACTCGATCAGCCTCGCGATCAGAACTCAAATCCCCCTTCCTTCCAGGCCCTCGGCGGCACGGTCCAGCAGAATCTCCAGCAGCGCGGGATGGCCGTCGAGAGGAGGCGTAACATCAATTCTCACATGGTCATAGATGCCGCGGAGCTCCTCCACGATGCGGGGAAGGTCCCGCTGCAGGTGGATTCCAAGCGTCAGAAAGTAGGGAATGATCAGGATTCGTGTGGCGCCCCGCTCTACGAGCGAGCGAACAGCCTCCTGCAGGTCCGGCGCACACTGCTCCAGGAACGCTGGTTCGACGTAATCGTAGCCGCCCGCCTGGGCCAGGCGAGCCGCAACCACACGGACCGTTTCGTTCGCGGCAGGAACGCTCGACCCGTGCGCAAAGACAACGATCGCCGTTCTCAACAGTTGCCGGCGATGTAGGCTCGCATTTGCTGGATCTCTTCCGTCTTGCGTTCCAGCTCGACGCTCATCAGGTCGCGCATGGAGATCAACCCTACGACGTCGGACCCCCGCATGACAGGCAGATGGCGGCATTTCCTCTGCTGCATGAGCTCCATTGCGGCTTCCACCGTCGCCTCCTCTTGAATGGTAGCAAGATCGGTGGTCATGACGTCATCGACCCGTGTCGCTTCCGGATCGCGGCGTGCGACCACGACCCTGGTCATCAGGTCGCGCTCGCTGAAGATGCCCGAGAGGGTGTTTTCGCACAGGACCAGGATTGCGCCGACGTTCAGGGCGGCCATACTGCGAGCCACATCGGCCACGGATTGCGTTCTCTGAACCGAGAACAACTCGCGGTCTTGCAGTAAGTCTCGGAGTCTGATCATGAGCCTCCTAAAAGTGCAAGGCACCATATCACAGCAGCACGGGCAGGGAAAGGGGGATGCTCGGCCTGCTACGGGGTCTCCCTGATTAGAAGCTCCTGATTCGCTTTGACCGCCGAGAGCTTCTGCGTCTTCCCGCTGGGCCACGTTACCTCGATATCCGCCTCGGTCGCTCGCCCGAGTCCGAAATGGAGGCGCGGGTCGTTGGAGGAGAGGTAGCTGCCGCCGGCGCGGACGGAGTTGTATTGTGTCAGACCCTGGGCCGTCACTTTCACCCGGGCGCCCACGCCCATCCGGTTCGACCGCGTCCCTTCCAGCCGTAACCGGAGCCAGTTGCCGGCGCGATTGCCATTTCGATTCTCCAGGAGCTGGGGCTTACCTTCCATGACGGAGACGACAATGTCTAGGTCGCCATCATTATCGAAGTCCGCATACGAGCCTCCGCGCGCGGACTGCGGCGGCAGTGAGAACAATTGCACTTCGCGCGAAACGTCGATGAACTTTCCCTTTCCCCGGTTTCTGAAGAGCTGAAGCGGCTGGCGGTAGGTCTCCCGGATTCGTCCACCATCGACTTCCGGGTAGACGTGCCCATTGGCGCAGAACAGATCGAGGAGGCCGTCGTTATCGTAGTCAAGGAAGAAGGCAGCCCAACCCAGGTACGGAATCGTGGGCTCGCCGACACCGGAGGGGTAGGAAACATCGCTGAAGAAAGCATCGCCGTCATTGTGAAAGAGGACGTAGTTATCGTCGGCGAAGGTGGTGATGAACAGATCCATCCACCCGTCCTGATCGTAATCGCCCACGGCAACGCCCATGCTCGACATTTCCTTGCCATCGGCTGAGTAGGCTGCTCCCGCTGGTACGCCTACCTCCTCAAAGGTGCCGTCACCTTTATTGAGGTAAAGGTAGTTCGGGTTGGAGTCGTTCCCGACAAAGAGATCAGGGGCGCCGTCGTTGTTGAAGTCTTCAAAGACTCCCTGGAAGCTGAAGTGGAGCTTCCGGTCGGTGATTCCTGCCTTGGCGGTTACATCGGTGAATGTGCCGTCGCCGTTGTTCCTGTAAAGGGCGTTCGGAGCGCCAAGGTATCCCAAGGGTCCGCATGCACGCACCTTCACACCGCGGTACTCGCACGTCTTGAGCTCGGGATTTCGCCAGTTGAAGTCCAAATAGCCGGGCACGAAAAGATCAAGGTGACCATCCCGGTCATAGTCGCCGAAAGCTGCGCCCGCGTGCCAGATGTCGCCGCCGGCTACGCCTGCTTTCTCCGTCACGTCCTCGAACGTTCCATCGCCTCGATTGCGGTAGAGGATATTCGGACCGAAGTTCGTGACGAAAAGATCATAATGCCCGTCGTTGTCGTAATCCGCAGCGACGCAGCCGAAGCCCCAGCCGCGCCCCGGCACGCCGGCTTTCCGTGTTACGTCAGTGAAGGTCCCATCCCCGTTGTTGCGATACAGGTGGTTCGTCGTTGTCGCTGGCAAGTTCTTCTGGAGGTGATCGAGCGTTGAGCCGTTTACCAGGTAAAGATCAAGCCGTCCGTCTCCGTCGTAATCGAGCCAGCAGGCTCCGCTGCCGTTCACCTCGAGCACGTAATTCTTCGCCGGTCCGCCCGAGATGATGACGTCATTCAGGCCAGCCTTTGCGGCGATATCGTGGAAGGTGACCGGCGCCTGGCCGAGCGCGACGAGTCCAAGGGGAAGGAGGAGCCAGTAGCGCATTCTATTTGGCTGAGCCTGCCCTCAGCTTCTCCACAATCTTTGCTTGCTCAGCCGCCAGTTCGGGTTTGCCGAGCCTGGCGAATACGCGGGAAAGCTCGAGGCGCAAGGACGCATCATTCGGGAATGTGGTGAGACCTTCCTCAAGGACCTTGCGGCTCTCTTCCAGCTTTCGCATTGCGATCAGGCTGCGAGCGAGCCCGAGCCTTGCGGCAAGTGCTGTGGCCGGTCCTCCGAGCGCCGCGCGGTAATGGTCCACGGCGCTGCTGTGCTCACCCGCTTTCTGGAGACAATCAGCCAGACCGAGCTCCGCTTCCGCAAGCCCTGGCGCAAGCTTGAGCACCTGCTCGAATACGGGGCGCGCCTCCTGGTAGCGGCCCACACGGGCGAGCTGTTGTGCAGCCGCCATCTGCGCCTGGGGCAATTCCGGAAACCGGCTCCGAGCCTGCTGCGCCACCTCAAGCGCCGCGTCCTGATCATCGACAGCCGCCAGCGCCTCTACCAAGAGGAGCAGAGGCGCGGCGTCCGTCTGCTCCCGCTGGGTGATCGATTTCAGCAGAGGCACCGCCTTTGCGGGTTCCCCGGTGCGCAGGTAAGCGTTGGCGAGAAGGCTGCCGACGCGCACATTGTTCGCATCCATTGTCCATGCCCGCTCCAGGGTAGGGATCGCGCTGGCGTACTCCTGATTCATTACGGCAGCAAGTCCGTAGGCAACGTTGGCTTCGGTGGACTGCGGCAGCAGCTTGACTGCGCGCTCAAGCGGGCCGAGCGCCTCTTTCGCGCGCCCGGCCTTCATCAGCGCAAGGCCCAGATTGAACTGTGCCTGGAACAGATCCTGATTTCGCGCGGCTGCCCGCTCAAACATTACGATCGCAGAGTCTACGGCATTCGCATTCCCAAACAGCACTCCAAGCGCGACAAGACTATCGGGGTTCGCATCGGGACGATCCGCGATCCGAGCGCCAATCTCCGCAGCGCTTTTGGAGTCTCCTTCGGCTAGCGCTCGCGAAACGCTCACCAGATGCTCGACATCCTCCCGGTTCGCGTTCTTCAGCCGTGTACTCGTTCCGAAGGCTTCGCGCGCGAGTTCTGATTCACCCAATTGCTGATAGAGGCGGCCAAGGCGGTAGTAGAGATTGCTGTCCCATGGCGTCTCGGCGATTGCCGCTCGCAGCGGAGCGACCGCCTTGCGAGGTTCGCCTGCCGCCAGATACGCCGCAGCTAACTGTCCCGCCGAATCGAAGATCTTCTGCCCAGCATCGACAATTGGCTTGAACCACGTGATCGCTTCCGCGGGCTTATTTTCGAGCATCGAAATGCGTCCAAGAAAGTAACGGGAGAAGTAGGCAGGGGGAGCAAGCTTCAGGACGGCTTTGAATTGAGCTGTCGCTTCGGGGAGCCGGCGCTGCCGAAAGTAAACATACCCGAGGCGGTATAAGACTTCAACGTTTCCGGGCTCCAGCTGTGCGGCCTTTCTCAGCAAAGGCTCAGCATCCGCGAATCGGTCCTTCTGAATCAATGCCTCGGCTTGCCCAATCAGAGCCGACGCCGTGGGCGTTGGAGTCTGAGCGATCAGCGAGGCCGTCACGAACAGTGAGAGCCAGACACGCATGACCGAATGATTTTATCGCGGATCCTCAGCCGCGCCAGAGGCCGCGTTAATCTCCTCCCTCGCCCAAAAAGCGTGCGAGAATCAGCTCGTGCGCGTCCTCTCGCTGATACTTGCCGGTTCGCTCATCTCTGGAGGGTTGACGGGAGCCCTTGCCGCCGGCTCCAGAGATCCGCGGTGGGAACGTGCGATCAAACTCTATGAAGCCCGCGAGTTCAAGGCCGCCGAAGAGCACTTCCGCCAGATTCTGAAGGTGAGGGCGAAGGATCCAGATGCACGCCTTTATCTGGCTCGGACGCTGATGGAGCAGGGCAGAGTGCCGGAGGCGCTCGCAGAGATTGAATCCGTGCTTGCATCGGCGCAGGACGCGGAGACACGCTTTCGAATTGGCGAGATCCTGCGCGAACTCGGTGAGCGCAGATTGGCGCGACTTCAAGCAATCGCGCCGAACTCTGCCGCCGTGAAGGAGATGAGCGGTAACGAGCTTGCGCGCCGCGGCCGGCTGGCAGAGGCGCTCGCCATGTATCGAGCGGCTCAACAGCTTCAGCCGGCACGTCCCGGGCTGCATTACCGTATCGGGGAAATCCTTTGGAGGCAGCGTGAACTGGATTCAGCCGAGGCCGAACTGATTGCGGAACTGAAGAGAACACCGCATCATTCGATGGCGAACCTTCGCCTCGGACAAGTGCTCCTTGCGAAAGATCAGGCCGACAAGGCCTTGCCATATCTGGAGCAGGCCGTCCGGGCAATGCCGGAGGCGTACGACGCCCGGCGCGAGCTGGGAAAGGCGTACCGGAAGGTTAACCGGCTGGAGGATGCACGGCGGGAATGGGAAGTGGTGGCAAACGGCAGACCCGAGGACGATCAGGTTCACTATCTGCTGGGCCGCCTCTATCATGAGCAGGGCAAAACGGTTGAGGCCGAACGTGAGCTGAAGAAGCACGCGACGATCCTCAACAAAAGAAGAGCCTCGGCCGGTATGCAATAACCTGAGAGCTATTGCCGCGATTCGCCGCGCCAGCGGGATCGCTCCCGTTCCACTCCTGCCGTATCCCCCGCTGCGCTCAACGCGGCCACAAGCAGCTCATGAGCTGCCTGCGACTTTGGCGCAGCAGAAACCGCCCGTTGGGCCGCAGCGACAGCACCGTCGACGTTCTTAGTCGCCAAATATACCTGCGCAAGCGCCATGGCGGGCTCAGAATCATGCGGGATCCAACGGACGGCCATCTCAAGGGCTGGGATCGCGTCCTCCCATCGACTTAACTGAATTGCCGCCAGGCCGAAATAGTAGGCGGTTCGTGGATCGGACGGAGAAAGCTTGCTCTCCCTTTCGAGCTCTACCAACGCTTCCTCGGCCTTCCCTTCCCACAGCAGCAGGCGTCCGATCTCGCGTCCCGGTCCTGGCCGGTCCGGCGCCAGTTCCCTCGCTTTCCGGTAGCTGGCAAGCGCTCCAGGCAAGTTGCCTTCCGCCTCCAAGGCATGTCCGTGAATTTCGTAGCCGGACGGACTTTCGAAATTCCTCTCCGCTACTCCGTTCCAGAGGGCACTGGACACGTCGCTGTAGGCTTGCGTAGCGAGCTCGAGCGCTTCGCTATGCTCGGGTTGCCTGGCGAGCAGCCGCTCGAGTGACCGCAGCCCAGCGAGCGGACGTTTTAAAGCAATCTGCGTTGCTCCCATCCAATAGTCGACCTCGTCGCGTCCTTGGCCGGAGGGAGGCGCGGCACGGTCAGCAGCCTGAAGCGATTCCAAAGCAGCAGGGAACTGATTCGTCCGGTAGTAACCGATACCGAGAAACAGGTGTGCGGTCCAGAGCCGGGGATCGAGCCGGAGCGCCTGCTGAAACGCCGGTATCGCCGAAGCGTACTTATTCTGGAGGTGCCGGACGAGACCCAAGCGGTGCCAGAGCTCGGCCGACGGGTTCTTCTGCAGTTCCGCTTCGTAGATTCGTTCGGCGGCAGCGAGATCGCCACGCGCCTCCGCTTCACGAGCCTGCGCCGGCTGGCCCCGGCCGGAAGGGCTCAGGGCCGCCGTCAGGATAAGGATCAGAACCGCGCGCCGCAACAATCAGAAATAGAGCTTCAGTCCCATTTGAATTGATCTTTGGGGCGTCTGGGTCCCCAGAATTCGTCCAAAGTTGGGCGTTGTAATCGATGCGCCCGGGTTGCTGAAGTTCGTATTGTTGAACGCGTTGAACGCTTCTGCGCGGTACTGAAGCCGCACTCGTTCCCCGAAGTAGAAGTTCTTGAACAGAGTGAGGTCGAAGTTTTTGAACCCGGGTCCTCGCATCGCATTGCGGCCAAGATTGCCAAACGTATATTGGCGCGGCACTGCAAAAGCGCTTGGATCGAAGTATAAGCCGCCGGGTCCGTAAGTTTTGGTCCATCCACTTGGGAATGGATCGCCCACGACGTCCGGTCGCTGTTGATTCGATCGCGGTCCGGTGTTGGCGTTATCGAAGGGGATTGTGATCGTGAACGGCCGGCCCGTCTCAAACGTCCAGATGCCGCTCGTCTGCCATCCGCCGGCGACCAGGTTCAGCAGCTTGCTGCGTGTCGGGCTGGGCAACATGTAGGTGTAGCCCATGTTGAACACGTGAGTCTGGTCAAAGTCGGACGGACCCATCGACGCCCGAATATTATCGGGATCTTGCGGCGTCGTCCCACTGAAGGCCGAATTCAGATCGATGTTCTTCTGGTAGGCGTAGGAGGCAATGTACGTCAGCCCCTTCCACAGACGCTGCTCGGCCTTGGCAGTGAGGCCGTGGTACCTCGACGTAGCAATCATCTTCAGCTCGCTCATCGCTCCCGCGTAAGGATACGGGCGGCGAGGATTCGGATCGCCAGGGCCGGGCGGCGCTTCATTCGCGTTGAGGAAGCTCGAAAGATGCGTTCCCTTCGCGCCCTGATAATTAATCTCGAGAAGCAGCGCCTGCGTCAGCTGGTGCTCGATGCCGAAGTTCCAGTTCTGCATGTAGGGCACCTTCAGATCGCGCGCGATCGTGTGCTGCGTCAGCGGTTGGACAGTCGAAGGGTCAAAACTGTCGAAGAATTGATCGGCGCGTTTGGCGGGAGTGCCGGCGATATTGACGCCTGTGATGTTGTCCGAGATCGAGTATGGCCAGTTGCCTCGTCCCGTTGAGTACTCCCAGCCGAAGTTTGCGTTGTAGAAGATGCCGTAGGCACTGCGAATGACCGTACGGTTCCCAATGCGATAGGCGAATCCGACGCGCGGCGCAAAATTCTTCTTCTGATATTCCGAATCCGTGATTGTGCGTGGAACGTTCGCGGGCTCCCCGGTGATCGGATTCGGACCGGTCCAATAAAACTTCCCGGTCGCCATATCAAAGCCGCCGATGCGCAGGCGCCGATGATGAGGCCATGCGTTCAGTTCATACCGCAGGCCAATATTCAGCGTCAGCCGGCTCGTCAGTTTGATGTCGTTCTGAATCCAGAATTGATGGAGCTGCTGGTCTGTATCGAGATCGCTCTCACCGCTGATGCGCCCGCCACCGGAAGGCGTGCCAAGCAGAAAGCTCGCGAAGGGGTGGCCGGTCCGCGATACATTTTGCGGATCCGAAGTGGGCACCGCGTTGAAGTCAAAGCTCAGGAAGACCGAGTCAGCAATCATGCGGACGCGCGTGTAGTCGTAGCCGAATGCGAGAGTGTTGCGGCCTACGATCTTGGTCATTGAGACCGACGCCTGATAGGTCCAATCCGGGCCGTTGACCAGGTTTCCGTTGCCGGGGCCAGTCAGTCCCGTGATGTTGAAGTTTACCGGGAAGTCGAACTGCCGGAAATTCGTCGGGACGTTTTGAAGGCCGGCTTGGCGATAGACCTCGATGAACCGGTGGGTCGGCCCTTGGCCGTTGTTAGCCCGCAGATAACCGAGGCGCACATCGAGGATGGTTCTCGGGTTGAAGATATGCGTGTCGCTCAACGTCGCACTGACGTACTTGTTATACGTGACCTGGTTGGCGTTCGGAAGGTTTTGCGGAGTTCGCTGGTATAGATCCGACCAGGTCAGACGGCCGAACAAGTTGTTGCTCTCTGAAACCTTCTGATCGATCCGTG